>OGXR01000928.1_pt1 | contig 23170 bp, 17 predicted proteins | sample 1576331 | NCBI WGS metagenome assembly OGXR01 (sample SAMEA3541473, study PRJEB24748) | human gut metagenome | biome: human gut; feature: human-associated habitat; material: faeces | place: China | collected 2012 | reverse complement strand
TCCGAAAGGGTTCCGTTGGGCACCGACATGGCGCGCTTCCAGCGGGGTTTCTGCTCCTGCTTGCCCGACATCACGCGGCCGAAGAAGTCGAACGACGCGTTGATGAAGTCGTCGCTCAGGTAGCTGGCGGCTGCGCCGATGTACTGTGCGGCGAGGTAGTAGCGGATGTCCTCCAGCGGGGCGGTTTTCATCAGTTCGTTGGCGTTGGCCAGGGCCGAGGGGGTCGTCACGATGATCTGCTCGAAATCGCCGATGCCCATTGTCTTATAGTACTCGGCCCAGTCGATGGCATCGTAGGCCTTCTCGAAATCGGCCTTCTTCGTGGGGTTGTACATGGCGGGGATGTTGCGCAGTTCGACGCTCGACCAGTTTTTCTCGGCCAGCTTCGTTTCGATCGACAGCACGCCGGCGACGGCCTTGTCGATGTCGGCCTCGGGAACGCCCGACAGCCGGAAGATTTTGCCCAGATACTCCTTGTAGGCGGTGCGGATCGACTCGTTCTCGGGATCGAGGTAGTAGTCGCGGTCGCCCATGATCAGGTCGGGCTGCGAGGCGTAGAGCGCGTTGATGTCGCTGTTCATCAGGTCGGACTGCACGCCCACGCCGAAGAACGGATTGGCGATCGAGGAGTGGAGCCTGGCCACTGCGGCGGTCAGCTGCGAGCGGTCGCCGATGGCGAGAATTCCGTCGACGGCGGCCTTGATCGGAGCGGCGCCCTCGGCGTTCAGGCGCACCGAGTCGAGCCCCATCTTGTAGAGGTCCGAAATCTTCTGCTCGACGCTTCCCGGCTCGGCTTTCTGCTGCGTCATGCCGGAGAACAGCTCGTTGATGCGCTTCTCGTTGTTGTCGCGCAGGATGTCGAACGAACCGTAGCGCGCATATTCGGGCTTCAGGGGGTTGTTCTTCTGCCAGCCGCCCGTGGCGTACTCGTAGAAATCGGCGTTGGGGGCTACCGACAGATCGAAGTTCGCCATGTCGAGGGCCGGGGTCTTGGGGGTATTCTGACAGGCTGTCATGCAAGCCATTGTTGTTGCGAAAAGAATGATTTTTTTCATGTCGTTCGGGGTTTGATAAAACGGGGACTTCCGTGAAAACCGGAAATCCCCGCCGTTGTAATTGTTACGGTATGCCCGGTTAGTCGCGGATGGCCGCAACGCCCGGCAGGTCGCCGAATTCGATGTATTCGAGCAGCGCGCCGCCGCCCGTCGAGATGTACGACACCTGGTCGGCCAGGCCGAACTTGTTGATGCAGGCTACCGAGTCGCCGCCGCCGATGAGCGAGTAGGCGCCGTTCTTCGTAGCCTCGGCGATGGCCTGGGCCACCTCCTTGGAGCCGGTTGCGAACTTGTCGATCTCGAACACGCCCACGGGGCCGTTCCAGAGGATGGTCTTGCAGCCCAGGATGTGCTCGCGGAAGACCTTTTTGCCCTCCGAGCCGATGTCCAGACCCTCCCATCCGTCGGGAATGTCGTTGGCCGGCGCCTCCTTGGTGTTGGCGTCTGCCGAGAATGCGTCGGCGATCAGCGCGTCGGGCGACATGACCAGCTGCACGCCCTTCTTCTTGGCCAGCTCGAGGATCTCGAGCGCTACGGGGAACATGTCGGGTTCGCAGATCGAGCCGCCGACCTTACCGCCTTGCGCAGCCGCGAAGGTGTAGGTCATGCCGCCGCCGATGATGATCGAATCGACCTTCTCGATCAGCGCCTTGATCACGCCGATCTTCGACGAAACCTTCGATCCGCCCACGATGGCGCAGAACGGATGGGCCGGGGCCTCCATCAGCGAGGAGATGGCCTTCACCTCTTTCTCCATCAGGTAGCCGAACATCTTGTCGTTGGGGAACTGTTTGGCGATCAGGTAGGTCGAAGCGTGCTTGCGGTGGGCCGTGCCGAACGCGTCGTTGATATAGCAGTCGGCCAGCGAAGCGAGTTTCTTGACGAACTCCTTCTGCGGACCCTCTTTCAGGGCCTTCTTGGCGGCGTCCTTCTCCTCCTTCGAGGCGTCTTCGGCCAGGCCGCGGGGCTTGCCCTCCTCCTCGGCGTAGAAACGCAGGTTTTCCAGCAGCATAACCTGTCCGGGCTTGAGGTTTTTGGCCATTTCGGCGGCCTTCTCACCGATGCAGTCGCCGGCGAACTCGACCTTCGTGCCGAGGTTTTTCTCGACGGCGGGAACGATCTGCTCGAGCGAGTATTTGGGATCGGGATTCTTCTTGGGACGTCCCATGTGCGACATCAGGATCACCGAGCCGCCCTCGGCGAGCACCTTCTTGATGGTGGGGATGGCGGCGCGGATGCGCGTGTCGTCCGTCACTTCGCCCTTCTCGTTGAGGGGCACGTTGAAATCCACGCGGATGATCGCGCGCTTGCCTTTGAAATCGTAGTTGTCGATCGAGATCATAGCTATTTGATTTTTAAGTATTTTGTTGAAATGATTTTCGGTAAGTCCTAATTCGGGACAAATTTATGAAAATATTTTAAGAATCTGTTATTTTGATAACAGAAAAACAGGTGCCAATTTTTAATTCTTAATTTTTCATTTTTAATTGACGCCCGGCGTCAGTACTTGTACCGTATCCACTTGAACAGCTCCTTGAGCGACGGTTTCTTGCCGTACATGAAGATGCCCACGCGGTAGATCTTCGCCGCGAACCACACCATGCCCACGAACGAGGCGTAGAGCACCACGAGCGAGAGAGCGACCTCCCACAGCGGAATGTCGTAGGGGATGCGTGCCATCATAACGATCGGCGAGGTGAACGGAATGATCGAGAACCAGAAGGCCAGTTGCGAGTTGGGGTCCTTGATGACGACGAACATCATCAACAGCGCGAGGATGATCGGCAGCGTGATGGGCATTTGCAGCTGCGAGGCGTCCTGCACGTTGTCCACGGCCGAACCCACGGCGGCGAACATCGCCGAGTAGAGCAGGTAGCCGCCGAAGACGAACAGCAGCAGACTGACGAAGATCTTGACGATATAGCCCAGGTCGGTCATGGCGGCCACGGCTTGTAGCATCTCGGGGTTCATGCCGGACATCGAAGCCGCGTCGGGCATGCCCTGCTGCATGGCCTGGGCGCTCGCCATCACGTCTTCGGGCATCAGATGGGGCATCACCAAAGCTCCGACGCCGGCGATCAGCACGCCCCAGAGCAGCACCTGTACGATAGCCACCGAGGCCACGCCGAGGATTTTGCCCATCATCAGGTCGAAGGGGCGCACCGACGAGACCATCACCTCCAGCACGCGGTTGTTCTTCTCCTCGATCACCGACTGCATGACCATCGAGCCGTAGATCAGCAGGAACATGTAGAGGATGAATCCCAGGACGTAACCCACGCCCGTGGCCACGGCCGACGACTGTGCCTGCGTGTCCTCCTCCTGCGACTTGTCGTTGCGGAAGGTCTGCATGTTGACCGAGGTCTTCACCTCGTCGAGGATCTGCGAGAGGTTTTCGATGTTGTAGGCCTTGAGTTTCTCGGCTTCGAGGATGCGCTCGATCTGCCCCGTGATGTTGCTTTCGAGGGAGAGCGACGACGACGAGTTGGCGTAGAGCCGGACGTTGTTCGGGTTTTTCAGGATGTCGCCGCCGATGTAGAGCACGCCGAATTTGTCGGTCAGCTGCTTGCGGGCCTCCTCGGTCGGGAGTTCCGTGGTCTCGAAACGGATCTCCTCGTCGTTTTCGAGTTTCGGGGCCACCAGCCCGCTGTCGTCGATGACGGCGATGACCTTCTCGTCGCCCCGCGAGAACTGCATGATGAGCGCCGGGGCGGCCATCAGCCCGATCATCAGCACGGGCATCAGCAAGGTGGTGATGATGAAGGATTTTTTACGTACGCGCTCGTTGAACTCGCGCTGGATGATGATGGATATGTTGGACATGACAGGATGTGATTAAGTCGTTTGTCGTTGGTTTTCGAAACTCCTCCCCTCTTCAACGGGGGATTGTCGTCTGGCCGGAACGGCTTTTCATAACGAGCCGTTCACGGCTCTGATGAAAATGTCGTTCATCGAGGGGATGATCTCGCGGAACGAACGCAGTTCGACGGCGTCGTTGACCGCGCTGATGACCCCGCGCACGTCGGCGTCGCTCTCGACGTGGAGCTTGAGCGTCCGGTAGACCGACTCCTCCTGCGTGCCGTCGAGGATTTCGCAGCGGCCCGCGACGGCCTGCCGCAGGGTCTGCTCCTCGCCGCGGTAGGCCACTTCGAAGATGTTGGAGCCGTGGCGGCGGCGGATTTCGTCGACCTCGCCCGAGAGGATGTTGCGCGATTTGTTGATCAGCGTGATGTGGTCGCAGATCTCCTCCACCGAAGACATGTTGTGCGTCGAGAAGATGATCGTCGCGCCCTTGTCGCGCAGCGCCAGGATTTCGTCTTTCAGCAGATTGGCGTTGATCGGGTCGAAGCCCGAGAACGGTTCGTCGAAGATCAGCAGCTCGGGTTCGTGCAGGATCGTGACGATGAACTGCACCTTCTGGGCCATGCCTTTCGAAAGTTCCTCCACCTTCTTGTCCCACCACTCCTGGATGCCGAACCGGACGAACCACTGCTTCAGCCGCACGACGGCTTCGCGGCGCGAAAGGCCCTTGAGACGGGCGAAGAAGACGGCCTGTTCGCCGACCTTCATCTTCTTGTAGAGACCCCGTTCCTCGGGCAGATAGCCGATGCGGTAGATGTCGTCGGGAGCGATCTCCCGGTCGCCGAACAGCACGCGGCCCGCGTCGGGCGCCGTGATGCGGTTGATGATGCGGATCAGGGTCGTCTTGCCGGCTCCGTTGGGTCCGAGCAGTCCGTAGACCGAACCTTTGGGGATGGCGAGCGATACGTCGTCGAGCGCCGTGTGCGAAGCGTAGCGTTTGGTGACGTGTTCTACTGTGAGTAAATCCATAGTCGCTGATGTTTTGTTTTGGGATCGTTACGGCGACAAATATAGGAACAAATTTTGAATATCAAAAAATATTTATCGTTTTTCGATAAAATTTTTCGAGTGTCTCTTTGCCGGGCGTTCGTATGGCGGGCGGGACCCCATGCAGGGGTTATGATCCGGTTCGCAGGACGACGGGGCGGACGGGGCTTTCGGATCGGCGGGAGAGGCATCGGGCGGGTTTCGGAGATGGCGAATTTCATCCCGGGGAGCTGCCGGGAGGCGGAAATTTCCGGTGTCGGAGTGCGGGCGGTGTCGAGAATCGGTTTCGGTTTTGGCCGGGGGGGGTGTTCTTCGGGTTTCGCCGGTTTGGTTTGTTCGGGCGGGCGGTTTTGCCCGTTAATCGGGGACCTCGCCTGTATATAGTACGAAAAAAGACCCCGGCATACGTAACGGACACTGCGATTTTTTATCCGGGAGTGTTGCATTTGCGCGAAAATTCGTTACATTTGTACGGGCCTTCGGACGATTTCGGTTTTCGTTCGCAGAAAATAGGGCCGGGTGGGTGTTCCGCATGGTTTTGCGGAGCGCTGTTTTATGTACCTTATTTAACCCAATTTAAATTTCTAAAAATGAAAAAACTGCTGATCCTTTTCGCCTGCCTTCCCCTGCTCGGGGCCTGCACGCAAACCGAACCGGTTTCCGGAAACCGCGCTGCGGCGATCGTCGCCGAAATCCACAACCCCCGCTCCAAAAACGTCGTCGTGGCTTCGCACCGGGGCGACTGGCGCAACTACCCCGAGAACTCGATCGCCGCCATCGAATCGGTGATCGGCATGGGCGTGGACATCATGGAGCTGGACCTGAAACTCACGAAGGACAGTGTGCTGGTGCTTTGCCACGACCGGACGATCGACCGCACGACTTCGGGCAAGGGCCGCGTCTGCGACATCACCTACGACTCGATCCGGCGGTGCGTGCTGAAGACGGGCCACGGCGTGAAGACGACGCACCGTATGCCGACGCTCCGCGAGGCGCTGGAGGTGTGCAAGGACCGGATCGTGGTCAATGTCGACCAGGGTTACGAGTACTACGACCTGGTGCTGGCCGTCACGGAGGAGCTGGGCGTCACGGATCAGATTCTGATCAAGGGCAAGCGCAGCACGGATGCCGTGGCCGCGAAGTTCGCCGAGCATCCGCGCAACATGATGTACATGCCGATCATCGACATCCTCAAGCCGCAGGGCAGGGCGCTTTTCGCCGAGTATCAGGAAAAGGGCATCGCGCCGCTTGCCTACGAGGTCTGCTGGAACAAATACACCCCCGAGGTGAAGGAGTGCATGGACAAGGTCGTGGCGGGCGGCTCGAAACTGTGGGTCAACTCGCTCTGGGCCTCGCTCTGCGGCGGGCTGGACGACGATGCGGCCTTCGGCGGCGACCCGGCGGAAGTCTACGGGAAGCTGGTCGACATGGGGGCCACGATGATCCAGACGGACCGTCCCGAACTGCTGATATCCTACCTCCGCTCGCGCGGGCTGCATAATTAAGGAGCTGCAATGAACCGCATTTCCCGCTTCTACCGCATCAGCGCCCCCGCTCCCGCCCGGGAGATGGACGAGGCCGCCCGCGACAAATACTACCGCCGCCTGCGCATGCAGGCCTTCATCGCCGCCACGCTCGGTTACAGCCTCTACTACGTCTGCCGGACGAGCCTCAACGTGATGAAGAAACCGATTCTCGACAGCGGCTCGCTGGACGCCTCGCAGCTGGGCGTTATCGGCTCGGCGCTGCTGTTCGCCTATGCCATCGGCAAATTCGTCAACGGATTCATCGCCGACTACTGCAACATCAAACGCTTCATGGCCACCGGCCTGATCGTCTCTGCGGCGGCCAACATGCTGATGGGCGTGCTGGGGCTGATGCACTCGGTCATCCCCACGGCCGTGATCTTCATCGCGTTCGCCGTGATGTGGGGCCTGAACGGCTGGTCGCAGTCGATGGGCGCCGCCCCGGCGATCATCTCGCTCTCGCGCTGGTATCCGCTGAAAGAGCGGGGGACCTACTACGGTTTCTTCTCGGCGAGCCACAACCTCGGGGAGTTCTTCTCGTTCCTGTTCGTGGGTTCGATCGTGACCTTCGCAGGCTGGCAGGCGGGCTTCTTCGGCTCGGCGATAGCCGGGGCCATCGGCGTGGTCGTGATCCTGCTGATGCTGCACGACACCCCGGAATCGAAGGGTCTGCCTCCGGTGGAGGCGCTGGCGCACGAGAAACCGGCGGCCTCGGCCGACAAGTCGGTGAAGGAGATTCAGAAGCAGGTGCTGCGCACCCCCGCGGTATGGATTCTTGCCGCTGCGAGCGCCTTCATGTATATCTCGCGCTACGCGATCAACGGCTGGGGCGTGCTGTTCCTGCAGGAGGCGAAGGGTTTTTCGGACGTCGAGGCGATCTCGGTGGTCTCGATCAACGCGCTGCTGGGCATTCTCGGCACGGTGCTCTCGGGGTGGTTCTCGGACAAGCTCTTCAAGGGCGACCGGAAGGTTCCGGCGCTGATTTTCGGCGTGCTGAACGCCGCGGCGCTGGCGCTGTTCTTCTACGGAGGCAACGCCATGTGGGTCAACGTGCTGTCGATGGTGCTGTTCGGCATCGCCATCGGCGTGCTGATCTGCTTCCTGGGGGGCCTGATGGCCGTCGACATCGTGCCGCGGAAGGCTACGGGCGCCGCACTGGGCGTCGTGGGGATGACTTCCTATATCGCTGCGGGCATTCAGGACGTGGCGAGCGGCTGGCTGATCGACTCCAACATCACCGTTGCCGCCGACGGGGTGAAACACTACGATTTCGGCCCTGTGGCGATCTTCTGGCTTGCGGCGGCGGTCATCTCGTTCCTGCTGCCGCTGTTGAACCGCGGCAAGGTCAAGGAGTTTTAGAAAACCCGGAACAGATTCGAAAAAAAACGTTGCAGGGCCTTTGCCTGCAACGTTTTTTCGTTTGTGCGGAGCGGACCGCTTTATCGGTCGACGTCCTGTTTTCCCTGCTCCGCAGGCCGGACGGTGATGATGCTGTCGACGACGAACTTCGTGAAGCCCCGCCAGGGCAGCGCCCCGAAATACTCCTTATAGTGCAGTTCGAGCGTCTTTCCCCCTTGCAGCATCAGCTCGCGCGCCAGCGCTTCGTTCTCGACCGAGAACTCGAACTCGTAGGACTGGATCGACCCGGCGGCTTTCGAGCGGATGCCGGTCTGGATCAGTTTGCCTTCGTAGGTCTTGAAAAGCACGCCCTTGTAGACGACGTAGTTCAGTTCTCCGCTCTTGACGCCCTCGCCGAAGACGAAGAAGAACCGGAAGTAGGCAGCCGCCGCCAGCACGGCGGCAATCGTTATCGTAATCAGTACCCAATGCTTTCTCATGGTTTTCGTGCGCCGGTTTTGTCCGTGCCCTCGCCGCAAAGATAAGCATTAAATCGTGCTGCCGTGCATTTTCCGCACGCGGGTTTCCGGGCTTTTTCGTATATTTGGGCCTGTGAAGGAGTCGAAATTCGTCAAAACGAAGATCGTGGCGGGCTATCTCCTGCTGATTGCGGTCTGTATTCTCTCGGTGGGCTACGTCTACCGGGTGGCGGTCCGTTTCTCGGCGCCCGACCGCAGTTACGCTCTGCTGCATACCAAGCGCAGCGCCGTCAACCGGACCCTCTACCACCTCTACCAGGCCGAAAGCTACGGGCAGCTGATGATCGCCGGATACGCCTCTTACGAGGCGCGTTACAGACGGGAACTGCGTACCGTGCGGGCCTCGATCGACTCGCTCCGGGCGCTGACCGTCGGCGGGGATTCGTTGCAGACGATGCGTCTGGACAGCATCACGCGGCTGATCGCCGACAAGGAGCGCCGCACGGTGAGCCTGCGCCGTTCGATCCGCGCCGGGGCCACGGCGGGCCTGCTGGACAAGAACATCCGCAGTCTGATCGGTCCCCGGGAGGCCGTCGTGGCCGATACGATCCCGTTCCGCAGCATCGTGCGGCAGGACACGACGGCCGTGCCGCGCGCCAAACGCCGCTTTTTCCAGCGGCTGGGCGATCTGTTCAGTCCCCCGGAGGCCGATTCGAGCCTCGTGATCTCGCGCCGCGAGACCATCGCCCCGGTCATCCCCGTCGACGCGGTGAAGGACACCATCGTGCTGGTGCTGCAAGCCTTGCAGGACAGCGTCACGAGCAACCGGCAGGGCATCTACGACCATGCGTGGCAGGAGGGGCTGCGGTTGAGTTACAGCAACGAACTGGTCAATACGAAGATATACCGCCTGATCATGGACTTCGAGGCCGAGGACACGGCCTACCTGATGCAGCGTATCGAGCGCAACGAGGCTTTCCGCAGACGGTCGTCGCGCATCCTGGGCGGCGTGGCCATCGGGGCCGTGGTGCTGATGCTCCTGTTCGTCGGGATGCTTTGGCGCGACATCAATCGCAGCAACCGTTACCGCCGCGAGCTGGAGCGCGCCAACCGCGACAAGGAGTCGCTGCTGGAGGCGCGCGAGAAGCTGATGCTGGCCATCACGCACGACATCAAGGCCCCGCTGGGATCGGTGATGGGCTATATCGACCTGCTTGCGCGGCTGACGGGCGACAAGCGGCAGGAACTCTACCTGCGCAACATGAAAGGGTCGTCGGAACACCTGCTGGCGCTGGTCAACAGTCTGCTGGATTTCTACCGGCTGGATATTAACAAGATCGAGGTTTGCTGCGTGGCGTTCAGTCCCGCGCAGCTGTTCGAAACCATCCGTGCGGGATTTGCCGCCGCGGCCGCCGCAAAGGGGTTGGAACTGCGTCTGGAGGCTGAACCGGCCGCCGCGGGAGAGGTGTCGGGCGATGCGCTCCACATCCGTCAGATCGCCGACAACTTGATTTCCAACGCCTTGAAATTCACCGACGAGGGGTCGGTGACGCTCCGCGTGGACGTGGTGCGGGGGCGGCTGGTCTTCTCGGTGCGCGACACGGGCCGCGGCATCGGCCGCGAGGAGAGGGAACGCATCTTCGCCGAGTTCGTGCGTTTGAGTTCGGCGCAGGGAGTCGACGGATTCGGGTTGGGACTGTCGATCGTCGACCGTCTCGTGAAGTTGTTGGACGGTACGATTTCGCTCGAAAGCCGTCTCGGAGAGGGGAGCAAATTCATCGTGTCGGTCCCCGTCGGTGAAGCGGCGGCCGGGAGTGCGGCTGCCGGAGCCGAAGAGTCTGCGCCCCAGGCGGGACTGCGCGTGCTGCTGGTCGATGACGATCCCCTGCAACTCGAAATGACCGCCGCGATGTGCCGCCGTGCCGGGGTCGGATGCGAGAGCTGCCAATATCCCGAGTATGTCGCCAAACTCGTCGGCGAGAGCCGTTTCGATTTGGTGCTGACCGATTTGCAGATGCCGTCGGCCGACGGGTTCGGCGTGCTGGAGGCGGTGCGCGGGGTCGATCCCGGGCTGAAAGTGGTCGCCGTGTCGGCGCGCGGGGACCTGGGCGCTGCGGATTTCGCGGCCCGGGGTTTTGCGGGGTGCCTCCGCAAGCCGTTCACTTACAGCGAACTGATGGCGGCGATACGGGCGGCCTGCGGCAGCGGGGAGATCGTCCCGCAGGGCGGGGACCCGGAGATCCCGTCGGCGGACGGGGCCGATTTTACGGCTCTGACGGCCTATGCCGGGGACGATCCCGAGGCGGCGCGAAGCATCCTGCGCTCGTTTGCCGAACAGACGGCGGGAAATTGCGCGGAGCTTGAAAGGGCGCTCGGCGAGGGGGATGCCGCGACGGTGAAGACGCTGGCGCACAAGATGCTGCCGATCTTCACGATGCTCGGGGCGGCGGAGGTCGCCGAGACGCTGCGCCGGGGCGAGACGTGCGAAGGGCCGTTGCCGGAGGCCCTTTGCGGCGAACTGCGTGCGGCGGCGGGAAAAATCCGCGCGATTGTCGCGGAAGCTGAAAAAACGCTATCTTTGTGAAGCCTATGGAAGAGCGGATTCTGATTGTCGACGACGATATTACTTTTGCCCTGATGCTGCGCACGTGGCTCTCGAAACGCGGTTTCGGAGTCGGGACCGCCTCGTCGGTGGCGGCGGCGCGCACGGCTCTTGAGGCGGGAGGCTTCTCGCTCGTGCTGAGCGACATGCGCCTGCCGGACGAGGACGGAATCGCCCTGCTGCAATGGATGGCGGGAGCGGGTGTCGCGGCGCCGGTGATCGTGATGACGAGTTACGCTGAAATCCAGAACGCCGTGCGGTGCATGAAGCTCGGCGCACGCGACTATGTGGCCAAACCGGTGAATCCCGACGAACTGCTGAAAAAGATCCGTGAAGCGTTGGATGTTCCGGCGGTGCCGGCCGCGAAATCCGCTTCGAAGCCCGCGCCGCGTGCGGCCGGGAGCTTTTCGGAGCAGCCGCTCAACTACATTGAGGGCCGCAGCGACGCCGCCCGGCAGTTGTACGAACACATCCGGCTGGTGGCCCCGACCAATATGTCGGTGCTGGTCAACGGTGCGAGCGGCACGGGCAAGGAGCATGTGGCGCAGTTGATCCACCGGGAAAGCAAGCGGGCCGGAAAGCCCTTCGTGGCGGTCGACTGCGGGGCCATTCCCCGCGATCTGGCGGCTTCGGAGTTTTTCGGTCATGTCAAGGGGGCCTTCACGGGGGCTTTGGCCGACAAGACGGGCGCTTTCGAGGCGGCCGACGGAGGCACGCTGTTTCTCGACGAAGTAGGGAACCTGGGTTACGAAACGCAGGTGCAGCTGCTGCGCGCCCTGCAGGAGCGGCGTATCCGTCCCGTCGGCAGCAACCGCGAGATTCCCGTCGACATCCGTCTCGTGGCCGCGACCAACGAGGACCTCGAAGCGGCCATCGCGCGCGGGACGTTCCGCGCCGACCTGTACCACCGCATCAACTCCTTCACGCTGCGCATGCCCTGCCTGCGGCAGATGCGCGGGGATATTCCGCTCTTCGCCGACTTCTTTCTCGACCAGGCCAACCGGGAGCTGGACAAGCGGATCGTCGGGTTCGACGCCGCGGCCGCCGCGGCCCTTGCCGCCTATGACTGGCCGGGGAACCTGCGGCAGCTGAAAAACGCGGTGATGTCGGCGACGCTGCTCGCCGCGGGCGAGTACATCACCTGCCGCGACCTGCCGGCCGAAGTCACCGGAGGTCCGGCGGAACCTGCGGAGGCGCCTCTTTCGCTGCGCGATCCCGCTTCCGAGGAGGAGCAGATTCGCCGCGCCCTCGCAACGGCGGGCGGCAACAAGTCGCAGGCCGCCAAACTGCTCGGCATCGACCGCAAGACGCTCTACAACAAACTCCATCTTTACGGTATCGAATAGGAGGCTTCCCGCCTGTCCCGTTCCGGTTTCCGGACGGCCGTTCCACACTCCGGCTGTGGAATTTTTCCACACTTTCTGTCCCGTCTCCACATTTTTCCACACCTTCTCCGATTTTTAGCACAATGGCGTTTGCGTTGGAAATCTGCTTGTTGCGTATTTTGCGCCGTTGTGGCACTTCGCTTGAACTTTCAGAAGTCAGAACGCGAGTAAGACGACCCGCTAACGAAAGAATGAAGTTCAACCATTTAAATTTTAAAGCTATGAAAAAGACGATTGTGATGATGGCGGCGCTGATGCTGACAGCCGGAGGAATGGTTTATGCCCAGCAGCCCGAAAAGCAGGACACGCCCCAGAAGGAGAATCCCACCGCTCCCGAGCAGAAGCAGGAGCCTACCGCTCCGGAAGAGAAACCCGACCCCGTGAAGCCGGAACAGACTCCCGCAGAGCCGGAATCGGAGCCCGCCGAGCAAAAATCGGAGCCGGTGAAGACGGAGAAGAACGCAAGCCTGGAGAATCAGTCGGGAGAGGTCGTCCGGTAATCTTCCGTCCGAAATCATTTAGTTAAACAATTGTTTGCCTGGTCCCCTGCTTCGGCGGGGGATTTTTTTGCGCGAAAAAAACGCCACCCTGCTCGGGTGGCGTTTTTCGGCGCCGGGGGCATTTACTGAATCCATTCCACGTTCGCGGCGTCGCGGAAAAGGATGTTCAGCGGCCGGACGAGTCCGTCGGCATCGGCGGCAAAGAGGAAGCCCACCTTGTCGAGCGGTACGGAGATAAAGGTCGTCGAGGGGTAGCCGCCGATCATGTCGATTTTGTCGAGCAGCGCCCAGACGAAGATTTCGAACGGCATCTGGCCCGGCAGCAGCGTCAGCCCCTCGAACCGGTCGGGGTAACCGGCCGACGAGCTGTCGGCGGGATGGGGCTTGAAGAAGATGTCGTAATCGCTGCCGTACTGCTGTATGATCCGTTCCACATAGGCCGCCTGCTGCTGTTCGCTCGCGGCGGAACTGTGGCTCGTGCCGATGATGATGAGGTTTTTCTTCGGCGACAGGTCGAACAGCCCCGCGAAGCGGGCGTAGTCGAATTTGGCCATGCGGTAGAACTGTTGTTTCGAAGCCTCGGGAAGGGCTGTCAGCAGTTCGTAGGGCTGGACGCTCTCCATCTTCATTGCAGCCAGCCGGTCGGCGATGAACGGGCAGGAGGACTCCATCAGGCTGCTGTTTTGCAGCATCAGCCGGTAATCGGGGCGCGTCGAGAGGTAGTAGGGCCAGGTGTAGGAGGCGAACTCCTCCGGCGCGCGGGTCTCGGGATAACGGCCGCCGTGGTTCCAGTCGAGGGCTTCGACTTCGGCGGCGTAGTCGTTCCAGTTCTGCTCGGCCGTGGCGGCATCGCCGAAGTAGTTGTGGAAATTGTTGTAGGTCGCCGTGCCGTCGGAGAGCATCGTCACCTTCACGCGTGCCGAGTCGATGCCCTGCGCCACGAACCAGTCGTAGCCCAGGCGGCACCGCAGGTCGTCGACCCATAGCCCGAAGACCGCTGTGGGGTCCTCGGCGTTGATCTCCAGGATGCGGCGTTTCATCGCTTCGCTCATGGCCCGTAATTCCTCGTTGGTGGCATGGCCCGTGGGGTCGGCGACGGGGTACACGAAGGCCCGGTCGGGAAATTCGGCGGCGTCGAAGGTGCTTGCGCGTTCGTAGGAGACGTAGCTCGGTTTGTCGTGCGAAAGCAGGTGCAGGCCCGAATAGAGGGTCGGCATGGTTCCGACCGAAATGTAGAAATAGTAGTCCGGGGCGTCGAATCCCGTGCCGCCCGCACTTTGCGAGACGGTGAAAGCCAAGGTCTTTCCGTCGCAGGAGAAAAGAAGCGACGCACTGCGGGCAGGACCCGGATTCTCGGCAAAGGTCACGTCGATCTCGGAGTACCCTGCCGGTCCTTCTTCTGCGGAGAGGGTCAGCCAGTCGGGTTTTTCGTCCTGACCGTAGTTTTCCGGCGCCAGCGTCACGCTCCAGGGCGCCGGAGCATTGACGGTGATCTTGCCGCTGCGGGCGAGGTGGTCGAGCGACAGAAAATCGGTTCCGCCGTTGATGCTGACCGACGGAGTTCCGTCGTCCGCACAGGACCAGGTTCCGGCCGCGAGGCCCAGGATCAGAAGAAGACGAAATAATCGTTTCATGCGAGGTGTTTTTTAGTTGAGTCGTTCGTATCGTTAAATGCGGAAATGTGCGGTTTACTGCACGGCATGCAAAATTCAGGCCGCCCGATTGTCCGGACGGCCGTGAGGGAAACAGGGCGTTTTCAGGCGTTCCGCTTTTTCTTGATGCGTTCGAAATGTTCGCGCAGGCGTTCGCTGAACTCCTCGCGGCGGTGTTTCAGATTGGCCCGCCACCCCAGCCAGCGGGTGTAGCGCAGGCGTTTTTCGGGATAGATGTCGCGGATCGTCACCAGGATGCCCGTCTCCTCCACACCGCCGAAATCGGGGTTCGACACCGTGTCGAAAACCCGCATCGTGGGCGAAAGGTTCATGTAGGCGTTGATCAGCGGCGGGATGTTCTCGTTGAACTTGCGGATCTGCTGGATCAGGATGCGGTAGTTCTCCATGTAGGTCGCGCCGCAGAACAGTTCCTCGTAATAAGGGTCGTCCAGGTCGAGCCGTATGGGATGGATGCCCTCCACCAGCTGGTCGCGGTCGGGGAAATAGCGGCGCAGGAACCAGATCAGCGCGTTGCGGGCCACGGCCTTGTAGGTCGTGTACATGGTGACTTTGCCGAAAAGGTATTTGGCCTTGGGGTTCAATACGATCAGCGCGCCCAGTCCGTCCCAGAGGTTGTCCAGCGCATAGATGCTCTTGGCGTTGCCGCGGGCCTGGTAGGCGGGCTGCACGAACGAACGCCCCAGTTCGATGGTCCGGGGCAGGAACTTCCGGCGGAAACGCTCGCTGAAACGGAAATAGTGTTCGGTCGAGAGATGGCGGGGATTGGGCGTGGTGCAGACGATGAAGCGATAGCCGCCGACGATCTCCTGCGCCGAGGGGTCCCAGACGATCAGCTGGTAGTAGCCGTCGCCCGCGAGGTCTTCCTCGTCGATGTCCACCTCCTGCCCCGTGCCGCCGCCAGCGCCGCGGAAGGCCGCTTCGCGCAGGCGGCCCACCTCGCGCATGAGCGAGGGGCATTCGGCGGCCGAAAAGATGTAGATTTCATTGCCTGCCCGGTGGGTGTTGCGCATCTTGCGGGCGGGCGTCAGTTCTGCGAGCAGCAGTTCCCGGGCGACCGGTTCGATGATGGGTACTGTATTCTCTTTCTGTTGCATGACAGGGCAAAAATACCAAAATTAGCGGTTTTGATTCGGGCCGGCGAGCGTTTTTTCCAAAAAATACGCTTTTTTACGTACTTCCAGCGCCTGTTCGTGCAGCGACCCGAAACGCTGGAGTTCGGCCACGGGAATCGGGTCGCCGACGACGATGCGGAAATGGCGGCACTTCTGCGAAAACATTTCGTCGGGCAGCCACAGCATCTCGATGTTAAACTTGACGCCCAGCGCCTTGCGGATTCGGTAGACGCGGTAGAAGAACTTCGACAGACGCCCTTCGACGAAGACCGGAACGATCTGCCGCTGCGAGGCGTAGGCCTTTTTCAGGAAGCTGATTTTCCACTCGGGGTCGGTCACCTCGCCGCCGTTGGGGCGCGAGCAGAGACCCGCGGGAAAGGTCAGGACCGGCAGATCGCCGAAGAACTCTTCGTCGAACTTCCGGGCGTAGGAGGCGCTCTGCGCGCCGTGCTTGTTCACCGGAATCCACAGCGGGCGCAGCGGTTCGAGGTACATCAGCAGGTCGTTGACCACCACCCGCGCGTCGCCGAAACGGTCGATCAGCTTGTCGGCGAGCATCATGCCGTCCATGCCCCCGAACGGATGGTTCGAGGCGAAGAGGTAACGGCCTCCGGGGGCGAGCTTGTCGAGTCCTTCGATCGAATAGGTGACCTGCCATTCGCGGAAACAGGCGCGGATGAACTCCTGCGGAGGCAGCGACCAGTAGTGTTCGAGGATATGGTTGATTTCCGACTCGTGGATCGTGCGGCGCAGCCAGTTCACGACCGGACGGGGAATCCAGCGAGCCAGCCGCGGGGCTTTCTGCCTGAGTACGGCGCCGATGTCGATTTTGGGCATGGAATGTTCGGAAAATTATATCCACAAATATACGGTTTTTTTGCTATAAGATGCACCTTGTTGAAAGTTAATCGTCGTTAGAACGCGTTTTGGCGAAGGGTAGGTCTTTCACCTTGTTTCGCTTTGTGTCGAAATTTTAACCCTAATTTTAACCCTTGTTGTTTTTGAAGGGCTTTTTTTAGCCCCCTTTTTTCGGGTTGATTTTTCCGGTGAATTTCTTGTAAAAATAGTTTGTTGCCTAATCTCGGCTGGATGACGATTGGAGGACGTTGTAAAATTTTTCGAGAATTTTTATCGAAAGAACTCTTTGTCAATCAGTATTTTGAGCCTAAATTAGTCCTTGCGGGAAAAATTTCCTCGATTTTTCTTGGAACCAGCCACTATTAAAAAGCAAAATCGTAAAACGAATAGTTATGAAAAAAACGATTAGACCTATTCTGCGTGATGACCTTTCAAGGAAAGGTTTGGAAAAACGTATCGACCTGCGTGTATATCTCGACGGCCGCCAAACGAAATTTGCGACTCCCTATTCGATTGCCCCGGCTTGCTGGGATAAGAAATCCGGACGTGTTGTCGGAAACTGCCCCGAAAAAAGCGTAATTAACAGCTATCTGAACGGGAAGGAAACCGAATACGAACGCTATCTGTTCCAGTGCGAGATGTTGGGTGAAACCGTGGACCTGGAGCGAATCCGTGAAATACTCACCGGAAAGGCGCGGACGGCTCCGAGTGAAAAGACGAACGCCACCCTCGATGAAATCTTCGATGCCTATGTAGATAAGCTGCGGACGGATAACCGCCGTGAGCGAACGGTTATAGGTATATTGGACCTCAAAAAAGATATGGCGAAATTTTCGAAACGGAGTAAGAAACGGACGATTGACCAGCTCGATATTCTCTTTATTCAGGAGTATAAAAAGTATTTGCGGACGGTCCGCCGGAATGCGGATAATACGATTAATACGAAACTGAACCGCCTGCGCTCGGTGGTGAGATGGGCCGGACGGCTGGGCTATCCGATCGACGATCCGTTCGGAAAAGGCGTAAGATTTTTGAATCGCTCGACGCCCCGGACGATCTTTCTGACGAGGGATGAATACGACGAGTTCCTGCAAAAGGCTTTGGCGGATAGGAACGATTTGGCGATGAAGGTAACGCGTGAGCTGTTTATCTTCAGTTGTGAAACGGGCCTGCGGTTCAGCGATGTATTGGACCTGAAGTGGACGCACTTGAAAAAGGATAGTAAAGGTGTGACCTATATCTCTAAGCTTCAATGTAAAACGAAAGAGTTGGTTGAAATTCCATTAATGTCGAAATGGCCGAAGGTCCTGCTTGCCAAGTACCGGAACGAGTCTGTGGACGAGCGTGTTTTTCCTCGCCTTTCGAATGGTTGTGTAAACCGGAAACTGAAAATGTTGGCCGAGAAAGCCGGAATCGGGAAACGCCTCTCGTTTCACGTTGCCCGGCATACCTTCGCCTCCCACTTGGCGAACGCGGGCGTCCCTCTCTATATTGTAGCGAAACTTTTGGGGGATAAAAGCCTCGATATGGTACATCGGGTCTATACGAATACCGAACGAACGGAGCTGACCGAGGCGATGAAAAAATTGAGTGCTTGATAAAAAACGGGAGCTTCCGCTGAGTTTTGGCGGAAGCCTTTTTTATCTTTGTGAAAAACCTTTGAACGATGAACGCCTTGACGAATAACACCGCGACCTTGTTTCGCCGTTATCTGTGGCTCTTGGACGTGATCTACTCCGCGGGCCGTATCACCCTTGATGAAATCCGCGTCCGTTGGCAGCGGAACGAGATGTCGGGCGGCGAGGAACTGCCCCGAAAGACCTTTGAGAACCACCGGAAAGCCGTTGAAGAGTTGTTCGACGTGAATATCGCCTGCGACCGCCGGACGAACGAATACTACGTCGAATGCGGCGACGACCTGGTGCGCGACGATCTGCGACGCTGGCTGTTGGAAACCTTCGCCGTGAACGACCTCTTGGTAAATAGTAAACGCCTGCGCCGACGGATCGCGTTGGAGCCGATCCCTTCGGGCTACGCCTATCTGACTGCCGTACTCCGGGCGATGGAGGAAAACCGATGCTTGGAGATCGTCTACCGCCATACCTACGATGAAAAACGAGAAAATCGTTACGAGGTCGAGCCTTACGGATTGAAGGCGTTCCGGAGGCGCTGGTACCTGATCGCCAATAGCGTGGAAATGGGCGGAATTTACGCGTTCGCCCTTGACCGGGTACGAAGTATGGTTCCGACGTCGAAAGCGGCTGAAATCCCCTCGGATTTCGATTGTGCCGAATTCTATGCCGACGCCTTTGGAATTATCCGAGAACGGGACCGGAAGGCCGAGCGGGTCGAAATCCGCGTCTTGGGGAAGCAGGCGAACTATGTTCGGGCCCTGCCCCTGCACCCTACCCAGCGTGAAACCGAGCGGACCGCGGAATATTCGGTGTTCGAATACCGGTTGGCACCGACTTACGATTTTCGGATGGAACTGCTCTCGAACGGCGCGGACGTGGAGGTGTTGCGCCCCGCATGGTTCCGGGAAGAGGTGAAAAGTGTGGTTACTAAAATGATGGAAAGATATGAATAATCCGTATGATAGGCTGATAATTAATTGTTATACGCGTCGTGCGAGAAGATCGGCCGTAGAAACGATCTTATCTAATTGTAATAAATTAGAAGCCGAAGCGATACCAACCGTAACTTTTCTATGGAACGAGGACGAAAATATAGGTTGCTCGTTTTTTGGTAAATATGTTTATGAATGTGAATTTGATATTGATAAAAACGGAACTCGAACGAAAGTTCACAATCTGTCTTGCCTTCTTGAAAATATACGTCGAAAAACCGTCGAGGACGGAAAACGAGCGTTTGTAGTCGATATTGGTATTTTTGAAAGAGATTCGACGGAAATGCCTATTCCCTTGTTCTGCCATCGTTTGAAAGAATTGGCGGACGAATTGGATGTAAAAATTATGGTTTTCTTTTTTGTGCGAGCGAATGAAAATGCCCCTATTTATATAAGTGCTCCCGGAGGTTCTCAACCTATTGAAGAGGTTTTTGCTACGGCTGATTATGATTATGAACGAATAGAAAGCCTAAAAGAAATTGTTGAGATTCCCGACCCGAATTTTAAGCGATATTTAGTCAAAAATTTTGATAAAGACGGTGATGGCGAAATTTCTGTCGTTGAAGCGTTGATGGTAACTCGAATTTTTTGTAAAGATAAGAAAATCTCGTCCTTAAAGGGAATCGAAGCGTTTGAAAACCTTGTACAACTGACTTGTTCTTTTAATGACCTTTGCGATTTGGATATTAGTCAGTTGAACGAACTAATTTACTTAGACTGCCAGCATAATCGGCTAACTTATTTAGATTTATCGGGAAATAAATTGTTGAGAATATGCTGGTGCGGTTATAATTCGATTGAAAAACTGGATGTATCGAAAAATAGTGAACTCTATAAACTTAACTGTCAGAATAACGTATTAAAAACGTTGAATGTCCGTCGAAATAAAAAGCTATTCCGATTGGATTGTGCCAATAATAAATTGACCTCGTTAAATCTGACGAAGAATCCCGAACTGAAGCAACTCCGTTGCTTTCGGAATCGACTGCGGAAACTCGATGTAAGCAAAAATCCGTTACTCCAATATTTGATTGCTTCCGAAAATAAACTGGCATCGCTCGATACATCCTTAAATCCGGACTTGATAAGTCTTTTTTGTGCTATGAATGCCCTAAATTCTCTTGACACTTCAAAGAATCGGAAATTACGTTATCTTAGTTGCCATGATAATAATTTGACTTCGCTAAATTTAACGAATAATAAGAAATTAGTTGAATTAGATATAGAAAATAATAAAATCTCGGATATTGATATAAGTGGTTGTAAAAATTTGACGCGATTGAATATAACTGAAAATAATATCAATACTTTAAATGTAGCCCAGAATCTTAAACTATGGTGGCTATTTTGTGATAGTAATAAGTTGTCAAGTTTGGATTTAATGAATAATCGTAAATTAGCGAAGCTATCTTGTCATAATAATAAACTGTCTTCTCTTGATCTATCGAATAATTTAGAACTAAAAGTTCTCTATTGCGGGGCTAATGCATTAAAAGAACTTGATATAACTAAAAATCTGAAACTTAAATATCTTGATTGCGGCGGAAACTTATTAAAAGAACTTGTTGTAAATCGAAATTTAAAGATTAAAAACTTATATTGCTACAAGAATTGCTTGAAAAATCTCGATCTTTCTAATAACACAGAACTTGTTGAAATCTCTTGTGAGGATAATAATTTAGAAAATATTAATATCAGTTGTAATAAAAAGTTAACAGAGTTTTGTTGTGATAATGATATAAGTCCTTATTTTGGTGATAATGAAATGCGATTGGATGATTGTAAGTGGATGAATGAAGAAGGAGAACCGATAGAGGCACGTTTTACGTGCTATTATAGATAGCGATTTTTGTTATAGAAAAGATATAGGCTTCGATTTGTTCGAAGCCTTTTTTGTTTGTTTTTTCCGAGGCCGATTGTTATTTTTGTTGACGATATAGGACGAGCGCCTTTTTCTTCGGATAAAATCTGGTAAATTTTGTACGGAAGAGGCGCGGTGTTCCTACGTCCCTTGGGGCGTAGGGCTGTTGCTTATTATAGTACGCGGGTTTACCAGAGCCTTTCCGAATATAATAAGTTTGCGGCTCTACGCCTTTTGTTGTTGAATGGCGGAAACGTAGACGATTGTGCGAAAATAATCCGCCCTTGCGCCGGGGGTTGGCGGAAGCGACTGATAATTTTGCCGTAAAGAGTTTTTAACCGAAATAACGGGATATGGAAAAGAGTGAACTTTCGACGAGGGACCGGATGTGCTCCGTGGCGGGAGGTATGGCCAGCCAGCTTGTAGACCGGGAAATTCCGTCGCAGCTGATTCCCTTCTGCGGAGAATTTCCCCTGCTGGATATGATCGAGGCGAGACGGTTTCGGGAGGCGATCTGCTCGACGATGTGGATTGAGGACCTGCCCCCGAAATTCCTGTATGCCGCTGCCGAAGGGAGCCGGATGGCGAGATTGGAACGGGGTTTTCTACACTATCTGTCGAGGAACGGATTAAAGAGCGGCGATTTTGAAAAGTTGGAGGACGCCGAAAAATCGGAATGGTTGCGGTGGTGGATGGAGGACGGCTCTGTCAGCGCCGACGATCTTGTCGTTAAAAAATACCGGGATGAAGCCACCCCGGCCTCGAAATCCCTCGGCGACCCGGCGATGCCGGTTGCTGAAAAGCGGGAAATCTATGACGATCTTGTCGCCCGGCGGGCTTATTGGGACGATCTGTGTTTCGAGTTCGGGCGGGTTAGCTGGGAGAAAAAGTTGCTGAACCTCGCCTTGTATATCCATTACGGCGGGGATTTGGAGGTCGTGTTGGCCCGCTATAAAGAGAACCACCCCGACTATGCCGACCGGATTCCCCACTCGTTGGCGTACTATATCAGCTACCTGCGGACGGGTGAGGCGACCTCCGTGTTGAATAATTTTCTATTGGAAAGGGTCTGCCTCTCCGAAAGCCGACTGACGGCCCTGCTTACTGCCGAACTCCGCGAGCGGCTGGAAGAGGTGTTTCGTTGGGACGGCGGGACGAATAGCGCGTGGACGGTCGGGATCGACTACCGGGGCGAAGAAAAAATGGATGAAATCGTCACCGCCCTCGATATTGAAAAAGGGCGAGAATATCTTATCTTTGGGAACCTAACTATTAAACCTTTTATTATGGAAACGAAAGAAACCTTGTTGAAAGAAAACCCGTGGCGGGAAGTGGCCGAAAAAATCGAGAAGAACGGCTATATGCGATTGGAAAAGTTGAATGCGTATGCCGATGACATCCCGTTTATCGAAGAATTTAATAAGCGAACGAAAAACCCCGATCATCAGCTGCATACCGAAATATTGCCTTATCCGTTTATCGGCGATGTTCTTGGTGCGCGGGTCGTACTGCTAATGTCGAATCCGGGATATAAGGTGTCGTCGAATATCGAAGCCCATGAAAAGATGAGCGATGAAGAAAAACGCTTCGTTATTCGGGCGCAGACCCAAGCGATGCTACTCGAAGATCGTGCGATTTTTTATTCCGGTCCGGAATATAAGCCGTTTAATGACGAACAGGACTGGTATTGGGCGAAGAAAACACGGATAATCCGGGAAGCTGTTCCCGGAGCTGAAACGAAGATAGCGGCGGTTCAGCTAATGGCTTATCATTCCAGGAAATATAAGCCATTTCCGGCGAAAATGGGTTTGCTTCCTTCTCAGGAATATACGAAACGACTGGTAAAATATCTGATTGCGAAAGATGTTGTATTTGTATACCGAGGAAGTAAGAATAAGGCCCGGTGGTTTGATCTTGTCCCGGAATTGGAGAATGCCACCTGCGTTGAACTGAGTAGCCGAAATGCGTGTCTGTCAGAAAAGAATTGTAAAGACGGCGGATTCGAAATAATTAAAGCCGCGTTAGCTGAATAGAATTTGTTTGTGTAGGTTATGTAGACCGCCCCTGACCGGGGCGGTTTTTTTGTTGTATTAAAAAATTGAACTGCGAAATCCGTGTAGGATGTTCATTTTAGACTGTCTTGTAAATGTCTTATTATCTGTTAATTAAAAAAATGTGTTCGAGGTTTATTTATCCACGAAGTTATATAGAGTAGAAAGGGGCCGAAAAGTGCTCTTTTGAAATATTAAAACATTACTGTCCCGTAAAAGTGGATAAATAGTTCTTTGAAATTATTGAAATATAGT
>OGXR01000924.1_pt1 | contig 23286 bp, 22 predicted proteins | sample 1576331 | NCBI WGS metagenome assembly OGXR01 (sample SAMEA3541473, study PRJEB24748) | human gut metagenome | biome: human gut; feature: human-associated habitat; material: faeces | place: China | collected 2012 | reverse complement strand
TATAATCTTCTGCTTTATCAGAATATGTATAATTAATTATATTTGTATTATTAATGTATTTATATAAATTTGTTTTTCGTTTAATTATAGAAGCAATAAATTTAGATTGTGTCGTATTATTTTTATATTCATCATTACCATTTAAATTATAAAGAAAATTTATAGCATCCTTAAAATCCTTTTGAATAATTGACACATCATATTTATATGGTATATTAGTATTAAAAAAATGTCAATGAGAGGAGGAAAAGTTTATGCAAAATTTGCAAGAAATCAAGCTTTACTCGACAAAAGATGTATGTGAATTATTGCACATAGGAAATGAAAAATGTTTGAACTTATTTCATTCAAAACATTTTCCAAGTATTAAAATAAGCAGAAAATTTTGGGTAAAAGCAGACTACCTAAACGAATTTTTAAGTCATAAACAAATAATGACTTAAAAAAATAAGATTTAAATCTGCACTATTTAAATCTTCTAAACAAACAGGAAATACCCTGTTCAAAATATTTATAAAAGTATTATACATCTAAAATTCAAATAGAGCCAGGTTTTTTCTCCACCAATTTTCGTCAATAAAACATGCTCCACATTTACATTATTAGCTTTTACTACATTGTTGTTCCAAACAATTTCGATAAAATCTCATTGCAAAAAGGCTTGAAACATTATAAGACAAGCATTTTTAAAAAGTAAAACGCAAAAATAGCAAGTCATTTACAACTTGCTATTTTTATATGTTATTCAAAAAAGTAGCAAAAAGTCGGCGAATTTTAATCTATGCCAAATTTTTAGTTAAAATATATATTTGATTTTTACTTGTGTTCTTCTTTTTCTCCTAATAATCCACTTTGCTCTATTCCTGCAGCTTCTTTTTTTCTAATGTCGGTACATTTATGGTTGTTACTCCTATTTGCTGTGTACTTATTGAATATGTTGTTTTACAGCACTCCATATATTTCAATATCTTGAAATTCACTTGATATATTTGTACGTACTTTAATATTCATTTTCTGCCTCCTTGATATTATTATAACAAAATTTGATTTTATTGAATATACTTTTACATGTTTTGCTGATAGATGTAACTATTTTTTAGATAGCTGACCAAAAACGCTGAAATTTTGGTGCATTATAAAATATATTTTGTTGAAATTCTTATTTAGCAAGGAAGTATTTTTGATTTTGTATTCGTGTAAAATATATCTAACTTGCTCATTGCCCTCGTAATAGCAACATATAATAGCTTAATATCTAATGAATTATTACTATATCTTTCATTATTGGCATTTGCAATTATTACACAGTCAAATTCCAGTCCTTTTGCTAGATATGACGGAACAACTGATATTCCTGCATTATATTTTGAGTCTTTTCCCTGTATCAATTTTACATCCTCTCTTATCTTACTTATCTGTTTTTCAATTTCTTTACACTCTTTTATGTCTTTTCCTATTATGGCAATTGATTTATAACCGTTTTTTTTGTGTTCCATTATTCTTTCATTAATATTCTTTATTAGTGAGCCTTCTTCTATATGCTTGCAATAAACGGAGTTTTTCCTGTCTATGACTGGCTCTCCCAAAACAATAAATTCTTTTTCGTAATCTGGAAGATTATTAATAACTTTGTTTGCAATTTTCATAATTTCTTTTGTAGTTCTATAAGTTTTTTTCAATGTAGTATATGTAACACTTACGTCTTTAAATTCAACATCTATAAATCTTTTCCAATTTTCAATTCCTCTGTAAAAATGTACTCCCTGAGCTATATCTCCCAAAATTGTCATAGAATTGCTTTTTAAAATACTTTTTAGCACGTCAAATTGAAACTCCCCATAATCCTGAGCTTCGTCTATTACAACATGCTTTATTTGGCATTTGTCCTTTATACCAAATGTTTTATATTGAATATACATGAGTGGAGCTAAATCTTCAAATGCAAACTCGTTGTTTTTTATATTTACTAATGTAGTATCTTTTAAATATTGTGATACATCATCTGCATTGTCGTTGAAAATATATTGCATAAAATAATTTTCTAAAAAGTCCTTATAATACTCTATACAATCTTTATTTTGTATTTTATTCAAATACTCTTTTATGATTTTCATATACTTTTTTTCAACCATTTCTATTTCTTTAGCATATTGTTCGAATACTTGTATACGCTTTTCTCCCTGTAGATTTTCTATAGCTCTGGTTCTTTGATTTTTTAAATTCTCTATAATTTCTTTAGATTTTTTTCTAAATTCTGTTGCCAAATGTTTTTCTATCTCATTTATTCGGTTTTTAAAATTATAATTACTATATGTTTTTAAAAACAATTCATTAATGTCCTTATAGTTCATAATGTTATATCCGTTATATTCAAAGTTTTCTTTTGGTATATATTTTTGTTCAACTTCTTTTAAGTATCTGTCAATATATATTTTAAATTTAATTGATGACTTAAACTTTGATTCTTTTAGCACAATATCTATTTTTTCTTTATATTTTCCGTCTATCATATTATCTACTATCTGCACTAGTTTTTCATTGCTGTCCGGAATTTTTAATTTTTTCCCTATTACGTCATATGCAAAATCCTCAAAAGTATATTGTTTAACATCATTTACCCCTAAATCTGGTAGGATACTAGAAATATAGTCTAAGAAAAACCTATTTGGTGCAATTATCATAAATTCTTCTGGTTTAAATTCCTTTTCATAATTGTATATTAAATATGCTATTCTATGAAGTGCAATAGTCGTTTTTCCGACTACCCGCAACGCCTTGAACAATTAATGGTTTATTTATTGGTGCCCTAATAATTTTGTTCTGTTCATCTTGTATAGTAGCAACAATATTTTTCAACCTATCATCTGCTTTTTCCTCAAGTGCATTTTCTAATAATACATCATTACCCGTAACATCTATATCAACATACTTTTTAAGTTTTCTTTCTTCTATTATAAATTGTCTTTTTAAAAATATTTCTCCAAATATTTCTTCATCCAATACCTTATAACTTGCTTTTCCTATTCTTCCTTCATAATACAAATTTGCAATTGGCGCTCTCCAATCAACTACAATTGGTTCCAATGTTTTACTATCTATTATTGATATTTTACCTATGTAGAAACTTTCTTTTTTTCTATTGTTCTCTTTATAGTCCATTCTTGCGAAATAAGGCTTTGTCCTTATCTTTTTTATATCATTTATTTTTTTAGCATACATTTGCATTACAAATCCTTTTGCTATATCATTTACATTATATGAGGTTGATAATCTACTTTCCATTTGTTTTTCTTCCTCGTCAATTCTAAATATTGTCTCTGCCAACTTTTTTTCTTCTTCAATAAATATATCTTTATCCATTTCAACCTCCCCAAATTTTTCTTTTTTCAATTTATTATAATATAATATAATGTTTTTATCAATTGAATTTATATAGAACAAAAACGGAGACTTTATAATTTTATAATCTCCGTTTTCGTCTATTTTCTATTTTGAAAATTCTTTTTCTATTTCTGCTAACTTTTCGTCAGCATCTTCTGCGCTTTCTCCTTTTACACCTATGTAGAATTTAATTTTTGGTTCTGTTCCAGATGGTCTTACAGCACACCATGCATTGTCGTTTAAATAATAATATAGCACATTTGATTTAGCCATTCCTGTTGAAGTTTCTTCTCCTGTTTGATTATTTTTTATTTTGCCTGTTAAGTAATCTCCCACAGATAATACATTGTATTTTCCCAATTTTTTGGGCGGATTATTTCTCATATCTTCCATCATTAATTTTATTTTTTCAGCGCCTTCTATTCCCTTATGAACTATTGAAAAATTCTTCTCCTTATAATATCCATATTTTTTATACATATCATTCATTTGATCCCATAAAGTTTTATTTTGCTCTTTATAATATGCAGTCATCTCGCTTAACATCATTACAGCAACTATTCCGTCTTTATCTCTTGCATGTGTTCCTATTATGCAACCATAACTTTCTTCATATGAGAATAAACAATTATAGCTGTTATTATTTTCCTCAAATCCTCTAATTATTTTAGCTATATTTTTAAATCCTGTTAATGTTTCAAACATTTTAACCCCATAATGTTCACAAATTGCATCAGTTAAATTTGATGAAACGATTGTCTTGATAACAGCACTATTTACCTTTAATTCTCCTCTACTTTTTTTCTGTGATAAAATATATTCTGCTATTAAGTTTCCAGTCATATTTCCTGTAAATTGTATATATTCATTAGTTTTTACATCTTTTACGTAAACTCCTAATCTATCTGCATCTGGATCATTTGCCATTACTATGTCTGCATCAACCTCTTTTGCAAGCTCCAATGCTAATTTAAATGCTTTTCCTTCTTCTGGATTTGGGTAATCAACCGTTGGGAAGTTTCCATCTGGCTCTTCCTGCTCTTTTACAATATATACATTTTCAAATCCTATTTCTTTAAGTACTCTTTTTACTAACATTCCACCTGTGCCATGTAATGGTGTATATACTATTTTTATTTCTTTTTGCATTTTTTCTATTATATCTTTATTTATAACTAATTTTTTTAATTCTTCAATATATCTATCATCTATTTCTTTTCCTATTATATTATATAATCCTTTTTCTTCTGCCTCTTCTTTTTTTATTGTTTTAATAGTTGATAAATCTGTTATACTGTTTACCTCTTGTATTATTTCTGCATCTATAGGTTCTACTATTTGTGCTCCATCATCCCAATATACTTTATATCCATTATATTCTGGTGGATTATGGCTTGCTGTTATAACTATTCCTGCAATACAGCCCAACTCTCTTACGGCAAAAGACAATTCAGGCGTTGGTCTTAATGATTCAAATTTATATGTTTTTATTCCATTTGCATTCAAGCAAAGTGCTGTTTCTTCGCTAAATTCATCTGACATTCTTCTAGAATCATATGCTATTGCAACTCCTTTTTCTTGTCCGCCTTTTTTTATTATATAATTTGCTAATCCTTGTGTTGCTTTTGTAACAGTGTACTTATTCATTCTATTAGTACCCATTCCTATAATTCCTCTTAAGCCTGCTGTTCCAAATTCTAAGTCTTTATAAAATCTTTCTTTTATTTCTTCATCATTTCCTGCTATTGCTTTTAGTTCCTTTTTTGCTTCTTCATCTATAACCGAATCATTTATCCAGTTATTATATTTTTGCATATATTCTTCCATTTATATAATATCTCCCTTTCTTAATGTTTTGCAAAATAATCCATATATAATTTTCTTGCTGTTTCTGGGCTATCAACACCCTCTGCATTTTTTACAGGTGCAAATTCTTCTTCTCTTTTCACTCTCATAACTAGCATTTCTGGAATAGATGAAAATGCATCAAATATGAATGCTTCAAATTTATATGCGTTTGGCTCTGTTGGATTTATAACATTGCCTTTTTCATCCATATAGCTTGCTTTTTTAAATGCAACATGATAAGGTAATTTGTCTTTGGCTAATTCCTCTAAAATTTTTATATTAAATTGATTACAAAGAATATGAGATTCCCCAAATAGCAACTCTCCATTCTTGTCAACTGCTTCTGCAAGCTCATTAGATATTTCTGAGTATTCTATAACACTTGGTTTACCATCCTTTTTACAAAAAACACCTACTTTTTCGTGTGCATTTGCTTTAACAACACTTTTACCTGCAGCTAATACTTTTTTCTCTACTGAAAGACCTATTAATACAGGATCTACCATTTTTACTAAAACATTGTCCACGCCACCTATAAATACCCATTCTATACCTTTATTTTGCATCTCAAATATAATACCATTTTTTCTCATTGCTTCAAAAATAGCTCCATGTCCTGCTCCTGCTTGTTTTATTAAGCCATTTTCATTTAATAAGATTTTGCCTTGCTTGTCTACCATTGGCATTTTTCCTTGTATAAAAAATTTTATAGCTTCTTTTGGATAGTCAAAGTAGTTATTTTCCTCAAAAAATTTAACTGTTTCATCATTATTTTCGTCGCTTGTCATTATATACCATGGAACTACAACATCATATTGTTTTTTAGCTAATTTTAGAGTATCACATAATATCTCAAAAATCGATTTGTGTGATTCCAATCCTAGGTCAAACGTTCCTTTTGGTCCATTGTGTCCTAATCTAGTTCCCTGTCCTCCTGCCATTGTTACAGCTGCAAGTTTCCCTTTTTTTATTTCTTGAATTCCTATTTCAGAATACTTCCTTAACTCTTCATCAGAAAGCTTTGCCTTTTCGACATGATCTATTGGCTCAATTTTACAATTTTCAAATTCAACCTTATGTTTTGTTTGTTCATATAATTCTGCAATCTCTCCAAAGTCTATTGTTAATATATCATTTAGTAGAACATTCTTATTTTCTTCTGATAGATTTTCATAATTTTCTAATAAATGCTCTTGACCATATTTTTTTAGAATTTCCTTTGTTGCCAAAAGTTTTTCTTCCATATAATTTCACTTTCCTTTCATTTTTTTTCTTTTCATATTTTATATCATAAAAAAATATTCGTCAATTATATTTAGTAAGATATTATACTATGCTTTCTTCGCTTTTGTTTTTCCGTAGTCTTCAAACACTTCTTGTATTTCCTTTTCTCCAGATGTATTTATCATTTTATCATGTGAATCTAATATTGCTGTTATATTATAATTAAACTCTGTTATTTCATAACAATTTATTATTTTAATTTCATTTTGTATTCTATTTTTTTGCAACCATTTTTCTATATATTTATTTACCATATCCATATAATTCTTTTTTCCATTTACCAATATTATGTAGTTTTCCTTTGTTTTTGCTATTATATTTAATTTGTTACTAATACTAGTATATTTTCTTGCCATACTTTGTTTCCAATCTATTCCTAATATTTTCTCTTCATTTTTTAAATTTAATTTTTTTATTAATAATTTTATATTCTCTTCTATACCTTTTTCTAATATTGTAATTATTTTATAATTATTATTTATCTCTTTACTTATATAAGGAAGAACCATTGTTGTTAAATGCCACTCGTTTATGCAAAACCCACACAATTTTTTAATATTGCTCATATTATTTTCATTCCTTTCAAGCTAATTTACTGGTGTTTATTATTAATGTCTTTTGGTAGATTTTACCATTTATGGTGTTTATAGTCAATGCGTTTTTCCAATAATCGTGTACTTTATTTCGACATATATTTTTTTTGGTATTTATGTATATTTTTTTAAATAAAGTTAATAATTTTACTATACATACTATTATTTCAAATGGAGGTTGAATATGAAAAAATTATTTAATATTTCTAATTTAAAAAGATTTTTGGTATTAATTATTTTATTTAGTATATATGTGTTTATTTGTGCATTTTCATATGTTAATGCTGTATCAGCCAATATATCTAATAGTGTATTTAGATTACATGTTATTGCTAATAGTGATTCAGCAGAAGATCAAAATTTAAAATATTTAGTTAGAGATGCACTTATAGATTATATGAATTCTGTATCTAAGAATTCTAATTCTAAAGATGAAGCAATTTCTATAGCTTATCAGCATAAATCAGATTTTTATAAAATAGCAAAAAAAGTAATTAATGACAATGGATATGACTATAATGTAAATATTAGCATTGGAAATTTTACCTTTCCAACCAAAAACTATGGAGATATTTCTTTACCTGCAGGTTATTATGATGCATTAAAAGTCGAAATAGGAAATGCCAGCGGACAAAACTGGTGGTGCGTAATGTTCCCTCCTCTTTGCTTTGTCGATATAAGTACAGGCATAGTGCCAGAAGATTCAAAAGAGACTATTAAAGATAGTTTGCACACTGAAGAATATAATTTAATAAATAATGCCCAGACAGCTGATGTAAAGTTTAAGTTTAAATTATTAGAATTTTTTCAAAATATTAAATTAGCTAACAATTAGACTTTTTATTACTGTTTAATATGTTTCAATATTTGTAGATAATATAATTCTAAAAACAATTGTCTGGTAACTATTATTCTTTTTAAATTAAGTTAGTATCTTGTAAAAAATTTTCTTTTATGTTATATATATAGATAGAGTTTTACTCTATCTTTTTATTGTATAAATATTGGAGGGAATACATTGGATAAGTTCGTTATAAAAGGGGGCACACGCCTAAAAGGAGAAGTTACAATAAGTGGTGCCAAAAATGCTGCTGTTGCAATATTGCCAGCTACTTTATTAATTAATGGTGTTTGTACTATTGACAATCTACCAAATATAAGTGATGTTAAAATATTTTGTGAAATTTTAACAAAACTTGGTGCTAAAATAACATGGAATACACCAAATGAGATTACTATAGATACCAGAAATATTGATTGTATAAATGCACCATTAGAAATGACAAGTAAATTTAGAGCCTCTTATTATCTATTAGGTGCTTTGCTTGGAAGATGTGGATGTGCTGAAGTAGGAATTCCTGGTGGCTGTAATTTGGGAGCAAGACCTATAGATCAACATATAAAAGGATTTGAAGCATTAGGAGCTAAAGTAGATGTAGGACAAGGTAAGATATCAGCTAAGGTAAAAAAATTAGTTGCAAATTCAATTTACATGGATATTGTATCTGTTGGTGCTACAATTAATGTAATGTTAGCAAGTGTTTTAGCTGAAGGTACAACTACTATTGATAATGCTGCTAAAGAGCCTCACATTGTTGACGTTGCTAACTTTTTAAATTCTATGGGAGCAGACATCCGTGGTGCCGGAACAGACGTTATAAAAATAAATGGTGTAAAAGAGTTGTCTAAGGAGGGCACATATTCAGTTGTTCCTGATCAAATTGAAACTGGAACATTTATGCTTGCCGCTGTGGCTTCCAAAGGAGATATATTAATAAAAAACTGTATTCCAGAGCATTTGGATTGTGTTACTGCTAAAATATTAGAAATAGGTGGAATTGTTGAAGATTTAGGAGATTCTATAAGAGTTGCTTGTAGCAAAAGGCCAAACAGAGCTACTGTAAAAACTTTACCATACCCTGGCTTTCCTACAGATTTACAGCCACAAATGGGTGTTGTTCTTTCTATTGCTGAAGGCAATAGCACTATAAATGAAAGCATTTGGGATTCTAGATTTCAATATACAAATGAATTAAATAAAATGGGAGCAAAGATTACGGCTCAAGGTAAATCAGCTTTTTTTGAAGGTGTTAAGGAATTGTCTGGTTCTCCTGTGTACGCTACAGATTTAAGAGCAGGCTCAGCCTTGATAATGGCTGGAATTATCGCCAAAGGAGAAACTCAAGTATATAATATAGAGCATATTGACAGAGGTTATGAAAATATTGAGCAAAAGTTTAGAAATTTGGGAGCAAACATAAAAAGAGTTACAGAATAGTATAGCAAAGGAAGAATATATATGTTTAAATTTTGTAGTTTGTATAGTGGCAGTACAGGAAATAGTTTATTTGTAGAAACGCCTAATACAAAAATTTTAATAGATGCTGGAGAAAGTGCAAAAAAAATTGTTTCTGCACTTTCTAATATTTGTGTTGATATTGAAAATATTGACGCTATTTTAGTTACACATGAGCATTCCGATCATGTAAAAGGTCTTGGCACACTTTCAAAAAAGTATAACATCCCAGTTTATGCAAACAATGGCACTTGGCAAGCAATGCCAGTTCAAAGTTCTAAAATAGAAAATAGTAATAAAAGATTGTTTAATTCTAACAAATTATTTTCAGTTGGAGAATTAAAAATTTTTCCTTTTTCAATTCCTCATGACGCTGCAGAACCTTGTGGATTTAATATTTATTATAACAATAACAAAATTAGTATTGCTACAGATTTGGGGCATATTGATTCCAATATAATTAGTAAATTAGAAAATAGTTCTTTTATATTATTAGAATCAAATTACGATCCAGAAATATTAAAATGTTCATCATATCCTTACAATTTAAAGCAGAGAATATCTGGTCCATATGGCCATTTATCTAATATCTTGGCTGGCCAAGCCATATCATATTTAGCACAAAACGGCTTAAAAAGTGTAATGCTTGGTCATTTAAGTAAGGAAAATAATTTTCCTGAACTTGCATATAAAACTGTAATGAATGAATTAATTGAAAGTAACAAGGATTTTGACTATTCTTCTTTTAATTTGAGTATAGCTAAAAGATATGAACCTAGCCCCATTATTAAATTAGCTTAATATATAATATATATTGTAGAGGAAACAAAGAGAAATAATAATTTATTCGGGGGCAAATATTTTTTATTTTATAAAGTCTCTAATACGGTTTTGGAAATGGCATACCAAATAGAAATTATTTCCTCTACAAAATTAAAAACAAATTAATTGATTTTTTTTAATACTATTTTGGATAAAAAATTTACAATTACTTTTTTGATTAAAAAATATATTGATAAAAATAATATGAATTTAAATAACATTTTTTATGTTCCTTCTAAATACGTTTTACATATATATATTACTATTTATTTTACGTAATGTCAATTAAAATTTCACGACAAAATTTGCCAAATTATTACAGATGAAATTATTCCAACTAAATCTGCCATTAATGCCGCAAATAATACAAACCTTGTTTTCTTTATTCCAACACAACTTGTATATACTGCTATCGTATATAAAGTCGTTTCTGTAGACCCCATTATCGTAGAAGTTATTAATCCTATTGTCGTATCCACCCCATATTTTTGCATGATATCTACTGCTACTGCCATAGAAGCACTGCCCGAAATCGGTCTTAACATCGCTAGTGGTAAAACTTGACTTGGTATTTTCAATAAACTTGTTACTGGAGAAATAATATTAATAATTAAATCTATTATGCCAGAATTTCTTAATGCTCCTACTGCCAAAAAAATTCCTATTAACGTTGGAAAAAGTCTAAAAACTATTTCTATTCCTTCTTTTGCGCCATCTATAAAAGTATCGTAAACTTTAACCTTTTGTATTACACCATACATAATTATTATTAATATTACTGTTGGTATAGCTGCAGAAGATATGTAATTTATTATTTGCATTCTCTTCTTCCTTTCCATACTATCTTTTATTTTCCCAATCTAATTAATACTTTTGCCGTAATAATTGATGCAAGTGCCGCAGTTATAGTTGCAATCCACACTGGAAAAATTATCTGAGTTGACATAGAAGAATTTAGTGAGTTTCTTATAGCAATTACATTTGTTGGTATAAGCTGAATTGAAGCTGTATTTATCAAAATAAACATTAACATTGAGTTTGATAAAATCATTTTGTTTTTATTATCTTTTTGCAATGTTTTCATTGCTTTAATTCCTAATGGTGTAGCCGCATTTCCTAATCCTAAAATGTTTGCTATCATATTCATAGAAATTTCCTCTTTTGCCTGTTCATTTTCTTTTAATTCTGGAAATAAAAAATTAATTAACGGCCTAAAAAAAATAGTTAATTTTCTAATTAATGTAGTTCTTTTAGCAATCTCCATTATTCCATTCCACAAACACATAGTTCCTAAAAAAGTAAGACATAAATTAACAACTTCTGTTAATGATGTAAAGATTCCATTACTAACATTTTCTATATTTCCAGAAAAAAAAGCATATATAAAAGATATAATAATAAATAAAGGCCAGATTATATTTAACATATTGCTCCTTTTGATTTTTTTATATATGTATTCATATATTTATAACTATATTACCTAAAAAATAAAAGATATTGTCATCTTTTATTTCAAAGTAATTTTATTATATTAGCATAGAGTAGAAATTTATATAAGGTATTAAACTATAACAACATTATTTACTTATATTGCAGCTTCTAAATACATATTTTCTTTCGTTTTGCCCTGGGGAATAAGTTCAAATCTTAGTGTTTTTTGAACCGGATAAAGTTTACGTAAATTACTATATAAATTAAACATATTTTTTCCTCCTTAATGTGTATTTTTTGAATTTTGTGTTATACTATTCATAAGTGATTCAAGTCCTTTCGTATAATTTCTTTTTTCAACAATTCAATTATACTACTTGAATCACTTTTTTTCTATATTTTTTGTTTCACATCAATTGTAACACTACATTTATATTATTTGTAAGTTTTTGTAAATTACATATTGCTTTTTCATTGATTTTATGCTATTATAATTATAGATTTTTTGTCGAATAATGTTGTTTTAAGGAGGATAAAATGAAGTCTACAGGAATAGTAAGAAGAGTTGATGAATTAGGAAGAGTTGTAATTCCTATTGAATTAAGAAATCAATTTGACATATCAGAAAAAGATCCAATAGAAATTTATGTTGATGGTTCTACGATTGTTTTAAAGAAGTTTGTACCTAACTGCATTTTTTGTGGTTCTGATAAGGATTTGACACAATATAGAGATAAACAAATATGTAAAAAATGTATTAATAAAATTTCTACAATAGATGAAAAATAGTGTCTTAGTGTCTTTAAGGCACTATTTTTTTAAAAATTTTTGATATATTTCGTTTTTATTTGTGTTTCTATCTTTGGCTATCTGTTTAATTATCTCTTTTTTTTCCAATCCTTTTTTTTCATAATATTCATATTGTTCTTCTAATGGCATTTCCTTTTTTGAACAATCTTCCTGTTCATTATCATTTAAGTCTAATAAAATTACATATTCTCCCTTTATTTCTTCTTTTCTTGAAATCAATTCACTTATCTTACCTCTTATGTATTCTTCATGTATTTTGGTTATTTCCTTTGCTAATATGCAATTTATGTCTCCTATATTTTCTAAGATATCGTTTAATGTTTTTAGTAATTTATGTGGTGCTTCATATAATATTATTGTTTTATTTTGCTTTGAAATCTCATTTAGCTTTTTTGTTCTTAACTTTTTATTAATAGGCAAAAATCCATAAAAAATAAATTCTTTTGTGTTAAATCCAGAACATATTAATGCATTTATAAGTGCACATGCTCCTGGTATTGGAATTATCTCTATATTATTTTCTATAGCTTTTTTTACAATTTCCTCTCCTGGATCTGATATCCCTGGTGTCCCAGCATCTGTAACTAGAGCAATATTTTCACCATTTTTTAATTTGTCAATTAACACATCTGATTTTACTTCCTCATTATGTCTGTGGTAACTGATTAAAGGCTTTGTTATAGCATAAAAATTTAATAATTTTAACGTATGTCTTGTATCTTCTGCTGCTATAACATCAACCTTTTCTAATACCTTTAATGCTCTTAATGTTATATCCTCTAAATTTCCTATTGGTGTAGCTACTAAATATAATCTTCCGTTCATTGTAATTCTCCTTACATTTTATTATATATTTTTAATATTTCTTCTGTATATTCTCCTCTTTCGTTGTAAACATATAATGGTTTGTCTATTTTTAGAAATTGACCTCCATTTTTTACAGCTTTTATTAGTATTAAATTTGGCTCTTTTTTTTCATATGGATGGACGAATCTTATTTCCTTAGGTTCTATTTTGTTCTTTCTTAACTGATATATTATATCTACAAGTCTTTCTGGTTTATGTACCATATATAATGTTCCTTTATCTTTGAGCATTATGTAGCTTATCTTTATAAAATCTTTCAATGTTGCGGTTATTTCATGTCGCGATATTAATTTCTTGCTATTTTCATTTGTTTTGCCTGTATCCATTTTCTTGTATGGCGGATTTGTTATTATAAAGTCAAAACTATTTTTATCAAATACGCTTTCTAGGTCCTTAATATTTTTATTAATAATTTCAAATCTGTTTTCTAGGTTATTTAATTTTACGCTTCTTTGTGCCATCTCTGCAACTTCTTGTTGTACTTCTATACCATATATTTTGCTTAAGTCTGTTTTCCCACATAATAGTATTCCAAGTATTCCTGTGCCAGTTCCCAAATCTAAACCTACTGTTCCTCTTTTTATATCTTTTGCATAATTTGAAAGCAATACGCTATCTATTCCAAAACAAAATCCATCTTTTCGTTGTATTATCTTTAAATCTTTATATTCTAAATCATCAATTCTCTCATTATTATTTAAATGCATTTTACTCTCGCCCCACTTTTAACCCATATGTACTATATATTATAATAAACTTTATTTATTTTTTCAATAAGATAAAGCATAATATATTTATTTACATATAATATATTAAAAAACTTTTAGGGAGCGATTTATTATGGATAAGAAATATGATAAAAAAGAAAAAATAAATTTTGCACTAAAAAAAGAGAACACTATTTGCTCTCTTTTCGAAGTAGAAAAATTTTTACGAAGTGGTACTAAAATCATAAATGGAATAAAACTATTCAATATATTAAAGAATTAATTTTGCTTTGTAAATAGCACATCAAATTTTATCTTTTCATCTTTAAATGATTTATTTTCTTCTCCGTTTATTAATATTTTAATTTTATTTACTTCTGTTAATTCGCACAATGTATTTACTATAGAGTACACAGTTGCCTTTTCCTTTTCTTCTCCACCTTGATGATTTTCTGTAAATTCTTTTGAAAAATCCACATACAAAATATCATTTTTTAATTCCACATTATTAATAATTGTACCATTTGGAATAGCAGATTGTAATTTGTTATTTTTTGGCTCAGCTATAAGCATTTCTATTAATATTTTATATGGATTATTTAATAATGTTTTTACATCTATTAATCTACCTTCTGGCATTAGCTCTCCTGTTTCTTTGTTTTCATAATACAAAGAAATTATTGTTTGTCGCATTTGCTCATCTGTTATCTCCTCTTGTGGCTGATATTCTTCTTCCATTTTTTCTTCTTTATTACTAATAAAAAAGTAAAATACACCCAATAAAATAATTATTAAAATAATAATTATTAATACTATTTTTTTATTCAAAAATAACACTCTCCCTCTTCTCTAATAAATAATTTATTAATTATTATTATAGACAAGTATTTTTTAGAACTCTTTTTTTAAAGTTCATTGTGTTTCTATTGCTTTTTTCCAATATAATCATTTGACAAATTATACATTTCAATATAAAATTGATAGTATCGAAAGGAGTTACTTTAATATGATAAAGACTTTACACGTAGGGTTAGATGTTGGCTCTACAACAGTTAAAATAATTGTAATGGATGAAAATTTAAATACTATATATACAGATTATAAGAGGCATTTCTCTGATACCAAAAACACTATTTGTAATGTGTTAGAAAACTTAATTATAATGTATCCAGATACTGAATTTACTATTGCATTGACGGGCTCTGGTGCTATAAGTGCTGCTAAATTTTTAGATTTACCTTTTATTCAAGAGGTTGTATCTTGCAAAAGAGCAGTTGAAAAATATATTCCAGAAACTGATGTTGTTATTGAACTTGGTGGAGAAGATGCCAAAATTATATATTTTGATAAATTCATAGAGCAACGTATGAATGGAACTTGTGCTGGTGGTACAGGTGCTTTTATAGACCAAATGGCAAGTCTTTTAAATACGGATCCAACCGGTTTAAATGAACTTGCTAAATCACATAAGCTAATCTATCCTATTGCATCGCGTTGTGGTGTTTTTGCTAAAACTGATATTCAACCACTTTTAAATGAGGGTGCAGCTAAAGAGGATATTGCAGCTTCTATTTTTCAAGCAGTTGTTAATCAAACAATTAGTGGACTTGCTTGCGGAAGACCTATTAGAGGAAATGTTGCATTTTTAGGTGGTCCATTAAATTATTTATCTGAACTAAGAAATAGATTTATTGAAACACTAAATTTAAAAGATAATGAGATTATAGTACCAAATGAGGCCCATTTATTGGTTGCTAAGGGTGCTGCTTTGGATTCTCTTAATTCACATACAATTACAATTGAAAAACTAAAAAGTAAAATTGAAGTTTTAAAATCATCTCATGATGATACTTCTAATCCATTGAATCCACTTTTTTCAATAGATGCTGAATATGATGAATTCAAAAAACGCCATGAAAAAGACAAGGTTAAAAGAGCTGATTTTAAAACATTTAAGGGAAATTGTTTTTTAGGTATAGACGCTGGTTCAACAACTACAAAATTGGTTGTAATATCTGAGGATGGCACTCTTCTTTATTCTTTATATGGAAGTAATGAAGGTAATCCACTTCAAAGCGTTATAAATATGCTAAAAAAATTATATGCGGAAAAACCTTCTGAAGCAATTATTCGCTTCAGTGGTGTTACCGGTTATGGAGAAAAACTAATTCAAACCGCTCTTAATGTTGACTTAAACGAAATAGAAACTATAGCACATTATACTGCTGCCAAAGAGTTTATGCCTAATGTTACTAGCATTGTTGATATTGGTGGTCAGGATATGAAATATATAAAAATGAAGAATGGCGCCATTGATAACATTATGTTGAACGAAGCATGTTCTTCAGGTTGTGGTTCCTTTATAGAAACATTTGCCAAAAGCTTAGGGCTTTCTATACAGGACTTCGTTCAGAGTGCTTTGGAAGCAAGAAGACCTGTAGATTTAGGCTCTCGTTGTACTGTCTTTATGAACTCTAAAATAAAACAAGCTCAAAAGGAAGGTTATAGTGTTGGCGACATATCTGCTGGACTTTCTTACTCAGTTATTAAAAATGCCATTCAGAAAGTAATGAAAGTAAGAGATGTAAAAAAACTTGGTGCACACATTGTAGTACAAGGAGGCACATTCTATAATGACGCTGTTTTAAGAGCTTTTGAATTAATTGTAGGCAGAAATGTAGTACGACCTGACATTGCTGGACTTATGGGTGCATATGGTGTAGCTCTACTTGCAAAAGAACAATACGAAAATAATTTAGATATGGACTATGTATCTTCCATATCTAATATAAATGAATTAGATAAATTAGAAATAAATATAACTCATATACGATGTCAAGGATGTGAAAATCATTGTCTGCTTACAATAAATAAATTTAGTAATGGTACTAAATATATATCTGGAAACCGCTGTGAAAAAGGTGCTGGAATTGTTGATAAAACATTAGACAGACCAAACCTTATTAAGTATAAATTTGAAAGAACTTTTAACTATACTCCATTAGAAGAAAAGAATGCACCTAGGGGAACAATTGGAATTCCTAGAGTATTAAATATGTATGAGGATTATCCTTTTTGGTTTACATTTCTTACCAACTTAGGTTTTAGAGTTATTCTTTCTGAGAAAAGTAATAGAAAAACCTATGAAAAGGGTATGGAATCTATGCCTTCAGAATCAGTCTGCTTCCCAGCAAAACTTTCTCACGGGCATATTATAGGACTAATTAACTCTGGTATAAAAACCATATTTTATCCTTGTATTCCTTATTCTAGAAAAGAATACCAAAAGGCTGACAACCATTATAACTGCCCTATTGTAATCTCATATTCAGAAGTTCTAAAAAATAATGTTGAAGAATTAAAAGATAAAAATATCAAGTTTTTAAATCCATTTTTACCTTTTGAACCCGATAAATTAGCTGAAATTATAATGAATTTACCAGAATTTAAAGAATATAATTTTACTAAAAAAGAGCTTTTATCTGCTGCTAAAAAGGCTGAAACAGAGTATCAAAATTATAAAAGTGATATACATAATAAAGGACAAGAAACTTTAAAATTCATGGAAGAAAATAATTTAAAGGGTATTGTACTAGCTGGTCGTCCTTATCATGTAGATCCAGAAGTAAACCATGGTATTGATACTTTAATAACAAGTTTAGGTTTATGCGTTTTAACAGAAGATAGCATTTCAAATTTAACAGAAGCCAAACGTCCTTTAAGAGTTGTTGATCAATGGGTATTTCATGCACGTTTATATGCCGCAGCCGACTTTGTTGGTAAACATGACAATTTAGAATTAGTACAACTTAATTCATTTGGATGTGGCGTTGATGCTGTAACAACTGATCAGGTAGAAGAAATATTAACAAGTTATGAAAAAATGTATACACTTATTAAAATAGACGAAATAAATAATCTAGGTGCTATTAGAATTCGTATACGCTCATTATTGGCCAGTATGAATAAACGTATAAAGGATAATAATTCTTCAATGTGTAATGGTAATTATGAAGTAAATAAAAAAATATTCACAAAAGAAATGAGAAAAGATTACACTATATTAATGCCCCAAATGGCTCCAATTCATTTTGAATTTTTGGAATCTGCAATGAAGAATAGTGGATACAAAATGGAACTTTTAAGAGATTGCACTCAGCATACTGTTGAAACTGGTCTTAAGTATGTAAACAATGACGCATGTTACCCTTCTATATTAGTTACTGGTCAAATGATAGAAGCACTAGAATCTGGTAAATATGATTTAAATAAAACAGCTCTAATAATGTCTCAAACTGGTGGAGGTTGTAGGGCAACAAACTATATTGGGTTTATTAGAAAAGCTTTAAAAGATGCTGGATTTGAAAATGTGCCTGTTATATCATTTAATGTTGTTGGTATGGAAAAAATGCCTGGATTTAAATTAACAATTCCTCTAATTGAAAGGTTAATAAAAAGTTGTATTTATGCGGACTTATTGCAAAAAATGCTTACAAAAAATAGAGCTTATGAAATAACCAAAGGTAAAACTAAAGAATTATTTGACTATTGGATGGAAAAGTGCAAAAAATTAGTAAATAAATCTAGTATTAAAGAATTTAAACAGAGTATCTTTGACATTGTATCAGATTTTGAAAAAATTGAAATTGATACATCTGTTATAAAGCCTAAAGTTGGTATAGTTGGCGAGGTTTTAATAAAATACCATCCTTTTGGAAACAACTTTGTAGCTGATAAATTAGAGCAAGAAGGAGCTGAAGTTATACTTCCTGACTTTATGGGATTTATAAAGTTTATAGCAACACATAAAATTACATTTAATAAATTAATAAAAACAGATGCAATAAAGGCAAAATTATTCAAAACGGCAATTAAATTAATTGACCTTTTGGAGAAACCTGTTATATCTGCTCTAAATAATTCTAAGAAGGGATATTTATTGCCTTGCAATATTTGGGATTTAGAAGAAAAAGTAAATGATATTTTATCAATAGGAAATCAAACTGGTGAGGGTTGGTTCCTAACGGCAGAAATGATAGAATATATTGAACACGACATTCCTAATATTGTTTGCGTTCAACCTTTTGCTTGTTTGCCTAACCATGTAGTTGGTAAAGGAGTAATTAAAACAATAAGAAGCAAATTTCCTGAAGCTAATATAGCTCCTATTGATTATGACCCTGGTGCAAGTGAAGCAAATCAAACTAATAGAATTAAATTGATGATGACAGTTGCAAAAGATAACTTAAAAAATAAAAATAACATAAACAAAGCAATAAAAAAAGAAAATTATATTATAGATGAAAAAAATAAAATTTCCAATTAATTTTGGAAATTTTATTTTTTTATAATTTTATATTTGTTTCCTTTAAAAATTTTTTTGCTTGGTTATATCCCTCATTATATAAATAATCAATTTGACTTGTATCTAAAAGAGAAACTTTTTTTGTTTTTATTTTTATCAAATAGTCAGCTTCATGCAATTCATACGTTGAAAGTTCATGACATAGAATTGACAATGAATCAAATATAGCATCAACTATATTAGCCTTTTTTTTCTCTTTTAGTTCTTCTTCAAATGTAACGCAAAATACTTTATCTGCACCATTTTCTTTTAATCCTTTCCATGGCACATTTTCTCTTATTCCTCCGTCAACCAAATATGTATCATTATACTCACATGGAGAAAAAACACCTGGATATGTACAACTTGCTCTAACTGCCTTTCCTATGTTTATGTCATTTACATATATTATTTGGTCGGAATATCTTTGCCTTTTTTCAAACGATGTAAAAAAATAGATTTTTCCATCATTTAAATCAACACTCGGAATTAACAGGTTAGTTTCTATCTGATTAATATTCTCTATATTTTTTTCTTTACATATTTTATTTATTATCTTTTCTATTTTCTTTCCACTATTTAATCCATCAATTATAATCTGACCTCTAAATATTAATCCTAATATTAATTTAAAAACGTTTTTTGCATCTACATATTTAATTTGTTTACAATATTTTTTAAACCATAAATATATATCATCTGCAGAATAACCTATTGCTTTTAATATTGCTATTATACTTCCCGATGATGCTCCTGAAAGGTATTCATATTCAACATTTTCTTCTTCAAGTGCCTTTAGAACTCCTATGTGTGCTGCACCTTTAACTCCGCCCTCCTGCTAAACATAATGCCAATTTCATATATATCACCCGTTAAATTATATTAATTATTATTGTGAAAAATTTGATGATTATTATTTGAAAAATTTAAAAGTAGCCGATTTAGAGACAACTATTGTTCCATATAAAAATTATTTAAATAAATGTGGGAAAATATATGATGCTGGTATGAAATTTTTGAATGATTATTCAATTATATATAGTTTTTCTAAAAATATTCGCGAACAATTTTATAAAAATGGTTATTATCAATATTATATTATATCAACTATGCTAGATGAAGAAATTTACGAAATAGAAGATGATAAATTTAGTAATTTAGCAGAATTGTATGTGATTGAATATGAACAGCAAAAAAACTGGAAATATAAAGTTGGAAATAATATGAAACAATATTTATATAAGAGTGTAAATATGAATATTCTTGATGAGGCTAGATTAATATTATTTAATGATTTACCTCAGAGAACAGATATTATCAAAGCCGTTTTAAACACTAATAATCCTAAATTTATTAATAAATATTTATCATCAATAGTTAAAATAAATAATAATGAAATTTCTGAAGTATTTAAGTTAATAGGAATTTATAATAAAAATGAAGGTTTGAAGAAATCTGCAAAAGATAACCTTAAAACATTAACAAAAAACAAAAAATATTTACAACAACTTGATGCAAGAAGAAAATTATTAGAAATAGTATGAAAAAGAGTGTTAAGGTTAACTAAGGCCAATTTGGTCTTTTCTTTTACAAATTTAATTAAATATAGAATTAAAATTATAAAATAATATAATATATTGTTTGAGGATGATTATATATGAAACAAAATAAATATATTTTAATTGAGAAGTACATTTATCGTTTAAATAGAAATAAATATAGATTATTTATAAGAAGTGGTAAATACTATTATTCTTGCACTTGTGAAACATTAGAAGAGGCCAAACGAATAAGAAAAATCAAAATGGCTGAAAAAGTTATGGTTAATAGTAAGAAAGCAAGAATTTTTGCTACAATTAATGAGTTCGTAAATGTATGGTTTTTTGTTTATTGTATGAAAAAGTTAAAAACTACAACTACTTATTCAATGAAACAAGCACTAAATAAATATATTTTGCCAGATTTAGGAAATAAAAAATGAATGAAATAACTACTTTTCAATTACAACAATTTTTTTCAAATTTAAGAGATAAAGATAACTTTAATTCAACTGGAAAAGTTTCTGATAAAACAGTATATAGAGTTTATAAAATAATGAGCAATATGTTTAATAAAGCAATGGATTGGGAATTTATTGAAAGTAATTCAATGGATAAAGTAAAGATAAAAAAGGTAAAATACAAAGAAACTAGTATTTATACAAAACAAGAGATGTTTGAGATATTAGAGTTACTAAAGAATGAAGATATCATTGATAAAACGATCTTTTCATTATTAATAACTACTGGATTAAGGAAATGTGAGTTGTTAGGATTGCATTTAGATGATATAGATTTAGAAAATAGTACTGTTAGTGTTACTAGAAATTTAAATTGGGACAAATTTCAGCATAAATATGTTGAAGTATCTCCAAAAACACAATCAAGTTATAGAACTATACCAATTCCAAAATTTATGGTTGAAATATTAGAAGATTATTTAAAAGAAAGATATAATACAACTAAAAGCAATCAAATATTATTTATAAATAAAAAAGGAAAAAGAATTGGTTTTGATTATTTAATTTATAGATGGAAAATATTTATCAATAAATATAATTTAAAACATATAACTATTCACGGCTTGAGACATAGCTATTGTAGTATGCAAATAAATGATAATAAAAATTTAAATATATCATTAGTATCAAAACTAATGGGTCATTCTCAACTGAGTACAACTTTAAAATATTTACATTCCAATTCATTAAAGAAAAATGAGGTAGTATCAATATTTGAAATTTAAAGTTATTTATTACGCAAAAAATGATAAAACAATAAAAAATAAATACTAAAAAAATAATAATTATTATTTTTGGTAATTTTTTTAATTGGAATATACAAGAAATAGGCAATATTGCTTATTATAATGTTACAATTTTAAATTAAGCGTCTAGATGGAATTTTGAATCAAAACAAAATTTTATAATTAACGACTCAAAAACTAAGAATGACATGTTTATTAATTTCATAGTTTAGTATTTGATTATATATAAGCCCTCATTTGAGATAACATATTATTACAAAAATAAAGAAATAAAAAAGCTATATAAAGAATTATAAGTGAGGCAAATAAAATTCTAGAGAAAATAATTAAAAATTTAGTTAATTATTTGCAAATATGTTTGAAAAAAGGCAATATTTAACAATAAGTGCAAAAAAACAAAAAAATCAGACACTATTTACAATTCATTCGTGATTACTATGATATAATATACATTAGTACAGGAAAAAAATGGCAATATTGTGAGTACATATACAACGATAATTATGCACAATTTTTTGAAGATTACTTTTTGGAGGTGGATAGTAAATGTATTTATTAGAAGTATTAAAGAAAATTGTCAGTGATAAGAAAATTGATTCATTAGCTATTTTTGTTGATATGGATGGCGTTATTGCAGATTATAGATTTGGTGAAGGAGAAAATATAAAAAATAATGTTCCGGGAACTTATTTAAAAAAACGACCTATTTATACAACAATTAATAATTTAAAAGAAATAAATGCTGAAGAAACATTTGAAATTTATATTTTAAGTTCCTGCTTTTTTAGGGAACAAGCAGAAGAAAAAAATGAGTGGCTTGATAAGTATGCTAATTTTATAAAACAAGAAAATAGAATTTTTACTTATAATGAAAGTTTTGAATCACGAAAAGATGCAAAAATTCGAGTTATTAAGGAAAAATTGAAATCAAATAAATATGAATATGCAGTATTAATAGATGATACTCATGACATTTTGTTTAAAGGGATTAAAGAAATTGGAGATAAATTTTTACCATTTCACGTTAGTACATTAATTGATTAGGAGGAATTTTATGAATTATGATGTTATTATTGATGGATATACAGATGAACCCTC
>OGXR01000907.1_pt1 | contig 23453 bp, 19 predicted proteins | sample 1576331 | NCBI WGS metagenome assembly OGXR01 (sample SAMEA3541473, study PRJEB24748) | human gut metagenome | biome: human gut; feature: human-associated habitat; material: faeces | place: China | collected 2012 | reverse complement strand
TGTTTTGCCGTTTTTTCGCATAAAACAAATGCACCGGTCTTAAGTTGATGACATTACCCGGCGGGGAAGGCTTTGGGACGCCGCAGTCCGTCCGCGCATCATCCAAGCTTTTTATCCGACACCAAAGCAGGAGTTGAGTTTATGATCCTGAAGCAATGGCATTCCTTCTGTCTCTGCGCGGAGGACAACACGCTTTTTCCGCGGGACGCGCGGCCGTGCGGCGCTGCGTTTGTGCCGCTGGTGTTTCTCGTGCGGCGCGTTCCGCTGTGCTCGCGCGGATTATTTTATATCCATGATCTGGCCGAGCTTTCCGAGCCTGAGACTGTCCGCTGCCTGACGCCGTGCAGTCCGGCCTCCGGTGAGCTGGCCGGTTTTGTACGCGCACATGGGGCGGGCGTTCTGAACGTCTGCTTCCAAAACGCATTTGCCGTTCTGGAGGCGTGGCAGCGGCCGAAGCGAACCGGTCTTGTCCTCACGCTCGTCGGCCTTGGCGACGTGGGCGGCACGGCGCTGCTGGCGCTGAAGCTGCTGGGACATGAGTTTTCCAGGATCCAGATCTTTGACCCCAACAAGGCCCAATGCGCCCGGTACGAGCTGGAGCTGAACCAGGTGCTTTCGCCGGACGGCCAGCCGCTGCCGGAGATCGTGATCTGTGAGGAAAAGGACCTGTTTGCCTGCGACCTGTTTGCGTTTACGGCTTCGCGCGGCGTGCCGGGACTGGATACGGCGGTGAAGGACGTGCGTATGGCGCAGTACGAGGCCAACCGCGCCATGGTGGGCGCGTATGCCCGCATGGCGCGCAGCACCGGCTTCACCGGCCTGTTCTGCCAGATCTCCGACCCGGTCGACCACCTGTCGCGCTCTGTTTTTCTGCAAAGCAATCAGAACGGGGCAGGGGAGTATGATTTTTCCGGCCTGCTCCCCGAGCAGATTCAGGGCTTCGGCCTCGGCGTGATGGCCGCGCGCTGCGCGTATTACGCGCGGCAGATGGGATTAAAGGAAGAGAAGCTGCGCGTCTACGGCCCGCACGGGCAGGGACTCGTCTGCGCGAACAGCTGCGGCCCGGACTATGACGCGGCCCTCTCCGCAAGGCTGACCGAACAGACCCGCACGGCGAATCTGCGCGTGCGGGAGCTTGGCTTCAAGCCGTATCTGGCCCCCGCACTGTCCTCAGCCGCAGTGAGTATTCTGCGGCTCGTGCGCGGGCAGGAGCACTTCGGTGCGGTGCCGCTCGGCGGCGCGTATTTCGGCTGCCGCAGCCGCATGACGCCGTTCGGCGTCAGCCTCATCCGGGAGAAGATCGCCCCCGCGCTTCTGGAAGAATTACAAACGACGCATACCGCATTGGAGGCGTTCGAATACTGACATGGAACAGGAACTGACGTTGGTGCGCATCGGCCATAGTGCGCGGCTGGAGCGCCTGCTGCCGCAGGCGCTGGCCGGGCTCCGCGTGAAGGAGCTTCCGCCGGAGAGAATCGAACAGGCGGCGGGCTGCCGCCTGCTTTTTGCCGCCGCGCTGGATGAATACGGCCCGGATGAGACGGTTTGCCGCCTGCTGCGGACGCTTCGGAAGCATCCGGACTGTCTGTCCGGCAGCTATGGCGGCGTGATCGTCGACGGGGCAGGGGAGCTTTATACGAAGCAGACCGCGCGGGAGCTGGTTCTTGCGGCAAATCAGGCAGGCTGCGCGTTTCCCGGCAAGCCGCTCGTCGAGGGGACGGGTTCTCTTTACAACCAGCATATTCAGGCGGGGATCCTGCACCTGAGCTGGGAGCAGACCTATGCGCACCAGCTGCGCCAGCTGGCACAGCGGCTTCTGGAGTTTGAGCCGCCGTGCTTTGCCCGACCGAAGCTTCTCATGCTCCACGCGTCGGATAACAAGCGCTCCAATACGGTCTGGCTCGGTGAACAGGTGCTTGCGCGTCTGCCGGATGCATTTGAAACAAAGACCATTTCCCTGCAGAACGGCTCCATCCACGACTGCCGGGGCTGCTCGTATGAAGCCTGCCTGCACTTTGCCGCGCAGAGCCGCTGTTTCTACGGCGGAAGCATCTCCGACGAGGTTCTGCCCGCCATCAGCGCCTGCGACGCGATGCTCTTCCTGTGCCCGAATTATAACGACGCGGTCAGCGCCAATATCATGGCGCTGTTCAACCGCCTGACCAATCTGCTCGTCAAGCAGGATCTGTATCAGAAATATCTGTACGGCATTGTCGTTTCCGGCTATTCCGGCAGCGATATCGTCGCGCGGCAGCTGCTGGGCGCAATGTGCCTGAACAAGACGGCCATCCTGCCGCCGGACTTCTGCCTCATGCAGACGGCGCACGACCCGGGCTCCGTCCGGACTGCGGACGGGATCGACGCACGGATCACGGAATTTGCCGCACGTATTGCGAAAATTCAAACTGTTCAAAAATGAAAATCCGGCGGGCATATAGTTTGTCAAACCTGCACGCTTGACGAATCGGGATGCCGGGTGTAGAATTGTTCCATCATTTAAAGCTTCACTCAATAAAAGAATATCGCAAAATGCAATGAGGAAGAAAAGTAACGCGGGACATGGCCGCAGAGAGCCGGGGATGCTGGGATCCCGGCGCCAACGCCTTCGTGAACGAACACTTCTTAGCAGCGACCTGAACCGGAACACCGCAGTAGGGAAGACGCGCAGCGCGGCGTTAAAGCGCAGGGGCTTGTCAGAGTCCCGGAAAAGAGACTGGGTATTCCAGTAAGTTAGGTGGCACCGCGGATCGGCAGCAATTCGTCCTAAAATTTTATTTTAGGCAATGCTGCGCAAATGATTCGGAGGTGCTTTTTATGTGCGCAATTCTTGGTTTTACGTCCCCCAGTCTCAAAAAGGAACAGGTTCTCCCGTATTTTGAAAAAACGAAATCCCGCGGCCCGGACGACACCCGGCTTGAGCCCGCAGGCAGCGGTATGCTGGGCTTCCACAGGCTGGCCATCATGGGCCTGCACCCGGAGGGCATGCAGCCGTTCCATCGCGGCGGCGATATGGCCGTGTGCAACGGCGAGCTGTATGGCTTCCGCCCGGTCAAAAAGGCGCTCGAAGCCAAGGGCTATGTCTTCGCGTCCGATTCCGACTGCGAAATTATCCTTCCCCTGTGGCAGGAATACGGCACCGAGATGTTTGCCGGGCTTGACGCGGAGTTCGCCATGATCATCTATGATTCGGCTTCCGATTCCCTTGTCGCCGCGCGTGATCCCATCGGCATCCGTCCGCTGTTTTACGGCTATCTTGCCGACGGCTCGATCATCTTCGCCAGCGAAGCGAAAAATCTCGTCGGCCTCTGTGCGCACGTCTTCCCGTTCCCGCCGGGACATTATTATAAGGACGGCAAATTTGTCCGCTATACCGATCTGACCACTGCCACAAGGTATTCAAGCGACGATCTGGACACCGTCACGAAGAAGATCCGTGAAAAGCTGATCTCCGCCGTGGAAAAGCGGCTCGACGCGGACGCGCCGCTCGGCTTCCTGCTCTCCGGCGGCCTCGATTCCAGCCTTGTCTGCGCGATCTCGGCCAAGCTCCTCGGCAAGAAGATCCGCACGTTCGCCATCGGCATGGACCTGGATCCCATCGACCTCAAATATGCAAAGGAAACCGCTGATTTCATCGGCGCGGAGCACACCGAGGTCACCATGACGCGGCAGCAGGTGCTGGACTCCCTCGAAACGGTCATCGCTCTGCTCGGAACCTATGACATCACGACCATACGCGCCAGCATGGGGATGTACCTGTGCTGCAAGGCTATCCACGAGCAGACGGACGTGCGCGTCCTCATGACCGGCGAAATTTCCGACGAGCTGTTCGGCTATAAATACACCGATTTTGCCCCCAGCGCCGAGGCCTTCCAGCAGGAGGCAAAAAAGCGCGTGGACGAGCTTTATATGTACGATGTCCTGCGCGCCGACCGCTGCATTTCCGTCAACTCGCTCGAAGCCAGAGTCCCGTTCGGCGATCTGGATTTTGTAAAATACGTCATGTCCATCCGCCCAGAACTGAAAATGAACACCTATGATATGGGAAAATATCTGCTGCGCAAGGCATTTGCGGACGATCATATCCTGCCGGACGATATCCTCTGGCGGCAGAAGGCGGCCTTCTCCGACGCCGTGGGCCACTCCATGGTCGACGATCTGAAAGCGTATGCCGAAAGCCTCTATTCCGATGAAGCGTTTGGAAGAGGCTGCGAAAAATACACGTTTGCAAAGCCGTTTACAAAGGAAAGCCTTCTGTACCGCGATATTTTTGAGAAATACTATCCCGGTCAGGCGGACATGGTCAAGGACTTCTGGATGCCGAACAAAGCGTGGAAGGGCTGCGATGTAAAAGACCCCTCCGCCCGTGTCCTGTCCAACTACGGCGCAAGCGGCAAATAAGCGCCTGCCTGCCGGCAGCCCGAAAAAAACGCCACCGCTTTTCAGCGGAGGCGTTTTTTACGATCGGGTCTGTAAGCCGGGTTCTGTAATCGACAGTCATCTATCTAGGCGCACCGTTGCCGGTGCGCTCCAGCCACCTTCTCGGAAACAGCCGGGCAGGCCTTGCTTCCTCTGCGGTGTTGCTCCGGATAGAGTTTACAGCAATGGACGCTTTCACACGCCATTGGGTGCGCTCTTACCGCACCTTTCCACCCTTGCCGGAGGCGGCGCGAGCCGCCTCCGGCGGTTTATTTCTGTTGCACTTTTCCTCAGATCGCTCTGGGCGGGCGTTACCCGTTATCCTTGCCCTGCGGAGCCCGGACTTTCCTCATGCGCGGCCTTTCGGCGCTGCGCCCGCGACTGTCCGACCCGGTCGCGGAAGTATTGTACTTTATTTGCAGGAAAAAGTCAAATGGATTGCAATTTCTTTCCCGCGCGGATATAATACAGGCAGGAAATTTTAAAAGAGGCTTTTGGATATGAATCATCTTGTCGACCAGTATTTTGATTCCCTGATTGATAAAAAAATCGCCGTGCTCGGCATCGGCGTGAGCAACCGGCCGCTCATCCGGATGCTCCTTGCGCACGGACTGCACGTGCTGGCCTGCGACAAAACGCCGCGGGAAAAGCTCGACGCGGAGGTTCTGGAGCTGGAGCGGGCGGGCACCGTGCTCCATGTCGGAGAGCATTATCTTGACGATGTGCAGGCTGATATCGTCTTCCGCACGCCCGGTATGCACCCGGATATCCTGGCGCTGCGCCGGCTGCGCGAAAAGGGCGCGGAGCTTACCAGTGAAATGGAAGCGTTCTTCGAGGTCTGCCCCTGCCGCATCATCGCCGTGACCGGCTCCGACGGCAAAACGACCACCACGACCCTGATCGCAAAAATTCTGGAGCACGCGGGCCACCGCGTCTGGGTCGGCGGCAACATCGGCGCGCCCCTTCTGCCGCAGGCGGCGGACATGACGCCGGCGGACATTGCCGTGGTCGAGCTCAGCTCCTTCCAACTCATGACGATGGAGCGCTCTGCCGACATTGCCGTCGTGACGAACGTGGCCCCGAACCATCTGGACGTGCACAAGGACATGGCCGAGTATGTGCAGGCCAAGAAAAACGTCTTCGAGTATCAGAACGAAACCGGCAAGGTCGTCCTGAACTACGATAACGATATCACGCGCGGCTTCGCTGCCGACGCGAAGGGAACCGTGGAGTTCTTCTCCCGGCTGGCAAGGCCGGAAAACGGCGTGTATCTGGAAGACGGCGTGATCTGCCGGAACGGAAAAAAGATCATGGCCGCCGCCGGCATCCGCATCCCGGGCGTCCACAATATCGAAAACTATATGGCCGCCGCCTGTGCCGTCGAAGGACTTGCGGAGGACGAGGATATTGACGAGATCGCGCGCACATTCGCGGGTGTGGAGCACCGCATTGAGTTCGTTCGCGAGCTGGACGGCGTGAAATATTATAATGACTCCATCGCGTCCAGCCCGTCGCGCACGATCGCGGGCCTGCATTCGTTCCGCCAGAAGCTGGTTCTCATCGCGGGCGGCTATGACAAGAAGATCCCATTCGACGCGCTGGGGCCGGAGATCTGCGCGCACGTGCGCCTGCTGATCCTCTGCGGCGCAACGGCGGAGAAGATCGAAGCGGCGGTCAAGTCTGCGCCGGACTACCGGCCTGGACAGCCGGAGATCCTGCACGCGCAGACGCTCGAAGAAGCGGTGCGGCTGGCAAAGCGGCACACTGTCCCCGGTGATATCGTGACGCTGTCCCCGGCCTGCGCCGCGTTCGACCAGTTCAAAAACTTTATGGTGCGCGGCGAGACCTATAAAACGCTCGTGCGGGCGCTGTGAACAGGAGAAACGATATGAAGCTGAGTGAAGGCCTCCGTAAGGGACTTGCGATCAAGGAAAAAATCGGGCGGCCCTACTGCGCCGCCGTGATCGTCGCCGCAGGCACATCCTCGCGCATGGGCGGCACAAATAAAATCCTGACGGTACTGGAAAACCTGCCGGTCATCTGCCGGACGGTCGACGTGTTTGACAAATGCGCCATGATCGACGAGATCATCGTCGTCACGCAGCAGGAGCTGCTGGAAAAGGTCAGCCGCTATCTCAAGGCGTATGGCAAAATGCGCATGGTCGTTGCGGGCGGCGCAACACGGACGGATTCCGTCATGGCGGGCCTTGCCGCCGTGTCCGACCGGGCGCAGCTCGTCGCCGTCCACGACGGCGCACGCCCGCTTGTGACCGACGAAGTGATTTGCCGCGCAGTTTCCAAGGCAAAGAAGTTCGCCGCCGCGGCGCCCGCCGTGCGCGTCAAGGACACCATCAAAGTCTCGACCGGCGGTGCGGTCGACGAAACGCCAGACCGCAGTACGCTCTACGCCGTCCAGACCCCGCAGGTCTTCGACCGCGATCTGCTTGCCGCAGCGCTGCAGAACGCGAAAGAGCAGGGCATCGCGCTCACAGACGACTGCAGCGCCGTTGAGGCGCTCGGTATGCCCGTGCAGCTGACCGACGGCGATGAAGAGAACCTGAAGATCACAACGCCGCTCGATCTGGAGCTGGCCGCGCTGATCCTGCGCCGGAGGGCAAACGCATGAGGATCGGCCACGGCTACGACGTTCACCGGCTGGTTTCCGGCCGGGCGCTGATTTTGGGCGGGGTGACGATCCCGTATGAAAAGGGGCTGGACGGCCATTCCGACGCGGATGTGCTCGTCCATGCCGTCATGGACGCGCTGCTCGGCGCGGCGGCCATGGGCGACATCGGCAAGCTCTTCCCGGACAACGACGACCGCTATCTCGGCGCGGACAGCATGGAGCTGCTGCGCGAGGTCAGCCGCAGGCTTGAAGGGGCCGGATACCGCCTCGGCAACCTCGATGCGACCATCATCGCCCAGCGGCCAAAGCTCGCGCCGCATATCGAGCAGATGCGCCGGAATATCGCAGGCGCACTGCATACCGGTCTTGGGAACATCAGCGTCAAGGCAACGACGGAGGAGCGCCTCGGCTTCACCGGCTCCGGCGAGGGGATCGCCGCCCATGCCGTCTGTCTGATCGAATAGTCAACGGGGCTGCAGCGTGTTTCATTTCGCTACAGCCCCGTTTTTCTGGCCGTCAGAATGCTGACCGCAGCAGCCGGGTCGCGTGCTGCGCCTGCCGCCGCCAATAATCTGACTGTTTTCTCCATGCTTCTCGACTCCTTTTGCGCCATAACAAAAACGCAGAGCGAACCCGCGTTTCATCGGGCTTCGCTCTGCGTCTTTGCGTCTGGCATATCAATTTTAAATATGTATTTCAGGTTATACCAGTAAATCGCCGATTTGTCAATCGCCTCCTGCCGCCAGGCATTCTTACCGCATCACCCGTGACGGTAGATTTTCTTGTCCAGCGCGAAAATGCGGTTGGAGAAGCTTCCGACGGGCAGATCCTGCAGCGCCTCGGCGTAGATCTCCATGCGGCTGTCGATGAGGTCGATCTCGGAGAGCAGCTCTGCCTCGGCGCACATCGGGCGCACAGCCGCGCCGAACTCCGGTTCGCCATGGTGCGAGAGGATCATGTGCTGCAAAAGCAGGCTCTTTTCCTCGGAAATGCCAAGCTCCTGCGCGCACTGCTGCACCTCCTGCGCGCCCATCACCAGATGGCCGATCAGCTGGCCGGGCAGCGAGTAATCCGTGACCAGCCCAAGGCCGGAAAACGTAAATTCCTTTTCCTTTGCAAAATCATGCAGCAGCGTTCCCGTCAGCAGCAGGCTCCGGTCGATGATCTCCCCGTAAAGCCCGGCCAGAAAATCCGCCAGCCGCAGCATATTGGACGTGTGCATGAGAAGCCCGGACAGAAAGCTGTGGTGGACGCTCTTGGCCGCCGGGATGGAACGGAACGCGTCCAGATGCCGCGCAAGCATCGTGCGGGCGACGGACTGATACTCCCCGTCCTCCATGGAGTCGATCATGCGCTCAATTTCCGCGACACGCGCGTCCGCGTCGATGGGCGCGGTCGGCACAAGGGCGGAAAGATCATACTGGTCGTTCCCATCCGCCATGCGGATGCGGCCCGCCGTCAGCTGCGGCGCACCCTTGAACTCCGACACCTGCCCACGGATCTTGACGACGCGGCCGATATCGTCCGGCCGCGCGCCGATGGGGCCGGAATAGTCCCAGACCTTCAGATCGATCACGCCGGAGCGGTCGGCCAGAACGCCGGACAAAAACGGCTTTCCCGCCGCCGTCGTCTTCAAAAACGCGTCCTTCAGAACATAAAAGCCCTCTACATCGTCGCCGGTATGCAGCTCGGCGATCAGCTTGTTGTATTCCATGCTTCGTTTCCTCACTGTCTTTCAGATAAAATCTATTATATCAGTCTTTTCCCGTATCTGCAATCATACAAATGAAAAACCACTGTCTGTGAACAATTCGTGAAATCCGCAAAGGCGGCGGCGGGCAGGTTGTTTTTTGCCGTTTTTTGTGATATACTGAGGCAAAATCGGAAATCAGGAGGAACAACAGGTGTCTGATTTTTCAAAGTTCCGCACGGCGGTCAGCGGCTTTAACCGCACCGACGTTGTCAATTATATCGAATCGACATCCATTGAGCACCAGAAGGCCCTGCGCAAGCTGACCGACGAGCGCGATAAGCTTGCCGCTGAAAATGCGCGCCTTCAGGTCGAACTGGCAGGTCTGCAGAAGCGTCTGGAGCAGGCACAGGCGGACAACGACGCGCTTTCCGGGCAGGTGAACGCGCTCGCGCAGGAAGGCTCTGATCTGGCGGAGCAGTTGAAAAAGGCCGAAGAGGCGCAACAGGAACTGCTGACGCGTCCCGACCCGCAGCCGTCGGAGCCGGTGCTGCAGCCGGAAGAGCCGGAAACAGAAAATGAGCCGGATGAACCGGTGCAGGAACCGTCGCTCACCGAAAAGGAGCTGACCGCTTACCGCCGCGCCGAGCAGACCGAGCGCAATGCTGCCGTGCGCGCCCGGCGCATCTACGCGCAGCTGTCCAACCTCTGCGAGGATGCGCGTACCCGCTACATGGATTCCGGCGAGGAGATCGCCGCGCTGGCCGCCGACCTGTCTACCGGCCTTTCCCGCCTGCAGGACGCGTTCGCCGAGGTGCAGGTGATCTTCGACGACGCCCAGAACGCCTTCGACGATATGCAGCTGCCGGAAACGGCCGCGGAGGAAACAGCAGAATAACGGCTCCCCTGACTGAGGGGTTGCAGCAGGCAGGGGCGAAAAGCATAGACCGATGCACCCCCGTGTGCACCACCAAATTTCATTGTAGGGGCCGATGCCTACATCGGCCCGCGCAGATTGCACCGGTTTTACGGGAATTCTCGGCGAATTCGTTATATTTTTTGGGCCGACAGAGTCGTCGGCCCCTACAACGTCCCCCGCTCTCTCCTGTAGGGGCGGACGACTCTGTCCGCCCGCAGAATGTACCGGTTTTACGGAAATCTGCGGAAAATTCGCAACTTCCCAGCGGGCCGATGTGGGCATCGGCCCCTACAGGACTGCGGCGAACCCATACTGTCCCATAAATCCGCATGCTCTTTTCACACTCTGTCTCTTCCCGCCCACGGGAAGATTTTTTTCACCTGGAGGTATCTATGAAACTGGTATCCTGGAATGTCAACGGCCTGCGGGCGTGTCTCGGCAAGGGCTTTCTTGACTACTGTGCGCATGAAAATGCCGATGTGATCTGCCTGCAGGAGACGAAGCTCCAGCCGGAGCAGGCCGTCTTCGAGCTGGACGGCTATCACCGCTATTTTTATTCCGCCGAGAAAAAGGGCTATTCCGGCACGGCGATTCTGACGAAGCAGGCCCCGCTTTCTGTTCGGTATGGACTCGGACTCGACGAGCATGACCACGAGGGGCGGCTCATCACTGCGGAATACGCAGAATTCTATCTCGTCTGCTGCTATACGCCCAATTCGCAGGACGGCCTCAAGCGCCTTCCATACCGCATGGAGTGGGAAGACGCGCTGCGCGCGTATCTGCTGCGGCTGGACGCGGAAAAGCCGGTCGTTTACTGCGGCGATCTGAACGTCGCGCATGAGGAGATCGACATCAAAAACCCAAAGGCGAACCGGCAGAACGCGGGCTTTTCTGATGAGGAGCGCGCGAAAATGACCGAGCTTCTCTCCTCCGGCTTTGCCGATACGTTCCGCCGCCTGCACCCGAACCTGGCGGGCGTATACTCGTGGTGGAGCTACCGCTTCCACGCGAGGGAAAACAACGCAGGCTGGCGCATCGACTATTTTATCGTCTCCGAGCGCCTGCTGCCGCGTGTTTTGTCATCGGAGATCCGCACGGACGTGTTCGGCAGCGACCACTGCCCGGTCGTGCTGGAGCTTACTGTATGACGCCGGAGGAATTTACCGCCCGCTATATGCCGCAGTTCAGTGAGCAGCAGAAGGCCGCCGTCCGCGAGACGGAGGGGCCGGTCCTGCTGCTGGCCGTGCCCGGAAGCGGGAAAACGACAGTGCTGGTGACGCGGCTGGGGTATATGGCGCTGTGCCGCGGCATCGACCCGGCGCATATTCTGGCCGTGACCTACACCGTCGCCGCCACGCGGGAGCTTCGCGCGCGCTTTACCGCGCGCTTCCCGGAGCTTGCCGGGCAGACGCCGGAGTTCCGCACGATTAACGGCCTGTCTTCCAAGATCATCGAGGCCTGCGGACGGCAGCGCGGCCCGGCGTTTGCGCTGCAGGAAAACGCCGGCGAGCTTGCCGCGCTGGTCGGGCGCATCTATCTGGCGCTGAACGGGGACTATCCAACCGACAGCACCATCCGCGAGGTGCGCACGGCGATCACCTATTGTAAAAATATGATGCTGTCGGCGGACGAGATCGCTGCGCAGGACTTCGGCCTGCCGCGCTTTTCTGAGCTTTACATGCACTACTGCGCTGCGCTGCGCGAGGCGCGGCAGATGGATTACGACGACCAGATGGCCTACGCGCTGGCGATCCTCAGAAAGCAGCCTGAAATTCTGGCGGAGTTTCAGGCGCGCTACCCCTATCTCTGCGTCGACGAATCGCAGGACACGTCCCGCGTGCAGCACGCGATCATTGAGCTGCTGGCAAAGAAAACCGGGAACCTCTTCATGGTCGGCGACGAGGATCAGAGTATCTACGGCTTCCGCGCGGCCTATCCGGAGGCGCTGCTGCGCTTTTCTTCGGTCTGGCCGGGCGCAAAGACGCTGCTGCTGGAGGACAATTACCGCTCCACGCCGGAAATTCTGCGGCTGGCGGGCGCATTCATCGAGGGAAACCGGGATCGTTACCCCAAAACCATCCGCGCGACAAGGGCGAAGGGCTGCCGGGTGCGCCTTGCGCACGCAGCCTCCCGGCAGGCGCAGTACCGCTATCTGCTGGCGCTGGCAGGGGAGCGGCGCGCGTCGTTTGCCGTCCTGTACCGAAACAACGACAGCGCCCTTCCGCTCATCGACGCGCTGGAGCGCGCCGGGCTTCCGTACCGCTGCCGCAGCTTTGACGACACGTTCTTTACCCACCGCATCGTCTGCGACGTGCAGGACATCCTGCGCTTCGCCGCAGCGCCGGACGACGCGGAGCGCTTTCTGCGCATTTACTATAAATTCGGCGCGCTGATCTCCAAGGAGGCGGCGCAGGCCGCCTGCGTGCAGAGCGCGCGCACGCACACGCCCATTCTGGACTGCCTGCTTGCGCAGGCCAGGCTTTCGGACGAGGGCCGCGAACGCGTCCGGCGCGTAAAGGCGGGCCTTGAGCAGCTGCAAACGCTGCCCGGAGAAGTGCTGATGCGCACGATCTGGGGCACGCTGGGCTACGGCGGCTTTGTGACCGAACGGCGGCTCGATCCCGGAAAATATTTCATCCTGCAGATGCTTGCCGCGCGGGAGCCGTCGGCGGAGGCGTTTCTTGCCCGTCTGGACACACTGCGGCAGACCATCCGCACGCATGAGGACGCACCGGACGCGCTGCTGACGCTTTCGACGATCCATTCGAGCAAGGGGCTGGAATACGAGCGGGTGTATCTGCTGGACGTCCACGACGGCGTGCTTCCGTCCCGGCCGGACGCGGCAGACGAAACGGAGGATGAGCGCCGGGTATATGAGGAGGACCGCAGACTCTTTTACGTGGCAATGACGCGTGCGAAGGATGAGCTGACGCTGTTTGAATACCCGGATGCGCCGTCTGCGTTCATCCGCGAGGCGCGGGGATATCTGCCCGTTCCGGTGTGCGCGAAGGACGATTTTGCCGCCATCGTGCCGGAAAACGCCTGCGGCCTGCGCTACCGCCACGAAACGCGCGGCGAGGGGAGCATTCTGGTGCAGTGCGAGGACGAGCTGCTCGTTGCCTTTCCGGACGGCGACAGCCTTATGCAGGCGGGCCGGATGCTGCTCGAACGGAGCCGCGCGGAGGTCTTCCAGCTGCCGGACGCACCTGCAGCAGCGCAGCTGCCGGACGCGCAGGCATTCATGCCGGGAAGCGTCATCCGGCATAAAAAATACGGCATGGGCCGCATCGTATCCATAGACGGCCCGTTCGCCGATATCCGCTTCGAAGGCGAAACAGCAGCGCGCCGCTTCCATCTTGCGCAGTCGCTGCGCAGCGGCTTCCTGTTTTCTGCGGGCTGAAACATCTTCCGTTGCCGCGCGGAGCTTCATAGAAAAAACGGGCGCGCCAGTTGGCGCGCCCGTAGTGGTATTGGGGAATTACAGCTTGGAATAGGCGACAGCGATCTTGCTTGCTGCGTGCGCATTGTTGTAGGCCAGCTCCAGATTGGCGGCGAAGGACTTGCCCTCGGTCATGTCCTTGATGTGCGCCAGCAGGTACGGCGTGATGGCCTTGCCGTGGATGTGCTCGGCGTTTGCCTGTGCAACAGCCTTGTCGATGATGCCGTTCATGTAGTTCGGATCCATCGCGTACTGCTCCGGGATCGGGTTGCCGACGACGGCGCCGCCCTTGAGGCCGATGTCCCACTTGGCCTTCATGATCTTTGCGACCGTTTCCTCATCCTTGCAGTTGTAGTCGAGCTTGAAGCCGGAGGTGCGGCAATAGAACGCGGGCAGCTCGTCCGTGCGCAGGCCCAGAACGGGAACGCCCTGCGTCTCCAGATATTCCAGCGTCAGACCGAGGTCCAGAATGCTCTTCGCGCCCGCGCAGACGACGCAGACCGGCGTGTTGGCCAGCTCCTGCAGGTCGGCGGAGATATCCATGGTCTTCTCTGCACCGCGATGCACACCGCCGATGCCGCCGGTGGCGAAGAAGCGGATGCCCGCCATGGAGGCGATGATCATGGTGGTGGCGACGGTCGTCGCGCCGGTCATGCCGGTGGCGAGATAGACAGCCACGTCGCGGCGGCTGACCTTGCCGACACCCTCAGCCTTGCACATGACGAGCAGCTCGTCCGCGTTCAGGCCGACCTTCAGCTTGCCGCCCATGATGGCGGTCGTCGCGGGGATGGCGCCCTCTGCGCGGACGATCTCCTCGACCTTGTGTGCAAACTCCACGTTCTGCGGATAGGGCATGCCGTGGCTCAGAATGGTGGATTCCAGCGCGACGACGGGCTTGCCCGCGGCCAGCGCTTCCTGGATCTCAGGGGTGATGGACAGATAGTCTTTCAGATTCATATGAATAACTCCTTTCAGATGGGTGTACAGGTTCAAAGACGATATGTCTGCAGGATGCTTTCCAGCAGGGGAACGCTCATGTTCGGGTTGATGGTCCGCTCATGCGTCACGGCCGCGATCCCGGCGGCCATGCCGTAGTCGAGTGTTTTCTCCGCGTCATAGCCCTGCAGTGTTGCGTAGAGCATGGCGGCGGCGAAGGAATCGCCCGCGCCGGAGGCGTTGACCATCTTCGCCGGACGCAGCTTCCGGCGAAGGACCGCGCCGGTATCATCCATATAGAAGCAGCCCTCCGCGCCGAGGCTGACGAACAGCCGCTTCAGGCCCTTATTCAGAACCACTTCGCCCGCACGCTGCAGATCGGCGTCGGAACGGATCTCCATCCCGGCCAGGATCTCCAGCTCCATGCGGTTGGGCTTGGCCGTGTGGAACCGGCCGATGAGCGGCGCGACGACGCGCGCATACGCGCAGGAGACCGGGTCGACGCACACGACCTGCGGCGGCTGGCACAGGTCCAGCAGCTGCAGCAGCGCCGTTTCCCCCATGCAGGGGTCGCAGGTGACGACCTTCGCGCCCTGGATCAGCTGCTTCTGCGACGGCAGGTAATCTGCCGGCAGATCCTGCTGGACGATGCGCATGTCGGACATGCCGACCAGCATATCGCCGTCCGCATCCAGGATCGAGAGGTAGATGGACGAGTGCGCGCCTTTGGCCTCGTGGAGATAGCGGATATCGATCCCCGCCTCCACGCAGGACCGGCGGATATACGAGCCGAACACATCATCGCCCACGCACGACAGCAGCTTCACGTCCGCGCCCAGCCGTGCGAGATTCTCGCACACATTGCGCGTCACGCCGCCCGCGGAAAGGCTGATATGCCCGGGATTGGAGTCCCGCAGATGGAGCGGCGCGCACGACGCGCCGTTGAGATCCAGATTTGCCGCGCCGACGCCGACGATATACGGCTGATTGCCCATGCCCAACGCCTCCTGTTTTCTGGTGAAACTGTATCATAGCGAATCCGGCCGAAAAAGTCAAGAGGCATTTTCCTGGTTTATGACGCGATTTTCGCTCCGCCCTGCGCGCAAAAAAACCGGACGCACCAGATGGTGCGCCCGGGAAGAAGATCGCTTAGGTTACTTAGCGGGTGAGGAAGAACATGAGGGCGAAGAGGATCGTGATGACCCAGGTGCCAGCATTGATCTCCTTGATCTTGCCGGTGAAGATCTTGATGAAGACATAGGAAATGAGGCCGAATGCGATGCCATAGGAGATGTTGTAGGTCAGCGGCATGAACGCGACGGTCATGAAGCCGGGAACCGCAGCGGCGGGATCGTCCCAGTCGATGGAGCGGACATTCGCCATCATGAGAACGCCGACATAGATCAGAGCCGCAGCGCAGGCGTAGGTCGGGATGAGCTGTGCGACAGGCGCAAGGAACATCGCGATGAAGAACAGAGCAGCAGTCGCCATGGAGGCAAGACCGGTGCGGCCGCCCTCGGCAACGCCGGCAGAGGACTCGACGAACGTGGTGACGGTGGAGGTGCCGCAGACAGCGCCGCAGCAGGTGGCGATGGCGTCAGCCAGCATGGCCTTGTCCATGTTGGGGACGTTGCCTTCCTTGGTCAGCATGTTGCCGGCCGCGCAGGCGCCGTACAGCGTGCCAAGGGTATCGAACATATCGACCATGCAGAATGCAAGCATGGTGGTGAGGAACATAACGATGAAGTTGCTCATGCCGTGCTCGGCAATGTACGGGCTGAAGTTGAAGCCTTCGGTGAAGACCTTGCCGAACGCCTGTGCGCCGAACTCCTTGAACGCGGCGAAGAAATCGGAGGTCAGGTTGGGAGCGACAGCGGTAGCATAGAAATCAGGAATCGTGATGAGGCCGATGACGTAGTAGAGAACTGCGCCGCCAAGCATGCCCCACAGGACAGCGCCCTTGACCTTCTTCTTGGACATTGCGCCGATGGCGAAGACCGCGATGATGGTCAGGATCATCGGGAAGATGTTGGCCCATGTCGCGGAGCCGGAGAAGACGTTGAAGGAGGAGAGATTGACGAGCGTTGCGCCGTCGTCCACGACGATACCGGCGTTCTGCAGGCCGATGAACGCGATGAACAGGCCGATACCGGCGGAGATCGCGGTCTTGACAGCGGCCGGGATGGCGTCAAAGATCATCTTGCGCAGGCCGGTGACGGTCAGCAGGACGAAGACGATGCCGTCAACCAGAACGAGAACCAGCGCGTTTGCGTAGCTCAGGCCGAAGGTGAAGCAGACGGTGTAGACGAAGAATGCGTTCAGGCCCATGCCGGACGCCTGCGCCAGCGGCAGGTTGGACAGCAGACCGATGAGAACGGTGCCGATGACGGCGGAGATGGCGGTCGCGATGTAGATCGCGCCGTAGCTGACAGTGCCGAGGCTGGAGAACATACCGGCGTTGACCATCAGAATGTAGGCCATTGCCATGAAGGTCGTTACACCGGCCATGATCTCGGTGCGCACGGTCGAGCCGTGTTCCTTCACTTTAAAGAAATTGCTCATGTAGGGAAACCATCCTTTCTTTTTCTCGCGGGCGGGCAAAAGTTTTTTAGCCCGCCTGACTTTCTGACAGATTGATTATAGAGGAAAGCGCCTATAAATACAAGAGTCGACACCGACAAAAAAGTTCACGGAAAATTCACACTACTGCACAAAAAATGTGTCGTTTTCGCCAATGGCGAAAAAAACAGGACGGAAGAAGGAATTGACAAGCAGCCGTTTGGCCGGTATAATATTTTTTTGGGAATGACCCGACGCATGAAGGATATGAAGGAGAAGATTCTGCATGAAATATAGAATGAACATTGCCGGTCTTGACCGGGATCTGCCGCTGTGCAAGGTATCCGACGATCTGTATATCGGCGCGTTCGTCATGTTCGGCGACGCGGAGATCACCGTCGCCTGCGCGCGCGAGCTGCTGGCCAGAGCGCCGAAGGACTATGATTATCTGCTCACGGCTGAGGCCAAGAGCATCCCCCTCATCCACGAGATGGCCCGCCAGTCCGGCGCGAAGGAATATTTCGTCGCCCGCAAGGGCCTAAAGGTCTATATGCCCCGCCCGCTGCACGTGACGGTCCGCTCCATCACGACCCAGCACGATCAGGACCTGTACCTGTCCGGCGAAGAGGCCGATAAGATCCGCGGCAAGCGCGTGCTGATCGTCGACGACGTGATCTCTACCGGCGAATCGCTTCGTGCGATGGAGGAGCTGGTCGAAAAGGCAGGCGGCACGGTCGCGGGCCGCATGGCCGTCCTCGCCGAGGGCGACGCGCAGGCGCGCAAGGACATCGTCTACCTCAACAAGCTCCCCGTCTTCAACGCCGACGGCACAGTCAAGGAATAAGTACATATCATATCGCAAAACCCTCTGCCGCTTAAATGCTGCGCAGAGGGTTTCGTCTGTTTTCAAAGGCTCTGCTGAAAGGGGAGGCCAAACCGTGCGGGGGCCTACTCAGCCTCTTCCGCCAGATCGATGCCGTTGAGCTCGACGCCCTCGTCGGCCTTGATGAGGATGTACCGGACGCCGCCGAGCGTGCGCGTCTCGATGAGATCGGGCCGCTCGGGGTTGACGGTGATGGACACATCCGGCGTCTTGACAACGCACTTTTTCACGTCGATCAGGTTCCGGGGGTTGAGCACCGCGCCGCCGCCGAAGGATTCGTCGAACTGCGCGCCGAACTGCATCCGCTTGTCCTCCGACACGCCGCAGCTCTCCAGCACGTCCTTCAGCTCGTCGCCGCTGACGACCAGCGGATCGTCGCTTTTTGCCTCCTGCCACGCGTCGATGCGGTCCTTGATCTCCTGCCGCACCTGCTGGACGACGGCAAGCGAGCATTCGTCGTCCAGCGCATTGCGCAGCACGCCGCTGAAGGTGTCGCGCTGCTCGTCTGCGGGCATCGGCGGCTGGACATGGAACAGCGCGTCGATGAGCGGCTGATTGTCCGCGCCGGAGGAATGCGTGTAGAACAGGCAGTTATACAGATTTGTCCGCCGTCCGTCAAAGGCGGGGAAGAGGAAGCCGGCCTCCGGCATACCGGCGGCCCAGCCTGCAGAGCGGTTGTGGAAGGTCTTTTCCTCGGCAATGTAGCTCAGAAGCTCCCTGCCCGGCTTGACGGGGCAAACGGCGCAGACAAAATAGGAGAAGACCTCGCTGCCGTCGTCGAGCTTCGCGCCGTCTTTCGCCTTGAACGGCACGTCGTAGCGCTCATGCGCCAGCAGGATCAGGAAGTTTTCTTCAAAGCTGACCGCGCCGATGATGGTCTGGAACAGCTTCTGCCGCGCCTCCTCGTCGTCCAGCGCCGTCTCGCGCAGGCGCATGAGCAGCCGGTGCTCGTCGGAATCGGCGACCTGCTTTGTGGTGAACGAGAGGTCGAGCAGGTTCTTATCCGGCGTGCCGGACAGCGCGCGGCGGAAGATCGCCAGATATTTTTCCCTGTCCTCCTCCGTCATCAGGCCGAACGGCTCCCGGAACGTGGACAGAACCTCGCCGCTGGACGCGACATAGCAGCCGTAAACAGCGGTCAGATTGGTGCGGTCAGGCTTCATGCGGCGCCGCAGCTCGCCGATCTCTTTGTTTGTCATGGGAAAAACTCCTTGTGCTGAAAGTCTATTTATTATATCATAGATGAAAGCTGATTTCCAGCCGGAACTCTTTTGCACAGAATTCGTCCAACCCATCAGAAGGGAGAGACTACCATGATTTTTTATTTAAAAGAGGAATTTCTGTCGTTTGACCACTTTGATATCTGGGACGAAAACGAGAACCTTGTCTACAGTGCAGACCGCGAGTTTTTCAATTTCGGCAAAAAGCTGATCGTGCAGGACGCCTCCGGGCGGCAGGCCGCCGCCGTGCAGCACGTGCCGTTTTCGCTGCCGTGTACCTATGCGCTGACCATCGGCGGGCGGGAATACGACCTGACGCGGAATTTTGCGTTCTTTTCCCGCAGCTATTCTCTGGACGAGCTGGGCTGGGAGATTGAGGGCGACTTTATGAGTCTGGACTACGAGATCACGCAAAACGGCCGCCGCGTCGCGGCCATTTCCCGCGCCTTCCTGACCCTCGGCGACCGCTACGCGTTAGAGGTATTCGACCCGCAGGACGCGCTGATCGCCCTGTGCACCGTCCTTGCCATCGACTGCTGCGACGAGGAGCACAGCCGGTAACGGACGCGTGCGCATCCGCTGAAAGGCAGCTCCCCGTATCATGCAGGCCATGATACGAGGAGCTTTTTCCGCGCTGCGCGCGAACGCCTTATTGTTTGCGCACCGGGTAGCAGGCTTCGGTGACGAATTCTTCGGGGTTCTGTGTTTCGTGCGGGCTGACGTGGTAGATGTTGAACATCGGGCCGTCGCATTCATAGCCGTTATCCGCGATCCATGCGGCGATGGCCGCGTAGACCTCGCCGATCCTTTCATACGGGCCGCGGAACGTGCAGCTTGCGACGGTAACGGCGGGGAGCGTTCTGAATTTCACGTGCGCTGTATCGGGATAGCTGCCCTTGACGGTCTTCCACGCTTCGATCTCCACGTCGCGTTCCTTGTATTCCCCGTCGAGGAACGTCACGGCGCAATAGCACGGCTCGTCCGGGACGAGGCGCATCCCGTCCGTCTCCTCGCAGAGCGTCTTCCAGACGCTTCCTTCCTCCGAATAGCGCGGGATGATCGTATGGACACAGGCCGCATAGCGTTCGGGGATGGTCTTGATGGTCACATTGTACTGCATGATGTCTTCCTTTCCCAGCCGGTTTTTGGCTGATTCCAGAAGCAGCAGCTGCTGCGCTGTTTTTGCCGCGTCGGCTTCCAGCTCGCGCCGTCTTGTCTCAAAGTACGGTGCGAGCTTTTCCGCGTCATGGCCGATCTCGGTCATGCGGCACACGTCGGCGAGGGAAAAGCCCATGTCCCGCAGGGCCGTGATCCAGCTGATCTGCGGCAGCTGATCCTCGCGGTAATAGCGGTAATCCGATTCCGGATCAATATACGCCGGGTGCAGCAGGCCCATCTCGTCGTAGTAGCGCAGCATACGGATACTGACTCTGGACAGTTTTGAAAATAATCCGATTTTCAGCATTACGGTACCTCCATGCTGTTTTTTGAGCTCCCCGACAGCATACAGCCTGACACAGTGTCAGAGTCAAGTGCTTTTTATTTCTTTTTTTCGCCCTGTCCGACCAGACGGAGAACGGCCATTACGGCGCCGTACAGGATGCCTGCGATCGCCCAGATGAACCAGCTGTATTTTGCCTGCGCGTTGCCATACGGCCCGAAGGTGTAAAACGTGAAAATGGCTGTCACGACCAGCCAGTAGCAGACGCTGACCGTGCCGATCAGGCGGCTTTTGGACTTTCTCTGGCGGGTGTAGTCGCCCTCTTCCAGCAGCTTTTCCATCGCGGCAGTCTGCGTCCCGGCATAGACGAACGCGAGGCAGGCCAGCGCGACAAAGCCCAGAAGCAGGCACACCGCGCCGATGTACATGAGATCCGAGCCGGAAAGGCACATCGCCAGAAACAGCGGCAGGACGGACATGATGCACAGGATCGTGCCGATCATGTTCAGACGGTTCGCCGTGGGCTGGAAGTCCTGCTGCCGCTGCCTGACCATGCCGCTCACGCCGTATTCCGTTTCAAACGGCTCGGTTTCCAGAAACGAGAATGCCTTTGCCTTTGCGCCGCACGTCAGGAAAATTCCGACCGCGGCGGCGACCAGAACGATCAGTACGCTGAGGCCAATACCAGCCGCTGCATTTTCCGTGATGTGGGCGGTATATTCGCTCAGTCCGCCGAGCAGGATCAGCGCAATGGGTGAGATCACGCACAAAAACGTGGCCAGCGCCAGCCTCGGCGCGGCAGCGCGGCGCAGGTCCAGATAACGCGAGGCCTCCTCCATGCTCACGCGGCGGCGCTGCGGCTGCTCGGGAAGGCTTGGCGCAGGCTCCTGCTCCTCCAGTTCATCCTTTAATAAGTAATCTGTGCTGACGCCAAAGATGCGGCTCAGCTGGACGATCTTATCAAGGTCGGGGACGGACTGCGCGCCCTCCCATTTGGATACGGACTGCCGCGAAACATTCAGCTGCTGCGCAAGCTCCTCCTGCGACCAGCCCTCCTTTTTCCGCAGGGCGATCAATTTGTCTGCAAAGATCATGGTTTTCTTCCTCCTTTGATTTGGGATCGATGCCGCTATTCTACGAGATCATGCGGTTGCACGCCAGCAAGTTTGCCGGAAAATCTGTCAACTGCCGGTTGCAGCTGCGGAATTTCAGGATTTCTTTATACTTCGTTTACAAACTGTTCACCACAAACCGGCCAAAATCCGGTATCCTTGGAGCATAAGGAAGCTGCTTCACGGAAATCTTCGTGGAGAGCCAACAGCAGCCTTTTAAATAGACATTCATCCATTTCTCCTCTCTTTTCTCTTTTTCTCTCAAGGAAAGCCGCCGACAGCCATGCCGGCGGCTTTTCGTCGGTCTGTACAGGCGCCTCTGGGCAAATCCGTACTGCCTGGCCAGCCGAAAAAATGCGCCCGGCGGCTTCGTCAGGCGCATTTTTTGATTATATGGTTTCCAGCTTGATCGTTCCGTCCTCGCAGGTCGCTTTGATAGAGCGGAAGGGGTCGACATAGCTTTTGATGATACGCTCGGCGATGGGGTCTTCGAGGTCGGTCTGGATGGCGCGGCGGAGGTTGCGCGCGCCGTAGGCCACGGAGTAGGACTTTTTGACGAGATAATCCTTGACGCTCTCGTCCCACGTGAATGCAATGCCGCGGCCCTCCAGCGACTGCTGCAGCTCCGCGAGCATGATGTCCGCGATGCCGCGGAAATTGTCCTCGCTCAGCTGGTTGAAGCAGACGATCTCGTCGACACGGTTGATGAATTCAGGGCGCAGGAACTCGCCCAGCGCCTTCATGGCCTTCTCCTTCGACTGCTCGGTCAGACTGCGGCCAAAGCCGACGCTGCCGCCCTTCTGGTTGGAGCCTGCGTTGGAGGTCATGATGATGATCGTGTTCTCAAAGTTGACGACCCGGCCCTGCGCGTCGGTGATGCGGCCATCATCGAGAATTTGCAGCAGGATATTCAGCACGTCCGGATGGGCCTTTTCCAGCTCGTCAAACAGGATGACGGAATACGGGCGGCGGCGGATCTTTTCGGTCAGCTGACCGGCCTCGTCATAGCCGACATAGCCGGGGGGCGAGCCGATGATCTTCGAAACGCTGTGCTTTTCCATGTATTCGGACATATCGAGCCGGATGAGCGATTCGACCGATTCAAACATCTCGCTGGCAAGGCGCTTGACCAGCTCCGTCTTGCCGACACCGGTCGAGCCGACGAAGATAAACGAAACCGGGTGCTTTTTGACCTGAATGCCGACGCGGGAGCGGCGGATGGCGGACACGACGGAGGCAATGGCCTCGTCCTGCCCGACGATGTGCTTTTTGAGCTCCGCGTCGAGGTTCAGAAGCTGCTCGTATTCCTGCGCGCGGATCTTGCTGGCGGGGATCTTCGTCCAGAGCTCGATGATGCGGGCCAGATTGTCGATGGTCAGCGCGGGCTTCGGCAGCTTTTCCAGCTCCGTGATCTCGGAATCGAGCTGCAGGTTGCGGCTGCGCAGCTCCGCCATGCGGGCGTAATCGTCCTGCGTCTTTTCGGCGTTCTCCGTGAGCATGGAAAGCTCCAGATCATAATCGGCGTGCTCTTTTTTGAGCGCTTCGAGCCGGCCGATGTTCTTATTCTTGAGGTTCACGTCCGAGCACGCCTCGTCGATGAGGTCGATGGCCTTATCCGGCAGGAAACGGTCAGTGATATAGCGCTCGGAGAGCAGGACGGCCTGCCGCGCAATCTCCGGGGAGATCACAACGCCGTGGAACGTCTCATAATAGTGGCTGATGCCGCGGATGATGGCAATGGATTGTTCAATGGTTGGCTCGGCGACGGTGACGGGCTGGAAGCGGCGCTCAAGCGCGGCGTCCTTTTCGATGTGTTTGCGGTACTCGTTGAAGGTCGTCGCGCCGATGACCTGGATCTCGCCGCGCGAAAGCGCGGGCTTGAGGATATTGGCGGCGTTCATGGAACCCTCCGCATCGCCCGCGCCGACGAGATTATGCACCTCGTCAATGACCAGAATGATGTTGCCGAGCTTCTTGACCTCCTCAATGAGGCCCTTCATGCGGCTTTCAAACTGGCCCCGGAACTGCGTGCCCGCGACGAGGGCCGTGAGGTCCATGAGATAGACCTCCTTGTTCTGGAGCTTATACGGAACGTCCTTGTCGGCGATCTTCTGCGCAAGGCCCTCGGCGATGGCAGTCTTGCCGACGCCCGGCTCGCCGATGAGGCAGGGGTTATTCTTCTGGCGGCGGTTGAGGATCTGAATGACGCGTT
>OGXR01000905.1_pt1 | contig 23456 bp, 16 predicted proteins | sample 1576331 | NCBI WGS metagenome assembly OGXR01 (sample SAMEA3541473, study PRJEB24748) | human gut metagenome | biome: human gut; feature: human-associated habitat; material: faeces | place: China | collected 2012 | reverse complement strand
ATCATGTCCTACGTGGACAAGCTGGAGGAGATCACCGGCAAGAAGTTCGGCGACCACGAGAATCCGCTGCTGGTTTCCGTCCGTTCCGGCGCCCGGGCGTCCATGCCCGGCATGATGGATACCATCCTGAACCTGGGCTTAAACGAGGACGTGGTGAACGTCATGGCCGCCAAGTCCGGCAATCCCCGCTGGGCGTGGGACTGCTACCGCCGGTTCATCCAGATGTACTCCGACGTGGTCATGGAAGTGGGCAAGAAGTATTTTGAAGCCCTCATCGACCGGATGAAGGAGCGCAAGGGCGTGACCCAGGACGTGGAGCTGGACGCGGGCGACCTGAAGGAGCTGGCCTCCCAGTTCAAGGCCGAATATAAGAGCAAGCTGGGCGTGGATTTCCCCACCGACCCCAAGGAGCAGCTGATGGGCGCCATCAAGGCCGTGTTCCGCTCCTGGGATAACCCCCGCGCCAACATTTACCGCCGTGAAAACGACATCCCCTATTCCTGGGGCACTGCCGTCAACGTCCAGTCCATGGCCTTCGGCAACATGGGCGACGACTGCGGCACCGGCGTTGCCTTCACCCGGAATCCTGCCACCGGCGAGAAGAAGCTGTTCGGCGAATTCCTGACCAACGCCCAGGGCGAAGACGTGGTGGCGGGCGTCCGCACCCCCATGCCCATCTCCGAAATGGCGGAGAAATTCCCCGAGGCCTTTGCTCAGTTTACCAAGGTCTGCCAGATCCTGGAAAGCCACTATCACGACATGCAGGACATGGAGTTCACCGTGGAAGCCGGCAAGCTGTATATGCTCCAGACCCGTAACGGCAAGCGTACCGCCCCCGCCGCGCTGAAGATCGCCTGCGACCTGGTGGACGAGGGTATGATCGACGAGAAGCAGGCGGTCGCCATGATCGAGCCGAGAACCCTGGACACCCTGCTCCATCCCCAGTTCGACGCCAAGGCGCTGAAGGCTGCGCAGCCCGTCGGCCGCGCCCTGGCTGCGTCTCCCGGAGCCGCCTGCGGCCGCATCGTCTTCACCGCTGAGGACGCCAAGGCCTGGGCTGACCGGGGCGAAAAGGTGGTTCTGGTTCGTCTGGAGACCTCCCCCGAGGACATCGAGGGCATGATGTCCGCCCAGGGCATCCTCACCGTCCGGGGCGGCATGACCTCTCACGCTGCCGTCGTGGCTCGCGGCATGGGCCGCTGCTGCGTCTCCGGCTGCACCGAGATCAAGATGGACGAGGAAAACAAGAAGTTCGTTCTGGCGGGCAAGATCTACCGCGAAGGCGACTGGCTGAGCCTGGACGGCTCCACCGGCTGCATCTATGACGGCATCATCCAGACCCGGGACGCGGAGATCGCCGGTGAGTTTGGCCGCATCATGGGCTGGGCTGACAAGTACCGCCGTCTGCGGGTGCGCACCAACGCCGACACCCCCCGTGACGCCGTCAGAGCCAGAGAGCTGGGCGCCGAGGGTATTGGCCTGTGCCGTACCGAGCATATGTTCTTCGAGGAAGGCAGAATTGCCTCCTTCCGGGAAATGATCTGCTCCGACACCGTGGAGGAGCGGGAGGCCGCGCTGGCCAAGATCCTGCCCATGCAGCAGGCCGACTTCGAGGCGCTGTACGAGGCCATGGAGTCCTACCCCGTGACCATCCGGTTCCTGGATCCCCCCCTCCACGAGTTCGTTCCCAACACCGAGGAAGAGATCGCCGCGCTGGCCAAAACCCAGGGCAAGACCGTCCAGCAGATCAAGGATATCATCGCGTCCCTGCACGAGTTCAACCCCATGATGGGTCACCGCGGCTGCCGTCTGGCGGTCACATTCCCCGAGATTGCCGCCATGCAGACCAAGGCCGTCATCCGCGCGGCGCTGGCAGTGAAGGGTCGTCACCCCGACTGGACGCTGGTGCCTGAGATCATGATCCCCCTGCCCGGCGACGCCAAGGAGCTGAAGTTCGTCAAGGACGTGGTGGTCAAGGCGGCGGATGCCGAGATCGCGGCGGCCGGTGCCGAGCTGCACTATGAGGTCGGCACCATGATCGAGATCCCCCGCGCCTGCCTGACCGCCGACGAGATCGCCAAGGAAGCGGAGTTCTTCTGCTTCGGCACCAACGACCTGACCCAGCTGACCTACGGCTTCAGCCGTGACGACGCGGGCAAGTTCCTGGCTGCCTACTACGACGCCAAGATCTTCGAGAACGACCCCTTCGCCAAGCTGGATCAGACCGGCGTCGGCGCGCTGATGCAGATGGCGGTGGAGAAGGGCAAGAAGGTTCGTCCGGAGCTGCACTGCGGCATCTGCGGCGAGCACGGCGGCGACCCCATGAGCGTGGAGTTCTGCCACCGGATCGGCCTGGACTACGTTTCCTGCAGCCCCTTCCGCGTCCCCATCGCCCGCCTCGCCGCCGCTCAGGCTGCCATCCGCGAACAGCGCCAATAAAAAGCCCACGCAAACAGCGTAGGCAAAACAACTGATATAAATACGGTCACACAGTCCCTTTGGATTGTGTGACCGTTATTTTTTTCCCATTTTCAGCTGAACACACCGCAAATCAAGCCGCTGGTTTCACTACGAAATCAGCGGCTTTTTTCGTTCCCAAAAAATTTTTTGAATCTGTATTGTAAATACAGAATTGTCATGTTAGAAGGACATAAAAGTACAGATGTATTTTTAATACAGAATGAAGGTGAGACGATGCGTTCCTGTTTTCTGTTCGGCCACGCGGACGCGCCGGAGGATTTCTGTAGTTAATCTTGCTTGGGAATGTGCCACTATGTGCGAATATTCTGGCATATACATCCCCCAATTTTGCGGATATACTTTATCTGACCGGTATCCGCTGGGGGTGAGAAGGGTGATAAGCTATGAGCCGTTATTTCTGACGATGAAGAAAAAAGGCATCACGACATATAAACTGTTCAAAATGGGTTTCTCCAAAAGTACTTATTACGCGATGAAGGATGGGAAAAGTGTCCTTGCCAGCACCATTGACCAGCTTTGCACCCTACTGGAATGTGAAGTCTCCGACGTTGTGAAATTTGTACCTGAACAAGACTGAGCATCCCGGACTGGTCAAGTCCGGGATGCTCAGTCTTCTGTTAAGTCCTCCCAGTCGGGGAAGCATAGCAGATAGTAGTCGCACTCTTCACACGCGATTTCATAGTCGGGATTTTCCCCGTTGTGCCGGCATAGCTCACCGTGAAAGCTGGGGGTCAATTCCTCGTCCACGCTTATCCTCTCCGTTCGTTGAGATTCCACACATATATTATATGTCTTTTGTCGTAGATATGCAATACCGTACCCTCAAAATATAATGGTTTTTACGAGGGGGTGGTATTGTGATCAGCTATGAACCCCTGTTCAGGACGATGAAGGAAAAGGGTATTACGTCATACAGACTGTTCAAAATGGGTTTCCCGCAGTCGAATTACTATGCCATGAAGCACGGAGAAAACGTGTCCACCAATACCATCAACGAGCTGTGCATCCTGCTGGAATGTGACGTATCCGACATTATGAAATTCGAGCCTGAACAGAAATGAACGTCCCGGACAGGCGCAGTCCGGGATTTTTTCAGCCAAAAGGAAGAACCCCCGCTTTCATTGAAAGCGGGGGTCGTTGCCTTTGCCGGTCAGCGGATATCATACACAGACTTAACCATCAGATTCTCCTCCAGCTCATCAACGCTGCGGGAGGTCTGCACCGTCACGCGGTAGGGGGCGGGGGTGGTGAGGGCGAAGAAGTTGTCGGACAGAACACAGTCGAAATCCCGGAAGTCCAGGAATACGCCCTTGGCAAATACGTCGGCCTGAACGGAGATCTCCGCGCCGCCGGGGATGGGGGCGATCCGGACGTCAAATGCCGGCTTGCGCCACCGGAAATGCTTGGCAGGCACCAGCAGCTCCGTCTGGCGCATGAGGAAGCGACCCTGCTCGTCGTACAGGTCGGCATACAGGAAGGTATCGTAGGGGTCGGGGGAGTCCACGGGGTAGGTCAGCACGTCCCGGGAGGACAGCGCTTCCACCTCCACGTCTTTGCCGGTTTCCACCAGCACGGTCAGATCGCCCCGGCACATGGCCAGGTGGACACGGCCGCGGAAACCGGCGCGGGTCTCGTTGGCGATGTTGACGGTGAGCGCCCCGTTTTCCAGAAACAGCCCCATGGCCACGGGGGCGTAGAATTTCCGGGCGGCGTAGTGCAGCGCCTTGTAGCGGCCGAAGCAGTCCACGCTGGACCAGGAGGCCACCGGCCAGCAGTCGTTGAACTGCCAGTAGGTGGAGCCCATGCAGTACCCCCGCTGACGGCGGAAATGCTCCACGCCATACTTGATGGCGTCCGCCTGGAGCAGCTGAGACGCGTACACCAGATTCTCAAAGGCGGCGGGATACAGGTAGTTGTCCGCCAGATACCGCAGGATTTTCCCGTTGCCGCCCCGGCACTTCTGATGGTTCTCCATGACCCGGGAGAAGCAGTTCAGGTCTTCCTCCCCGGCGAAGGTGCGGATGGTTTTCATGGATGGGAAGCTCTCGAAGCCGTACTCGGAGCAGAAGCGGAAGCGTTTCTGCCGGTAGGTGGTGAAGGGGACGCCGCCGTGCCAGACCTCCCAGTAGTGGGTGTCGCCCTTGGCTGGGTTGTCCGGGTCGTCAAAGCCGCCGCCGGAGGAGGGGCTGGACGGCCAGTAGTAGGTGTCCGGCGCGTAGGCTTCGCACAGCTCCGGCAGCAGATGGCCGTACAGACGGGTATAGTCGTCCCGCACCAGCTGATTGTCCCGGGAACCCCAGTTGATGACGCCGCTTTCCATCTCGTTATTGCCGCACAGCAGGGCGAGGGAGGCGTGGTGGTGCAGCCGCTTCAGGTTGCAGATGGCCTCCTGGGTGAATTCCTCGGCCATTTCCGACGTCAGATAGATGTTGGCGCAGGCGACCATGAAGTCCTGCCACACCAGCAGACCGTACTGATCGCACAGCTCGTAGAAGCGGCTGTCGGGGTAGTACCCGCCGCCCCAGACCCGCAGGGTGTTGAAGTTGGCGTCCACGGCCTGGCGGACGACGGCTTCCCACCGCCGGTCGGTGACGCGGCTGAGCAGACTGTCCATGGGAACCAGATTCGCCCCCATGGAGAAAATCTTCACGCCGTTCAGCACGAAGCAGAATTCGCTGCCCTTGCCGTCCGCGTCCGGCTCCGTGCTGACGGTGAGGGTGCGCAGGCCGAGCTGCTTATGGCAGCGGTCAATGACCCGGCCGCCGCAGACCAGCTCCACGTCCAGGTCATAAAGGGGCTGGTCGCCGTAGCCCCTTGCCCACCACAGCTTCGGATCGTCTATTTTGATCATGCCGTGGCCGTCCTTCAGTAGAACGCGCTTACCGTCGAGGATCGCATAGATTTCGCAACCGGCGCGGCATTTGGTGGTCACGTCCAGCTCCACCGAGACATTGCCGTTTTCGTGTTGCTGGCGGACGGCCACGCCGTCCAGACGATCAACGTCCCACCCGTTCAGCTCCACGCTGCGGAAAATGCCCATGTCCGGCAGGGTGGGACCCCAGTCCCAACCGGATTGGTACATGGCCTTGCGCAGATGGGCGGCACCGGGGAGGGTGTCGCCGTCGTTCATGTACAGGTAGTGCTTGTGCTGCTGCCGGGCGAAGTAGCGCCGGGGAGATTTGAATTCCAGCCGGAGGGTGTTTTCCCCCGGGGTCAGCAGGGGCTTGACCTCGTAGACGTACTCTCGGTGCATATTTTTGACCTTGCCCAGCAGCGTGCCGTTCAGGTAGACATGGCAGATGGTGTCAAGCCCGTGGAACGTCAGCTCGATATGCTCCCGGGCAAGCAGGGCGGGCGGGGCGGAGAAAACGGATTCAAAGACGCAGTCCTTTTCAGCCAGGTATTGCAGCTCCCGCTCGTTTGTGCCGTAGAAGGGGTCGGGGATTTTTTTGTGGTCGTAAAGCACGCTGTACATGGTGCAGGGCGCCTGACAGGACAAAGGCCCAAAGTTGTCATAGTACAGTGTCCAGCTCTGGATGTTCATGAAAGTTCCTCCTGGTTCGGGGTTTGCTGTTATTATGGCGCAAAACGCCGGCGGTTTCAAGCCCCAATCCTCCGAAGCGGCCGTCAGGGAAGAAAGAAGGCCGGAAACCGCAAATTTCGCAAAAAAAGGATTGCCAAACGGTGCAAAGCATGTTATAATGCTCCGTGTGTCCGGCCGAAGGGCGCCGCGCCAACATTGGGATGTCGCCAAGCGGTAAGGCACCAGACTTTGACTCTGGCATTCGTCGGTTCAAATCCGGCCATCCCAGCCAAATCTGATCCGCTAGCTCAGTTGGCAGAGCAACTGCCTTTTAAGCAGTGGGTCCGGGGTTCGAATCCCCGGCGGGTCACCAGATCCCGGTGCGAAAGCACCGGGATCTTTGTATAATGCCATTTGTTTGGAAGGAAAAGGCCACCCGGAAATTGGATGGATGGCCGGAAAACAGGTCAATGGAGCGTATCGGTAAAGATATGCTCCACTTCCCGTACCGGAGCGCACCCCCCTGGCTCTCCCTTTGGGAGAGCTGTCACCGAAGGTGACGGAGAGGGCGCTGCACCCTGTTTTCCCCTCTCCGGCCTCGCTTCGCTCGGCCGCCGCTCCTATAGGGAGAGGCAAGGGGGGCGGTTCATGCTCCCGTTTGGCTCGCCGGGGTTTTGCCACCCTGGCCACCCAGCCGTTTAAGAAACTCTTAATCTCCCCCTATATTGACAAATTCTGAATTATGGGTTATCCTAACCGTACTAGTACAGATAATACAGTTAAGGAGGAATACCATGGTACACTTGGATTACCGGGACTCCCGGCCGATCTATGCGCAGATCGTGGACGGTTTCCGGGAGCAGATTACCGGCGGCGTGCTGCGGCCGGGAGAGAAGCTGCCCAGCGTCCGGGATCTGGCCGCCCAGCTTGCCATTAACCCCAATACCATCCAGCGCGCTTACCGGCGGCTGGAGGCGGAGGGGTGGATCGCCACCGTGCCGGGAAAGGGCTGCTTTGTCTGCGGCGACGGAGAGATCAGAGATCGGGAGAAAAAACGGCTGCTGCTGAGCTTCGACGAGGCCGCCGCGGCGCTGCTGACCCTGGGCGCGAGCCACGGCGAGCTGGTGGCCAGAATCGAGAAGGGAGACCATAGACATGCTTGAAATGAAGAATGTGACCAAGACCTTCGGCAATTTTAAGGCGCTGGACGACCTGACCCTGACCGTCCCGAGCGGGCGGGTCTACGGCCTTGTCGGCCCCAACGGCGCGGGCAAGTCCACCGCCATCCGGCACCTCACCGGCATCTACCGCCCGGACAGCGGCGCCGTCACCATGGACGAGCAGCCGATCTACGAAAATCCCGCCGTGAAGGCGACCATCGGCTACATCCCCGACGAGATTTTCTACTACCCCTCCGCGACGCTGGAGGATATGCGAAGGTTCTACCGGGGCATTTACCCCACCTTTGACGATGGGCTTTTTGACAGGCTGTACGACGTATTCCAGCTTCCCAGGCGGACGCCCATCCGCCGGTTTTCCAAGGGAATGCAGAAGCAGGCGGCGTTCCACCTGACCGTCTGCACCCGCCCCAGGACGCTGATTCTGGACGAGCCGGTGGACGGCCTGGATCCGGTGATGCGGCGGCAGGTCATGGGTCTGATTCTCTCCGACGTGGCGGGGCACGGCACCACGGTGCTGATCTCGTCTCACAACCTGCGGGAACTGGAGGACGTGTGCGACTACGTGGGCATCATGAACCGGGGCAAAATGCTGCTGGAAAAGAGCCTTGCGGATTTGCAGGGCAGCACCGTGAAGCTGCAGCTGGTGGGCGATGCCCCCAAGGAGCTGGACATTCTCAACGCGACCGTTTCCGGACGCTTAAAGACCCTGATCGTCCGGGGGGAGGCCGAGGAGGTCGGCGCGAAAATGGCGGCGTGCAAGCCCGCGTATTTTGACGTGCTGCCCCTGTCCCTGGAGGAAATCTTCATTTATGAGCTGGGAGGCGTGGACTATGAAATCAAAGACATCCTTCTTTAATAAGACCGTATTCCTGAAGAACCTGACCCGGTTCGCCCCGGTGATCGGAGGATACACCCTGTGTCTGGTTCTGGGAATGATGATGCTGTACCAGGACAATCGGGATATGGGACGGACGTTCTGGTTTGCTTCCCGGATGGCCGGGAACCTTCAGCTCATGGGGCTGGTGAACCTGCTTTTTGCGCCGCTCGTCGCCATGCTGCTGTTCGGCGACCTGTATAACGCCCGGATGTGCAACGCTCTGCACGCCATGCCCGTGCGCCGGGAGACGCTGTTTCTGACCAATGTCGTTTCCGGACTGCTGTTTTCCATGATCCCCACGGCGGTGATGGCGCTGCTGTCCGTGCCGCTGCTGAACGCGACCGTGGTGACAAACGCATGGCAGATCGCGCTTTTGTGGTACGCCGGCACCAACCTGCAATTCATCACCTTCTTCGGTGTGGCGATCTTCAGCGTGTTCTGCACCGGAAACCGCTTCGCCATGGCGATGGTGTACGCGGTTCTGAACGGCGGCGCGTATATTCTCTACTATATTATCAATACCCTTTATACGCCCATGCTCTTCGGCGTGGTCACGCCGGACAGGTGGGCAAGCCTGCTGACGCCCGTGGCGAGTATGACCAACGGCGAGTATGTGTCCGTGGAGGATTTCTCTCAGCTGTCGCAGCGGTTCTACGGCCGGGAAAACGAAATGGTGGCGGCGTTCAGCGTTGACGGGGGGAAGTATACAGCCCTGCTGGTCTATGCGGCGGTGGGCATCTTCTTTACTCTTGTCGGGCTGCTGCTGTACCGGAAGCGGAACCTGGAATGCGCCGGGGATGCCATTGCGTTCCCCGTTTTGCAGCCGCTGTTTCAGCTGGTCTGCGCCGTGGTGGCCGGTACGCTGGTCGTTATGGGCGTGGAATCCTTCTTTGCATCCAAAATTGGCGCCGGCATGTCCATGATGTATCTGCTCCTGTTCTGCGGCGGCGCCGCCGGATGGTTCGGCGGAAAGATGCTCCTGAAGCGCACCACCCGGGTGTTCCAGCTGCGCAGCTGGGTCGGCCTGGGGATTCTGACCGCCATGGTCGCCGTGAGCCTGGTCGCTACCCGCTTTGACGTGCTGGGCATTGAGGATCGCATTCCGGACGTGGAGGACGTCAGCTCCGTGACCCTGAATTTTGACGGCCTGGAGCTGACAAGCGAGGAAGACATCCGGCGGATCACCACCCTCCACGCCATGGCGCTGGAAGACCGCATCGAGGATTACGACAACTATCCTCTGGCCTACATCCTGCACCGGGAGGAAAAGGAAAAGCACCCGGTCGTGCCGGAGGGCGGCTTCGTCTACGGCGAGGGCGGCTATAACGCGGACGGACCGATGCTGACCGTGGACGCCATCACCCTCTATTACAAGCTGAAAAACGGCCGCACCATGACCCGTAACTACAATATCTGGGCAAATCTGGAGGAGGGCAAGATCGTAAGCGAGTACGCAAGCCGCTGGGATGTGGTATGGAAGTGGGCGCGGTACGGCTATTGGGACGACTTTGACCCGGCGAGTATTACCTCCATGGATATCGGCAGCGTGACCCTGCATGAATATCAGATCACGCCGGAGCTGGTGCAGTCTCTGCTTGCCGCCGTCAAGGCCGACTGTGACGAGCGCACCATGACCCAGAGATCGGCGTATCACCGGGGATATTTTCTGGAGTACGATCCATACAGCGAGGAGTATTACAGGGCAAAATCCCTGGGGATATCCCTGTGGTCGGACGGCGTTCGCTATGCCAGCGGCGCGTACCTGTCCGTCTTTGCCGACTCCGCGCATACGCTGAAATGGATGCGGGAGCACGACTGCCTGACGGAGGAGGTCGTGGAGGAAGCGCCTATTGTGCTGAACTAAGGAAAGGGTAACGGGATGAGAAAGAAACTATGTCTCATACTGGCGGTAATGCTGCTGCTTCTTTCCGCCTGCGGCGGGCAGAAAATGCCGGAGACCACGGCGCAGGAACCGAGTACGGCTGCCACGGAAAGCACCCCTGTGGAAACGGCGGCAGAACCCACCCAGCCGGAAACCACCGTCCCCGACCGGAACGACGCTGCCCGCAGCGCGTTCCAGCGGGCGCTCCGGACTGTCCATGACGATCTGCGCTGGCCGGAACTGCCCGACTCGGGGAATATTGAAGTGTGGGAACCGGGTACGATTGAAGACGAACAATTTGCCGTTACGGATGTGGACGGAGACGGGGAGGAAGAACTGCTGGTTTCCGTATCCAACACCTACATGGTGGGAATGTGTGAGATTATCTATGGCTATGACCCCCAAACCGACGGCGTGCGGATTGAGTCCCACAGTTATGTGGGAGTGACCCATTATCCCGGTATGCTCAAGGTGGAGGCGTCCCACAATCAGGGGTATGCGGGGGATGTCCTCTGGCCTTACGCCATTGCGTATTATGACGAAGCGGAGGATAGCTATAAAGACGCCTTCTATGTGGACGCATGGTGCAAGGATATCACCGACTACGATTCCTATACGGAAACGCCCTACCCGGATGACATTGACACCGGGCATGACGGCTATGTCTACCTGATAACGGAAAACGGAGAGCGGCGGTTCATGAACAGGGCGGACTACGAGAAATGGGAAGCGGGGATATTCACCAATAAGGAACCCCTGACCATTCCGTGGCAGAAGATCACGACAGCGAATATTGATGCACTTGTAAAATAACCAAAAATCAAATCAAGGGGCAAGCCCGGAATGTGAAAATGTAACATTCCGGGCTTGTGTTTTTTTCGGAAATCTTTTATAATCAAATCAGCAAAAAGAATGGAGGGCTGAGCATGGAAAAGCATCAGGTGTTGACCGTTCTGGTGGCGGACGATGAGCCGGAGCTGCTGGGCGCCGTCTGCCAGCTGATCGACTGGGAGTCCCTGGGCTTCCGCCTTGTGGGACGCGCCGGGAACGGACTGGATGCCTTGCAGCTGGTGGAAGCGCTTCAGCCGGATTTCCTGCTGACGGATATCCGGATGCCGTTTATTTCCGGGACGGCGCTCACCAGACAGGCGAAGGCCGTCCAGCCGCTGCTGCAAGTGGCTTTCCTAAGCGGCTACGACGATTTTGAGTACGCCAAGGCCGGCATCGAGGACGAGATCGTGGCCTACCTTCTCAAGCCCATCAGCATGGCAGAGCTGACGGAAGAACTGCGGAAAATCCACGACAAAATCGAAAAGCGCCTTGCCAGCCTGACCCGCCCCCAGGGCGGCGCGGAGGCGCTGCGGATGGTCACGGCCACGATGCTTTTGGACGAGTACGCCCGTCCGGAGCCGTCCGCCGCGGCGGAATCCCTGCGAAGCGCCGGAATGGAAATCCGGGGGGACGAGCATATCGTGGTGGCGGCGTTCAGCCTGCCCGACGGGGCGCACCCGGAGCTGCTTCCCATGGCGGAGCGGATTTTCTCCCGGGCGTTTTCCTGCTGCGGGTTTTCCAGCGGCGACCGGACGGTTCTCCTGCTGGCCTCCGGCAACGGGTTCGGGCGGCTGTATGCTTCCCTGGACGAGCTGCGGCAGGCCACCCGCCGCGCTTTGGGCGCCGAGGCGCTGGCGGGCTTAAGCAAGGAGTACGCCTCTCTCGGCGAGGGACACGCCGCTTACTTAGAAGCCATGGAAGCCCTGAAAATCGCCCGCAGAGGCGGCGGACTGTACGCCGCCGGTGGCTGGGACGACATGGCCATGCTCTGCGCCCGGGCGCTGAAGATCATCGAGAAGGAATACATGGACGAGGAGCTGTCGCTGCAATCCGTCAGCGAGCGGCTGCATATCAGCGCCAATTACCTGGGCGCGAATATCAAGAAATTCTACGGCGACACCTTCATGAACCTGCTGATTCAGAAGCGGATGGATGTGGCGCTAAAGCTGCTGTGGGGCGGCAGCAGCCGCATTGCCGAGGTGTCCCGCCGCTGCGGCTACGCCGACCAGAGCTATTTCGGCTACTGCTTCAAAAAATACTACGGCAAATCCCCGGCGCGGATGCGTCAGGAGCAGAAAGAGGCCAACGCATGAAGAAAAAGGGACTCAGCATGAATCTCATCATGGCGCTCACGCTCACGGCGGTTGCGGTGAGTGTGCTTCTGTGCGCCAATCTGGTCTTCATGCAAACCTACCGCCGGACGCTGCTGCGCAACGCCGAAACCACCAGCCGTCAGGCCATTGCCCAGGCCGGCAGCACCATGAACGAATACCTGGAGAATATGGACGACGCGGTGACGCTGCTGACCGGCTACTTGGAGCTGCCCGCGGAGGAACGGGAGGCGCGGTTCGAGGCGTTTCTGGAAATCCGCGCCGATGTGGTGGCCGTCACCACCTACGACGCGGAGGGGGAAATGCGCAACTGCTACAGCCTTGGCCGCCGTCTGCGGGAGGATATTCTGCAAAACCTCTCCTTCGACCCGGACAAGCGGGAACTTTATGAGGGCGGCTATATATCCGCGCCCCACGTCATGTCGATTTTCCCGGAGGATTACCCATGGGTCGTGACCATTATCCGCCCTGCCACCACCGGAGAGGGGGAGCGGTACATCGCCGTGGACGTGAGCTGCTCCAACATCTCCACCTACATCAGCGGCGTGGGCATCGGCCAGCGGGGCTACTGCTTCCTGGAGGACATGGAGGGGAATCTGGTTTACCATCCCCAGCAGCAGCTCATCTATTCCGATCTGAAAAGCGAGAATACCGCGCTGACCGCCTCCCTCCCCGACGGGACGCATGTGGAGGGAAGCACCATTTACACCGTCCAGACCCTGGAAAACGGCATCTGGCGGGTGGTGGGCGTCAGCTCCTTTCAGGAGCTGATCACCGACGGCCTGCGGGAGATCATGCGCATCACCCTCATCGGCGCGGTGTCTATTTTAATTGCGGCGGTGCTGCTGAGCCTGATGCTCTCCCGGGTGCTGTCCAGCCCCATTCACGATCTGGTCGTCGCCATGCAGAGCTTTGAAAAGTCCGGCGAGGGCTTTTCCTACGAACCCGTCACCGGCGTCCGGGAGGTGGAGAACCTGTCGGCGTCCTTTGACCACATGGTCAAAAAAATCCAGAAGCTCATGGCCACGGTGCGCAGCGAGGAGGTCAACCTGCGCAAGACGGAGCTGAAAGCCCTACAGGCGCAGATCAACCCCCACTTCCTGTATAATACCCTGGATTCCATTTCCTGGATGTGCGAGCGGGGAAAAAACGCGGAGGCCGTGGTGATGGTCAACGCCCTGGCGCGGCTGTTCCGCATCAGCATCAGCAAGGGTCACGAGCTGATCCCCATCCGCAGCGAGGTGCAGCACGCCCAGAGCTATCTGCAAATCCAGAGCGTGCGCTACAAGGAGCAGTTTTCCTATCATTTTGACGTTCAGGAGGACTGCACGGAGTACCTGTGCAACAAAATCACCCTCCAGCCCATCATCGAAAACGCCATCTACCACGGCGTCAACGGTCTGGTGGACGAGGGACATATTGAAATCCGTGTCCGCGCCGAGGGAGAGGACGTCCTCTTTACGGTGGAGGACAACGGCGTGGGCATGGAGCCGGAGCAGATCGAGGAAATTTTCCGCCGGAAGCCCGACGGAAAGTCCGGCATCGGCATCAAGAATGTCAACGACCGGCTGAAAATCTGGTTCGGCGACGCCTATGGCATCACCATCGAAAGCGTCCCGGACGAGGGAACGAAGGTGACGGTGCGGATGCCGAAGGTGCGGGAGGAGGCGGAGCATGAAAAGCATTAAACGGATCGCCGTATTTTTGGCGCTGCTGGTGTGCCTTTCCGGCTGCACCGGTACGCATCAGAGCAGCGGGTCGTACAATATCTATCTGATCGCCAAATCCGCCACCACGGAGTTCTGGAAATCGGTTTTTGCCGGGGCGAACGCCGCGAAATCCGAATATAACGTGCAGTTGACCATCCTCGCCCCGGATACGGAGGAGGACTTTGAAGCACAGAACGACTACATCCGCCAGGCCGTGGCCGACGGAGCGGACGCCATCGTCTTCTCCGCCATCAGCTACACGGAAAACGCCGCCGCCATCGACGAAGCCGTGGCCGCGGGCGTCCGGGTGGTGGTCATTGACAGCGATGTGGATTCCAAAGGCGTTTCCGTGCGCATCGGGACGGACAATATCGCCGCCGGGCGCATGAGCGGAGAGGCCGCGCTGAAAACGGCGCAGGAAAAAATCGTTGTGGGCATTGTCAACGCCTACGCCGAGACCCAGAACTGCCGGGAGCGGGAGCAGGGCTTCCGGGAGGTGCTGCTTGGGGACAGCCGGGTCAAGGGCATTTACGCCGTCAATGTTTCCACCGATGCTCTGGAAGCCCGTCTGGCGGCGGAGAAGCTCCTGCGGGAGCATCCGGAGATCAACGTGCTGATCGGCTTCAACGAGCCGCTGGCCGTGGGCGTGGCTCAGGCGGTGGACTCCCTGGGGCTGACGGGACAGGTACACGCCGTGTCCTTCGACAGCAACGTCAACTGCATCGAGCTGCTGCAAACCGGGGCGGTGGCCGCGCTGGTGGTGCAGAATTCCTACGCCATGGGGTATCTGGGCGTAGAAAAGGCGTGGCAGGTTTTGCAGGGGGAGAAATTCGATTCCACGGCGCTCATCGACACCGCGACCACCATCGTTACCAAAGAAAATATGTTTACCATGGAGAGCCAGAAGGCCATGTTTTCTTTCGGTTGATCGGCGTACTTGCAATTTTTACCGTTTCTTAGGGCTTTTTGCACAAAAACACGGTGCGTTTTTTGGAGGCGGCAAAATTTTTTGAGAAAATCTGCGAGGAAAAATGACTGTGAAAAAAATCCATATCTGATACAATATAGTCACGGTGAAGCCAACCCGGCGAAACCGAAAAATGAATTTTATGGAGGAAAAAAGCAATGAAAAAGGCACTTGCACTGCTGCTCGCGCTTGTCATGGTGATCTCCATGGCCGCCTGCGGCTCCAAGACCACCCCCAGCACTACCGCCGCTACCACCCCCGCTCCCGCAGGGAACGAGACCGAGGCTCAGGTCGAAGCTTCCGAGCTGAAGGTCGGCGTGTTCTACTACACCTTCGCCGACACCTACATTTCCAGCGTCCGCACCGCTCTGGACGCACAGCTGGACAGCCTGGGCGTTACCTACAACAACTTCGACGGCAACAACAACCAGACCACCCAGAACGAGCAGATCCAGACCGCCGTTACCGACGGCTACAACCTGCTGGTCGTCAACATGGTCACCTCCGGCTCCCCCGACGTTGCCAACGAGATCATCTCCCTGGCAAACGGCACCCCCGTTATCTTCTTCAACCGCGCCATCGAGGCTGACGGCGAGGAAGGCACCGTCCTGAACGCCAACGATGGCATCTGCTTCATCGGCACCGACGCTCCCGAAGCCGGTCACCTGCAGGGCAAGATGGTCGGCGAGTATCTGCTGGCCAACTGGGATACCGTTGACCTGAACGGCGACGGCAAGATCTCCTACGCCATGTTCAAGGGCGACGAGGCCAACGTGGAAGCCATCTACCGCACCCAGTTCGGTGTTAAGGATGCCGACGCTGTCCTGACCGCTGCCGGCAAGCCCGCTCTGGAGTACTTCGACGCCTCCAACGCCTCCAAGTACCAGGTGGACCTGGGCGGCGCCTGGAGCGCACAGGCTGCTCTGGACTACATGAACACCAACCTGTCCCAGTACAACGAGGCCAACGGCAACATGATCGAGCTGATCATCTGCAACAACGACAACATGGCTGAAGGCGCTATCTCCGCTCTGGAAGCTGCCGGCTACAACACCGGTGCCGAGGGCGTGACCACCATCCCCGTGTTCGGCGTTGACGCTACCGACGCTGCCAAGGAGCTGATCGCTGCCGGCAAGATGACCGGTACCGTCAAGCAGGACGCCGAGGGCATGGCCGCCGCCATCGCCGATGTCGTCAAGGCTACCGGTGAAGGCACCGCCATGGCTGACGCCGTCGCTGCCACCGCCGGCACCAACGCCGAGATGTACTCCATCGCCGATGGCATTGCCAACAAGCTGTTCGTCGCCTACGCCGCCTACACCAAGTAAGTTATAAACCCAAAAGGGGCAGCCGCTGCTGTGTCGGCGGCTGCCCTTCACAGCTAAGCATGCTAGCGAAAAAGGAGGGGAATCCAGGTGGAGCAAACCGTACTGCTCCGGATGACGGATATCACAAAAACCTTTCCCGGCGTCAAAGCGCTGGATCGTGTCAGCCTGGAGGTCAAGGCAGGCACCGTACACGCGCTGATGGGCGAGAACGGCGCCGGCAAATCCACGCTGATGAAATGCCTGTTCGGCATTTACGCCAAGGACAGCGGCCATATTTATCTGGAAGGCCGCGAGGTCAATTTCACCAGCTCCAAGGAGGCGCTGACGAGCGGCGTCGCCATGGTTCACCAGGAGCTGAATCAGGCGCTCAAGCGGACTGTCATGGACAATCTGTGGCTGGGGCGCTATCCCAAGGTCGCGGGCTTTATTGTGGACGAGCACAAGATGCTTCGCGATACCAAAGCAATTTTTGAAGAGCTCGGCATCGATGTCGACCCCCATCGGGTCATGAGTACGATGCCGGTTTCCCAGCGTCAAATGGTGGAGATCGCAAAGGCCGTCTCCTATCACTCGAAAGTCATCGTATTTGATGAACCCACGTCCTCGCTGACCGAGGAAGAGGTTGAGCATCTGTTCAGGATCATCAACATGCTCCGGGACCGCGGCATGGGCATCATCTATATTTCCCATAAAATGGCGGAGATCAAGCGCATCTCCGACGAGATCACCGTCATGCGCGACGGCCAGCTGGTGGCGACCCGTCCGGCGTCGGAGCTGGAGATGAACGACATCATCCGTCTCATGGTCGGCCGTGAGCTTGGCAACCAGTTCCCCCCGAAGACCAACAAGCCCGGCGAGGTCTATCTGGAAGTGGAGCACCTGACGGGACTTTACAATAACCTGCGGGACGTTTCCTTCACCGCACGGCGGGGCGAGATCGTGGGTCTCGCGGGTCTGGACGGCAGCGGCCGGACGGAGACGCTGGAAACCATGTTCGGCGTCGCCACCCGCAAGAGCGGCCGCATTCTGCTGGACGGCAAGGAGTGCAAGAATCTGAATCCCCGGCAGTCCATCAAGAACAACTTTGCCCTGCTCACCGAGGAGCGCCGGGCGACGGGTATTTTCGGAATCCTGGACATCCGGGAAAATTCCGTCATTTCCAGTCTGGACAGGCACAAGCGGGCGGGCTTCGTCCTCAGCGACAAGTCCATGAGGAAGGACACCCAGTGGTCCATCGACGCCATGCACACCAAGACGCCTACCCAGGAGACGAAGATCCGCAGCCTGTCCGGCGGCAACCAGCAGAAGGTCATCATCGGCCGCTGGCTGCTCACCGCCCCGGATGTGCTGCTGCTTGACGAGCCGACGCGGGGCATCGACGTCGGCGCGAAATACGAGATTTACCAGCTGATCCTCGATCTGGCAAACAAAGGCAAGACGGTCATCATGGTTTCGTCCGAAATGCCCGAGCTGCTGGGCGTGTGCGACCGGATTCTCGTCATGTCCGGCGGACGGCTGGCCGGTGAAGTCGATGCAAAGACAGCAACGCAGGAGGATATCATGCGTCTTGCGGCGAAGTATGTATAAGGAGGCAGCGGTATGGCAAATCCAGTCAAACAGCTTCAGAGAAAGAGTGAAGAATACCAAAGACTCGATAAGGCGGATCGCCGCCGGTTCTGGTCGGACGGTATCCTGAATAACGCGCTGTATATTCTGATGGTCATTTTCATCGTCTATACGGCTATCAAGAACAAGAACTTCCTGTCCGCGGGTTCCATTGCGAACATCGTTTCCCTGGTGGCGGCGTCGCTGCCCATGGCGCTGGGTATCGCAGGCTGTATCGTCCTCACCGGTACCGATCTGTCCGGCGGACGTGTGGTCGGCCTGACCGCGGCCGTCGCGGGCGCGCTGCTGCAGGATCGCACCATTTCCCGGAAGCTTTTCTCCAACCTCCCGGCCATCACCCCGGGTTGGATTCTGCTGACGATTCTCATTGTCGTCGCCATCGGCGCGCTGATCGGTATGGTGAACGGCTTCTTCGTGGCCAAGTTCAGCCTGCACCCCTTCATCGTGACCCTGGCCACCCAGCTCATTACCTACGGCCTGATCCTGATCTTCTTCATGCTCAACGGCAACAACGGCCAGCCCGTTTCCGGCCTGTCCCAGGAGTATAAGAACGTGGTTTCCGCGCCCATGCTCCAGTTCGTCACCGGCTCCGGCGCGAAAATCTCCATCCCCTGGTACGTGCTGTACGCGGTCATTTTCGTGGCGCTGATGTGGTTCATCTGGAACAAGACCGCCTTCGGCAAGAACATGTTCGCCGTCGGCTCCAATGCCGACGCGGCCAAGGTCTCCGGCGTCAACGTGTTCTGGACGACCGTTATGGTTCACACCCTGGCCGGCGCAATGTACGGCGTTACGGGCTTCATTGAGGGCGCCCGTATCAGCTCCATCACCCAGTCGGCGGGACTCAACTACGAGTGCGACGCCATCGCGGCCTGCGTCATCGGCGGCGTTTCCTTCGTCGGCGGCACCGGCAAGATCAGCGGCATTGTCCTGGGCGTGTTCGTGCTGCGGATCATCTTCGTGGCGCTGTCCATGCTGGGCATCGACCCCTCCATGCAGTACATCATCAAGGGCGGCATCATCCTGGCGGCCTGCTCGCTGGATATGCGGAAATATCTTGCCAAAAAGTAAATCATGCGTTATAATGGCGGCAGATGGATTCCATCTGCCGCCATTGCAGAGAAAAGAAACGGCGCAGACTGAAACAATCATCGGTTCCCTATGGAACCGGCACAAGGAGCATCCTCATGGCTATGACAACGGAAACTGTTTGGGCGGCGCTGGATTCGCTGCTGGATTACGCGAAAAACTGCGGCCTTCTCCATCCGCTGGACGAGACGTTTGCAAGAAATACGATTCTTTCTGAGCTGCATCTGGAAAGCTACGAAAAGCAGGAGCAGCGCTTCGACTTCCCGGCGTGTCTGGAGCTGCTGTGCGACTATGCCGCCCAGCAGGGCATGATCGCGGACACCGTCGCCGAGCGCGACCTGTTCGACACGAAGCTCATGGGCTTCCTGACGCCCCGCCCCTCGGAGGTGGTGCGGGAGTTCCGGTCGCGGTATACCCAGTCCCCCAAGGCGGCGACGGACTATTTCTACACCCTGAGTCAGGACTGCAATTACATCCGCCGCGACCGTATCGCCAAGGATGAGCGCTGGACGGCGGAGACCAGATACGGGAAGCTGGAAATCTCCATCAACCTGTCCAAGCCCGAGAAGGATCCCCGGGATATTGCGGCGGCGAAGCTGAAAAAGGCCTCCGGTTACCCCAAGTGTCTGCTCTGCCCCGAAAACGTGGGCTACGCCGGAACCATTTCCCACCCGGCGCGGCAGAATCTGCGGGTCATGCCGGTAATGGTGAACGGCCAGCTCTGGGGCTTCCAGTATTCGCCCTACGTTTATTATAATGAACACTGCATCGTCATGAATTCCAGGCACACGCCCATGGTCATTGACCGTGGAGTGTTTGATAAGCTGTTTTCCTTCGTGGATCAGTTCCCCCACTATTTCCTGGGGTCAAACGCCGACCTGCCCATCGTGGGCGGCAGCATATTGTCCCACGAGCATTTTCAGGGCGGCCACCACACCTTCCCCATGGAAAAGGCGGAAAAGGAGTTCGGCTTCGAGGTTCCCGGCTTTGCCGATGTGGACTGCTGTGTGGTGAGATACCCCATGACGGTGCTTCGCCTGAATTCCCGGAACAAGGATCACCTCTGTGATCTGGCGGGCAAGATCCTCGCCAAGTGGCGCACCTACAGCGACCCGGCGGCCATGGTCTTCGCGGAGACCGACGGCGAGCCCCACAACACCATCACCCCCATCGCCCGTATGCGGGAGGGGCGGTATGAGCTTGACCTGGTTCTGCGGAACAACCTGACAACGCCGGAGCATCCCATGGGGTTGTATCACCCCCACGAGGAACTCCATCACATCAAGAAAGAGAACATCGGCCTGATCGAGGTCATGGGTCTGGCCGTTCTTCCCGGCAGACTGAAAAAGGAAATGGCCGACCTGCGGGAAGCCCTGCTGAAGGGGGAAAACCTGCGGGAGAACGAGGCGCTTTCCAAGCACGCCGATTGGGCGGCCGCATTTATGCCACGGCACCCGGAATTTGGCGAAGAAAACGCCGAGGCGATCATTCAGTACGAGATCGGCCAGGTGTTTGCCCGGGTTCTGGAGTGCGCGGGCGTTTACAAGTGTACCGAAGCGGGCAGAGCTGCCCTGAAACGATTTTTGACGGAGGTTCAAAATGGCTGACACCTATCATTTTTCCGCCCCCGGCCGCACGGAGATCGGCGGCAACCACACCGACCATCAGCACGGCTGCGTGCTGGCGGCGGCAGTTGACATGCAGACCACGGCGGAGGTCACCCTCACCGGTACGAATATCATCCGGGTGGATTCCGAGGGCTACAAGCCCGTGGAGATCGACCTGAACGACCTGGAGGCCAGAGAGTCCGAGAAGAACACCACGGCGGCACTCATCCGGGGCGTGGCGGCGGCGTTTGCCCGTCGGGGCTATAAGCTGGGCGGCTTTGAGGCCAAGGTCAGGTCCACCGTTCTGCCCGGCTCCGGCCTGTCCAGCTCCGCGGCCTTCGAGGTGCTGATCGGCCGTATTCTCAACGGTCTGTTTGCGGACGGCAAAGTTTCCGCCATTGAAATTGCCCAAATCGGCCAGTACGCCGAGAATGTCTACTACGGCAAGCCCTCCGGCCTGATGGATCAGATGGCGTCCAGCGTGGGCGGCCTGGTGTACATCGATTTTGCCGACCCGAAAAACCCCGTTGTGGAAAAGGTGGACTACGATTTTGACCACAGCGGCTACACCCTGTGCACCATCGACTCCGGCGCGGACCATGCCGACCTGACGGACGAGTATGCTGCCATGCCGGTGGAAATGAAGGCCGTGGCGGCGTTCTTCGGCAAGGAGGTTCTCCACGACGTGGACGAGGCGGCGTTCTACCGGCACATCGCCGAAGTCCGCAAGGTCACAGGCGACCGGGCAGTTCTCAGAGCCATCCACTTCTTCAACGAGAATCGGCGGGTAAAATCCCAGGTGCAGGCGCTGAAGGAGGGGGATTTTGACGCATTCCTCCGCCTGGTCAACGCCTCCGGCATGGCGTCCTGGACGCTGCTGCAAAACGTGACCCCGGCGGGCTATATCCAGAAGCAGGACATGGCCTTCACCATCGCTCTGTGCCAGCAGCTGCTGGAGGGAGAGGGCGCCGTCCGCATCCACGGCGGCGGCTTCGCCGGAACGGCGGTCGCCTTTGTCCCCAACGACAGGTTCGATCGCTTCAAAACCTGCGTCGAGCGCGTTCTGGGCGAGGGTCACTGCCACAAGCTGACGATTCGTTGAGTGCGCAAAAAAATCGGATATTCCGGCGGGGAAGCGGCGGCGCTTTCCCGCCGCTTTCTGCCGTGGACGGCCGTTTTCAAATAAAAAAATTTTACATTTTTGTGAATAATTTCCCAAAAAGCACCTTTTTTCCACAAATTTAAGGGAAAAAGCAAAAATCCCCCCCTGGGGGATGAAAAAAACACGGGAAATGTGTCAAATTGCACGATTGACAACTGCACGCTAAATGAGTACAATACTATCGATACACTATGACCTATCGTAGGGTACGCACAGGCTTTTCAAAGAATCAAATGATTAGGAGGAAATCACTTTGAAGGATTGGGCTTATTTGACAACTGTTGATGAGATGGAGCAAGCTACCAACTCGCTGCTGGAAAACGGCAGCAAGGTTGGCGCTGACTCCTGGCAGCAGCGGGTCAAGAACCAGACCCCCCATTGCGGCTTCGGCGAATCCGGCACTTGCTGCCGTATCTGCTCCATGGGCCCGTGCCGCATCACCAAGAAGGCCCCCCGGGGCATCTGCGGCTGCGACGTACATGGTATCGTCGGCCGTAACTACCTGCGGTTCACCGCCGGCGGCGCTGCGACGCACTCCGACCACGGCCGCGAAATCATGCACACCCTGTACCAGACCAGAGAAGGCGGCAACTATCAGGTCAAGGACCCCGAGAAGCTGATCCGCATCGCCAAGGAGTGGGGCGTGGAGACCGAGGGCAAGGACATCTACGACCTGGCTCACGAAATGGCCGAGATCGGCCTGCTGGAGTACGGCAAGCCCTTCGGAACCCAGCGCTTCCTGAAGCGCGCCCCCGAGTACACCCAGAAGCTGTGGCATGAAGCCGGCATCGAGCCCCGCGCCATCGACCGGGAAGTCGCCACCGCGCTGCACATGACCCACATGGGCTGCTCTTCTCTGCCGGAAGCCCTGATCCGCCAGTCTCTGCGTGCCGGTCTGTCCGACGGCTGGGGCGGCTCCATGATGGGCACCGAGTTCTCCGACGTTATGTTCGGCACTCCCAAGCCTATCGACACCACCGCCAACATCGGCGTTATGGAAAAGGACAACGTCAACATCGTTGTTCACGGCCATGATCCCAGCCTGTCCGAAATGGTCGTTTATTACGCAAACGACCCCGAAATGATTGCTTATGCCAAGTCCGTGGGCGCGAAGGGCATCACCGTCTCCGGTGTGTGCTGCACCTCCAACGAGGTCACCATGCGCCACGGCATCCCCATGGCCGGTAACTTCCTGAACCAGGAGAACGTGGTTCTGACCGGCGCCTGCGAGGCCATTGTCGTGGACGTGCAGTGCATCTTCCCCGCTCTGGGCCCCCTGAGCAAATGCTTCCATACCAAGTTCGTCACCACCTCTCCCATTGCCCGGATGCCGGATTCTGAGTTTATCCGCTTCAATGCCGAGACGGCTGGCGACAACGCCAAGGCCATTGTGAAAATGGCAGTGGAAAACTTCAAGAACCGGAACCAGGACCTGGTGAACATCCCCAACCAGGTTTCCAAGGCCCGGGTGGGTTACTCCGTGGAGGCCATTGTGAAGGTCCTGGACGGCGTTGCCAACTCCCAAGTGGACGAATTCGGCACCACCAAGCCCCTGCTGGAGTGCGTCACCTCCGGTGTGCTGCGGGGCGCTGTGGCCATGGTAGGCTGCAACAATCCCAAGGTCCGTCCGGACTTCGCCCACATCGAGCTCATGAAGAAGCTCCTGGAAAACGACATCATTCTCATCGTCTCCGGCTGCTCCGCCCAGGCTGCCGCCAAGGCTGGCCTCATGGACCCGGAAACTGCCAAGGATTATTGCGGCGCGGGCCTGAAGCGGGTCTGCGAGCTGGCAAACATTCCTCCCGTTCTGCACATGGGCTCCTGCGTGGACATCTCCCGTATGCTGATCCTGGCTGCTGAGC
>OGXR01000900.1_pt1 | contig 23545 bp, 24 predicted proteins | sample 1576331 | NCBI WGS metagenome assembly OGXR01 (sample SAMEA3541473, study PRJEB24748) | human gut metagenome | biome: human gut; feature: human-associated habitat; material: faeces | place: China | collected 2012 | reverse complement strand
CGGAAGCCCTGCGGAGTATACCCAGACACGCCTTCGGACTCAAATAGTATTTTTCCGGCACTCCCGCCTGCAAAATCTGCGACAAGGTAGATGCGTTTTCTTCTTTGGGGAACTCCCCAATACTGCGCATCGAACAGCCGCCATGCGAGGGAGAAATTCTCTCCCATGATGCAGCCTGCATTGTTCCATTTTCCGTTTGGAGGTTTAGGCACAGCATAGTCTTCTCTTTTGATTTTGCACAGCGATTCGAGGACTGCCCGGAAGTCTTCGCCTTTGTTGGACGAGAACGCCCCTTGGACGTTTTCCCAGACCACAAATCTTGGATATTTGCCATTGGTTTTACACCTCATTTCTTTTACGATTCGAATGGCTTCATAGAAAAGATTTGAACGACTGCCATTCAATCCTGCTCTCTTTCCTGCCACCGACATATCCTGACAGGGACTGCCGAAGGTAATGATGTCCACAGGCGGAAGATTGTCACCGCTGATTGTGGAAACATCTCCATAATGTTTTATCCAAGGCATTCTTTTTGTTGTGACACGAATAGGAAACGGCTCGATCTCCGATGCCCACAATGGAGTAATGCCGGAAATCAAGCCGCCTAAAGGAAATCCCCCGCTACCATCGAACAGACTTCCCAGTGTTAAGTTTTTATTCTCCATCGGCAGGCACCTCCAGATCATCAAAACGGATGGTCTTACCGTCACGCACCACAGATACATTTTCCGCAGTGCCGACCTGCTCAATATAGCGTTTTACGATAACATCGCAGTATTTTTCATCCAACTCAATGGTGTGGCAGATTCTACCCGTCTGCTCACAGGCAATGAGAGTACTGCCGCTACCGCCGAATGGATCAAGCACAATGCAGTTGCTCATACTGGAATTTTTAATCGGATAGGCAAGCAGAGGAACAGGCTTCATGGTAGGATGGTCACCGTTTTTCTTCGGCTTATCAAACTCCCATATGGTTGTCTGTTTGCGGTCGGAATACCACTGGTGTTTGCCGTTCTTTTTCCATCCGAACAGGCAAGGCTCATGCTGCCACTGATAGGGACTTCTACCAAGAACAAGGCTTTGCTTTTTCCAGATACACGTTCCGGAAAGATAAAATCCTGCGTCTGCGAATGCTTTTCTGAAATTTAAACCTTCGGTATCTGCGTGGAATACATAGATGCTGGCATCGTCTGCCATTGCTTTTTCCATGCAGGTGAACGCATCGAAAAGGAACTGATAGAACTTTTCGTTTTCCAGGTTGTCATTCTTGATTTTGCCTGCGGTGCCTTGATAATTCACGTTATACGGAGGATCTGTTACCACAAGATTGGCTTTCTTGCCGTTCATCAGCAAGGCGTAGCTTTCTTCCTTGGTGCTGTCACCGCAGAGCAGTCTGTGGTTTCCGAGCAGCCAAAGGTCACCTGTTTTTGTGACAGGTGGCTTTCCTAATTCCGTATCTACATCAAAATCATCCTCTTTTGCGTTATCGGAAGTATCAAAAAAGCCAGCCAGTTCTTTTTCATCAAAGCCTGTCAGACTTAAATCGAAATCTTCTGCCTGCAGAGCTTCAATTTCCACCTTCAAAAGCTCCTCGTCCCATCCAGCATCCATTGCCATACGGTTATCCGCGAGAATGTACGCTTTCTTCTGTGCCTCGGTCAGATAGTCCACAAATACACAAGGTACCTTGCTTATGCCTTCTTCCTTCGCCGCCATGATTCTGCCATGACCGGCAATTACATTGAAGTCACAGTCGATAATGACGGGATTGATAAAACCAAACTCCCGTAGAGAAGAACGGAGCTTGTTAATCTGCTGTGCGTTGTGTGTACGAGCGTTATTCACATAAGGGATCAGCTTATTGATATCAACAAGCTGCATTTCAGTCGTAGTCCTGCTCATCAGTTGCACCTCCGTTCCAGTAATTTATTCAGTCCCTTTTTCGCACCGGCGATGTCTCCGGCAAATGCCTGCCCCTTGATGGTACGGAACTGCTGACAGGTCAGATTATGTTTATTACATTTCAGTATTTTCATGAATTTTATAAGTTCTGTTTTCATCCTTTTCTCCTCGCTCGGAGCAGAAGCTCCATTGTATCATTTGGGTTATCCTCGAACACCTCAGTGCAGTTCTGCTTTACGATGTCGTAAATCTCATACCAGATGAGGTTTGCACTCTTTTGGTACTGTTGGCTCATCTGCACAAACGGAGAAGTGATCACTCCGCCCGTGGTCGGATGCTTGCCAAGCAGACCGTATGTACTTGTTGCCTCCTCGCACTGAATGTATCTGGCAAATGCTTGAGCGTAGGTCTCTATCAGTCTTGGATTGACTAACTTCTCGCAGTTTCGCTCTTTCAGCCACAGCCATGTTTCTTTGTAGATTTCATCCGCACCAAGTGGAATACCGTTTTTCTGCCTTGCCGACAAGTAATCGCTCGGCTTTGGCATATCCACGCCATTCATTACAGCACCTTCCGGCAGGTCAACCGCCTCCAGCTCTGTGGGACTCAGTGTGGGAATATCATTTTTCAGTATCTGGACTTGCTGTCCTTTTTGTATTTTTTCGGCGGCAGGTGCCGGTTTATCTCCGGCGCGCACTCGTCTGCCGCCACGATTTGTGCCGTCTCTCGCCATAATTTTTATTTCCTTTCTTAGCCTGGGGTTTAATCCCCCGTTTGAACCGCCGTTTTTGTGCGTGTTAGGGGGCGCCGTTTTCCGGGACCTAAAGTCACAGAGATTTTGACCGCCCCTACCGGGTCACGCACACAGCTATCTATCACCAATCTCATGGTGTATTTTGTTATGACAGCTCTTGCAAAGACTCATCAGATTGCTTCGGTCATGGGTGCCACACTGTGAGATGGGAACCTTGTGGTGTACCTCTTGGACAGGAACAAGGATGCCTTGCTCAAAGCACCTTTCGCAGAAGGGATGTGTCTTGACATAGCTGTCACGAATCCGTTTCCATGCTCTGCCGTACTTTTTATGCACATCAGAAGCACGGCTGTACTGCTCGTAGTTCTTCTCCATCAGCTTTCGGTGCTGTTCACAGTATCTGCCGTCCGACAGGTTCGGACATCCAGGGTAAGCACAGGGTTGTTTTGGTTTTCTTGGCATCGGATTACCTCCTTGTCAGCATAAGAAAAGCCTCCGCAGGATTGCTCCCATGAAGGCTTGGTTCTTAGTCTATTTTGCTATTATAAGTATATCATACCCATTAGATGAATTATAGATGAACTGAGGTGAACTCAGGTGAATTCGAGTGAACTCTTTTTAGGATTCCATCAGTTTTTCATCCAGTTTCTCCAATGCTCTGCCATGAAGAGAATAAAGCCATCTCTTCGTATAGAACAGAGAGTTTGCTATTTCGTCCCATGTTTGGTGTTTGAAATATCGGCTTATAAGAATGGTCTGATATTCGGGTTCTTCAATCTTACCGATTGCCTCAAGAATAATCAGCTTTCCATGTTCCAACTTTTCTTCATCTGTCTTTATCTCATTTTCAAGGTCGATATATTTAAGAATGGTTTCTTCCAGTCTTGATTTTCCCTTATTAGGATTTCTTGGCATATCATCAAACCTCGGAGATGAAATGCTGCTGCTCATATCCTTGAGAACTGCAAGACGTTCCTTCTTGGTCTGAATGAACTGTTCCATTCTCACAATCTTTCTAAGGCTTTCTTTAGCCACCATTAGCACCACCTCCGATTCTCGCTTTAACCGCATCGATAAGATCTGTCTGTGTTTTCTCTTTGAGTCTTAGTGCCTTCATCACATCTTCATCAATGGTGTCCTTTGAAATAATGTGGTGTATGACAACTGTGCTTTTCTGTCCCTGTCTCCATAACCTTGCATTGGTCTGCTGATAGAGTTCCAATGACCAGGTAAGACCAAACCATATAATGGTCGAACCACCACTTTGAAGATTTAATCCATGTCCGGCACTCGCAGGATGGATTACACCAATCGGTATATCGCCGTTATTCCAATCTCTGATATCCTTTGAAGTCTTGATTTCACGAACCTCGAATCTTTCCCTGATTCGCTTCAAATCGTGGTTATACCAGTAAGCCACAAGTATAGGCTTGCCATTTGCACCCTCGATTAAATCTTCAAGTGCATCAAGCTTACGGTCATGAATATGGAAGACCTCTTTTTCTTCGTTATAGATAGCACCATTGGACATCTGCAGAAGTTTGCCTGAAAGAGCAGCTGCATTTGCAGCATCAATCTCTTCATCTTCCAAAGACACCACCATTTCCTGCCTTAATTCGTCATATACAGACCATTCCTTTTCTGAAAGCTTTACTTCCACTTCGTTAATAATGCATTCAGGCATTTTTAGGAAATCTGCCGACTTCATAGAAATCGTAATATCCGATATCAGTCTGTAGATGGCATCTTCCGAACCCGGTCTTGGTTTATAGGAAAATATCATCTGCTGATTTCGTTTATCCGGCACAAAGAAATTCATACGATAATGCGTGATGTATCTTCCGAGCCTTTCTCCCATATCAAGGATTCTGAACTCTGCCCATAAATCCATAAGTCCATTACTGCTTGGAGTTCCTGTAAGACCCACGATTCTTTTTACCTTTGGTCTTACTTTAAGAAGGCTTTTGAATCGTTTAGCCGATGCCGACTTGAAAGACGATAATTCATCAATGACCACCATATCAAAATCGAACGGGAAACCACTCTTGTTGATAAGCCAGTCCACATTTTCTCGGTTGATTAGATATATGGAAGCTTTCTTTCTGAGTGCTGCCTTTCTCTCGTTTTCAGTTCCAACCACAACAGAATAGGTAAGCTGGTTAAGATGATCCCATTTTTCAATTTCCGTTGGCCATGTATTTGATACAACTCTTATGGGGCCGATAATAAGAATCTTTCCTACATCAAATCTGTTATAGAGAAGTTCATTGATTGCCGATAAAGTTATAGCTGTTTTTCCTCAACCTAAACCCATATCCAAAAACAATGCTGATACATCATGATTTAAGATGTGGTCAATTGCATACTGCTGATAATTATGTGGATTGAACTTCATTCGGCATCACCTCCAATCTCATCAAGAATTTTTCCAATCACATCAGTGTTATCAACCACATAGCAGGAAAACCCTAAAGCTGATAACTGTTTCATTCTTCTTTTTTGTAAGGCTCTTGGTTTCTTGCCAGGAGCCTTTAATTCTATAAAAGCCATTCTTCCTTTTGGAAGAAGAACCAGTCTGTCCGGCACTCCGTCAAATCCGGGAGATGTAAATTTGATGCAGAAACCACCTGCAAGCTTTACAGCCTTTACAAGTTTCTGCTCTACTTCTTTTTCACGCATTCGTGCCACCTCCATCAATGTCAAATTTGATGGTGTGACAGGGTAAGACTGTCATTTCCTATACTTTATATATAGACTTAATTTTTTACTCTATAGAAAAGGATAGTAAATAGCCGTCATTAACTGTCACACCAACTGTCATTACTCTTCTTCCATAAAGTCCGTCTTGAGTCTTAAGCCTTTAATGTATCTGCCTTTACGGTCACGGTATCTTTCAAATCCGACCGTTTCCAAGGCAGTATAGAAATCTGTTGTACTTCTTGTAAACTCACCCACCTGGGTACAGAAGATTCGATACTCGTTATATACCTCGCTCGACTTTGCCACATAGGTAGGGTCAAGTTCGCAGCGTTCACTTAAGAAGTAGGAAAGCCAGTCATTACTTTCCTTATAATGTTCAATGGCATCACGCACCTTCTGTGGCGGATCTATCTTGTAGTTGTCTGCGATTACCTTTTTTGCACCTTCGATTACCCATATAAGGATTGCTCCGCCTGCCTTTTCAAACAAATAGTCTGCATAGTTCTTGATATCGGCACTTCCTTCAATCTTGGCATCAAACGGAATAACGATAAGTCTTCTCCATGTACCTTTATCAATCGCACCGACCTTTGGCAGGTGGTTGGTATAAAGCACAAGTGTATGTGTCGGAGTATATGAGAACGGATCTTTATACTTCTTCTCAGCATAGATTTCATCGGTAGAGCATAGCTGCTTTACATTGGCAGTATTCAATCTCATGCCTTCTTCAAGTTCTGCTGCAATGAGCATTCGCTTACCCTTTGCCTCGGCAAGTTCCGGTTTGACATTTCTTCTGCATCCAACGGTCAGCATATCAGCGGAGATGTTTCCTGAATATGTACCAAGCACCCTTGCGATAACATTCCAGAAGGTAGACTTACCATTACGGCCTTCTCCATATGCGATAATTAGTGCCTCCACATATACCTTACCGATTGCAGAAAGACCAACCATTCTCTGAACATAATCGATAAGGTCTGTGTCCTTTAAGAAGAAAGTATCAAGTGCAGATGCCCATATATCTGCTCCATCACTTGATGGGTCAACGGTTGTCTGCTTTGTAATAAAATGCTCCGGTCTGTGTTTCATCGGGAACTTGATGCCCTGTCTTAAATCATAGGTAAGAGTCGGTGTGTTCAGCATAAACTCATCGGCATCAAGGTTTCTCTGTTCCACCTCAAGCATCGGACGAGCCTCTTTTAAAGTGGCTGCAATGTTCTTTGTATCTCTTCGCTTAATGGCATACTTCTTATAGACAGAAGCATCTTCATACATTTCATAAGCATGAGCCTGCTGCTTGTTGAACATCTGTACTGCTTTCTTCGGGCCCACGGATACAAGAATCTCCATGCCACCGTTCTTTACAAGTTCATCCATAGCCTTCTTCATTTCGGTTTCAGCCTCTGCAAGCTGTCTTTCCGTCAAATCCTGGGAAACACCTTGGGACTTTGGTTTTGACTCTTCCCAGAAACTACCGTTATAGACCATGTAATCAGTCGATGGGGAATAGCGAAGAATATCCTTATATTCCTGTGCCAACACCGTAGCCTGTCCTACATCAGAAAAATCTTTCGGCTTTAATCTGCAGTCAGAGTTGTACTGTTCCGGTGGGATATATCCATCCTGCTTTGACACCTTGTTACCGAACTTTAATGCACTTCTCCATATCACCTTGAGTTCACTTTCAGGAAGTGGTGGATTGCAGAGTTCTGCCTTCTTAAGGAAGATCTGATAAGCCTCTTCTGTATTTCCATATCTCTTGATAATCTTTCCGGCAATGTGACTCATAGTACTGTTACGCTGACCTTCCGGCACCTGCTCAAGACTTGTATCGAAATCAGCAAAATCATCCTCTTCCAGATAATCAAGAATGGTCTTGTCACCTTCATAGAACTCCACTTCATCAGAGTCATTTCCATAAAGAAATCTTGCAGAATCTAACGCATTAGTATCGTAATAAGGAAAAGCGTCTGCAATCCTGCGTTTCATATCTGCATACTCCTGCTCATCCGATACAATCTCAATAGGGAAAAAGATATGAAATCTTGGTCTAGCAGACTTATCTCCCTTTGAAATGTTGTGGTGTTTACTATACGATACAGCAAAAGCAACACCCGGTATTTCAAGTGCAATATCAAAAGGAGTAAGCCAGTCTTCAGGGTTCTCTGAATGGTCATTGTCACAGTCAAGCGGAATACAGTCGGAGAATTCAAAATTATCCTTACTGCGATAATTTCCTTTATACTTTGCAGTTACATGATCCATCTTCGTTGCTTTGATAAAGGATTCCTTGTCGGTAACAATCATCTTGTTGGGATACAGGCAGTTCCCGCTATTACCGACACAATCTGCTGTGTATATAGTGAAATTAAGCATATTCGTTTACCTCCTTCATCGCATGGTCAAACCATCTGATCTTCATTCTTCTTTTCTTGGCAACACCGATTTCACGAGCCATACCACGGCTAACCACTCCGCTGAATACCCAGAGTTCGGTGCATTTGCCAAGAAGTACATAATTGAAATGCATCGCCATTTCTCGTTCTGCATCATTGCCGTCATCCATGAACTGTGGATAGAGAAGATGAGGTGTTATCGGGATAGCATTCTTATCAACGGCAAATCTGCTGTATGCTTTTGCGTTCTTTACATTATTCTCGATATCACCTGCATACGGACTGCACACATACACCAAAGGAAGATAGGCAGCCTTTTTATCAGCTGCCATTTCCTCACGGTGGATGTTGGTAAGAGCCTCATATGTGGTCGGGTCAAAGTACCCTTCGTGATTAAACTTATCAACACCCATATCTCTTAATCCTCCTGTTCGATAACTGGTAAGATGCCTTCATTCTTCAAAAGGTCATAAAGGAAAAGTCTGCCCTTCTGAGTCCAGTAGGTATGCATCACACTTCTGCTCTCATCGATTGCGTAAGTACGGGACTGTGTGTATCCGCACTCTGCATAGTGCTGATATAAAAGCCAGGTCTTTCTGAACTTGTACTGAACCCCAAGTTCGTGAAGAAGTTCATTGAACTTTCGACCGCTCATACCGTAGTCCTTTGCAATCTGTGTAATAGGAACTGTGTTCTTGTTCTGTAAAATAAGGTCATAGTAGCTTGCCTTTGGCTGCATCTCTGCAATCTGCTGACGCTGAATAAGCGTCTGACATTCAAGCTGTTTTCTTCTCTCACGCTCTTCCTTAAGCTGTGTAAGTGCTGCAATCGCAAGATCAGGATTTCCCAAAATCTCATCGATGGCATACATTCCATGCTTACGGATAGCCGGAAGAACCTCTGCAGTAACCCAATGTTTAAACTTCTTCGCATTAGGCATCTTGCTTGAAAGGATAAGACTGTAAAGACCTGACTCATTGATAATGATGGTTTCCTTATCATGGTTACCATCAAAGATCATGACCTTCTGTCTATCCTCTTCATCTACATGACGGTTGATATCTCGACTACCGTTCTGGTACCCGAGAATGTCTGCTACATCCTTGCCGACAAACATAACCTCACCGTTTACAGTTGCTGTTCTTACAGAGCCAAACTCTGTGCTGTTAAATACTTGTAATTCCATGCGAATTACCTCCTTAAATTAATTTCTTGGAGGTGTCACCCTCCTACCTGGTAGCCTTGGGAGAAGGGTTAAAAGGACGTTTTTGAAAAAACTTTTTTTAATTTGTTGATTGCACGTCTGTAACGATGACTGACATTATTGGCATCATCATCGATTGAGGCTGCATACTCGCCAACGGTATATCCGTCAAGTGCAATGGCAATAACCATATCTGCTACTGCAGGTTTAAGAAGACTTCTCAATGTTTCACAGCATTCTTCGTATTCAAGCTGGTTATGTACGCCATCAATAGAAATGTTAAAGGCTGACTTATCAGCTGCTCTGAACATGATTGCCTCTTCTGTGTTTACCTCAACTGTCCCGTCCTTGCTCTTCATATAAGCGTTGCCAGTATGACGGTCATGCTTGTGCCAGCTGTTGTAATCGGGTCTGTTGAATCTCTCTTCGATTACATCTTGGATTCTCTTTTCGTAGTCTTCCTGACTTTCTTCTTCTGAAATGGAGATATTTAACCATTTCTCCAATTCCATGTTTTCGACCTCAAGTGTCTGATACTCGTTCTCGTAACGAATCTTGATTTTCATAAAGTTCCTGCCTTTCTGCCTGGTTCTTGCAGAAGGGCATAGGAAACAAATAGGGTCGGTGCTTATAGAAGTCCCGACCCATGAATTGCCTGAAAAAGGGCATAAGGAAATAAGGGTACTTCTATCGCACCTTTCACAGGTTGCCCTGTGATTGATGCCGATATCTGTATCCCAATGCCCTTATAGCTAATCAGGCCTTGTGATATTAATTTTTAAGTGCCTCTGGCACTGAGATGGATACGCATTTCTGTGTACCCATCTCAGTGTCAGTTGTTTTTATTTATAGTGTACACTGGAAATTTCCCCTGTGATGGACACACCGTGTCCGCTGAAAATTGCCATTAAACACAAAAAGCCGGAGTTACCTACTTTGCCTATAAAGGCTTTGTAGATAACTCCGGCTTTAGCTCCACGATATAATAATTCGGGGCAGTTTGCGGTAGTTCCTATCACTTACTGATTTGAGGCTTTTGCCACCTCAACCTGGTAGACCACATCTTCCCAGGGAATTTTTTCATATTTGTTTTTATCAGTTTTCTTTTCAAGAAAAACCTTACCGTTGTCAATGACAACATCACAAAAGCGTGGAGGCACCTGTTTGTCACTACGGAGATTTCTGATTGGTACTTTTTTTACCATTAGCACACCCCCTCTTAAAATGGAAACTCATCAGTGTCGTCATCTTCAATATCATCTTTCATAAAGGAATCGATGGCGTACATAACATCGTTGTTTACCTTCGGATGCTCCATTCGTTCCTTCACTACTGAAAACAACACCTCAAGAAGTGGTGCAACGGGTGTATCATCCTGCGATGCAACCAATAGCTGACAACCTTTATGTGGAACAGACATCCACGCTTCCTTTGCATAAGCGGTCATGTCACCCGTCCTGTGAACACTTTTTTCAATGTCCATAAGGTAAAGCGTTGTACCATTTTTCAATCTCAGATTGAAGCAATCACCGCAAATATATGTGTGAGGACCAAACGTCTTAGAATTAAAAACAATACGTGTTACTTCCTCTGGGTATTCACACTCAGTTTCCTCATAGAATGTCTCTTCGGCAAACAGTGGATGATAAACCCTACCATTGATGTCTGCCTCCATTCTATTAAGATTGAAAGCGGTTTCTCTATTCCAATCCAACTTGTCCTTAAGCGTGTCTGCTTTTAATTTATCAAAGAAACTGACGATGTATTGCTCTGTAGGCGTAAGACCCGTAAGGTCAACCGTAATAAGGGTATCAATGCTAACCTTGAGCAGTTTTGCTGCAGTAACAATGAATTCCATGCTCGGTTCAGCAGTGTTACCTTCTTTTTCGAGACGGGACATATAACCCAAACGGATACCCGCATCCTTCTCAATCTGGCCGATTTTAACATCTGAGTTTTGTCTAAGTAATTCACGGATATTAGAGAAACAAAGTGTTTTATTGAAATTTTTGTACTCTCCAATTAAGGTCTCTAACTCCGTAAGGTAGCTTGACCACTGGTTGCGTTCCTTTTCCAATGTTTTATATCGAGCAAGAATGTCCTCTTCTGTTCCATATTCCTCAGAAAGAGCGTATGCCTCTTTAGAATCTGCAGACTCGCTTATTCTTTCCCATCTCTGCGTTGCATCCTCAAGTTCTCCCAACCTGGAATTGTAGTCATCTATCTTCTGCTCCACAAGTTGGTACTTTTCCAATATCTCGTCTTTATGAGAAAGACCCATACTTGCCGTTGCAATAAAACCTCTGATTACATCTTTGTCATCGATTTCACTGATTTTCATGTCAGTGAGTTTTCTTTTTTTTGACATATTGTACCTCCACTTCGCATTTATATGATATTATTATAGCATTTTTGCATTTTTTGTCAATATTTGCAACAGAATATTTACATTTGCATTTAAATATAAATATGGAGTTGATATTATAATTTCATATACAAAAAAGACCCGGAAGAAATTCTTCCAGGCCAAGATAATTACCGGACACGTCATGTCCGTTTTTTCTCAAAAAAATTTTTAAAGTTCTACATCATACTGCCTCAGATAGTCTCTGACCGCCCATAACGGCTCCGGATACTTCATGTGCAGAGCTTCACTAATCCACTGATGCTCCGGATTCATAGGTTTCAGCTTACAATCCAAAACATCCAATAACTTATCACTGATAACAGGAGGAAGGTTCATTCCGAAACAAATTAACACGGCGGTGTTCAAATTCGGGTCCGTCTCTCCCTTAACAATACGACTTATTGTTTTAGGGTTTCTTTCAATCAAGTTACCCAGATCGGTGTATTTCATATTACGCCATTTCAGCAGCAACTCTATACACTGTTCCGGGTCATCCGTCATCTGCCTGCGGATTTCAAGCCATTCAGCCTGTTGCTTTTTCCTCATTGCAATCTGTCTTTCTTGTGGTGCATTCTGATATCCGTTATGGAATGTGATATCAAAGGTAACATCACTCGACTCACGGTTAAGGAAGCACGCTGTGTGGCAAGTAGACTCCACTTTGCTTGTGATAGCCATATCAAAGACAAGACAGCATTCATCCATATGCGCACGAGCATAATCGGTCAATTCAAGGTTGCCGTCTTCTCCGTAACCCACATAAAGTGGAGCATTATATACATAATGGTTATCTACGAAGAGATAATCGCCGTTTGCTGTTTTTGCACGGAGTTCCAAATTCACAAAACGCTGAACGGCAGCGTCCTGGGCGCTCAAAGTAAATGTCTGATTTATCTTAATTGCACCCTTACGGAAACCATGAGGTTTTACATAGTGGTCGTCAACATAGTTGAATGTTCCGATAGCCTCTTCAAAGCCAAGTTCAACTAAACGGATTTTTGCGGCCTGTCTTGAAACACCAAAGTCCTGCTCCAATGCTCCGATTACCATTTCCATGACATCGACCGTGTGCTTTGCGTTGGTCTGCTTCATGAAATAGACTATGTATTCTTTTGCCTTTATAGTGAATGGCTCTTTCGGCATCTGAATTCTTGGAGCAAGTTGATTAGCCTGCCTTTCCATATATTGTGTTGATTTTATGGAAATCCTGGAATCTGCCTCCCCCAACACCTCACAGCTTATATGTGAAGCATCAGCATTGAAAAGTTTCTCTAATTTAAAGGCTTTTCTGTGTTTATGCCAATGAACACACTCATGAACAATGGTGTTGTTGATTGAGCCAAGGTTACGAAGCAGGTACATCTGCGGGTCCACTACTATCGTTTTGCCTTTGATATGTGTAGGCACATCAGCATCTGTGGTGGCATCATACATTTCTGTATCCGTATCATCAAAATATATCTGACCAAACACAGAGGCATCCTTGCGGATGCGTTGGCTCTTTATAGTCAGTTCCATTTTGTTAGCAAGCACCGTAGGGTCAACCCATACGGGAGCCTGACCTCTCATTGGAATGCGCAGTGCCTCCGGAAAAATATCACGCAAAAAGTCGGTAGCCACGTCTTCCAGTTTTTCATATTGAATAATAGGCACAAGCGTGTCATCCATCGGATTCTTCAATCGACTTTTCCCGTTATATTTCGATACCCTCAAAATTTCAAAATCATCGAGGTTTTTATCCAGATCACCGCGACAGTGAGCCATTATCCATACAATATTTTCATCGTAATCATCGTAGTGGTAATCTCCCTCATGAGTTTCAAACCAAATGGATACTGCCACATCGAAATGTATCTCCATGCCTGGTTTGTCCTCGACCCACACATATTCTACCTTAACATCGGAAATTTCCGTCTCTCCGGCACGATGGATTCTCCTCAGTTCAATCCCCAATGAATCAAAGTTTGCCTCCAGGTAGCTTTCGGCAGCCGCCCAGAAATTATTATCAAATCTCTTTTTTACATATTCAGCAAATGAACGATGCGCTGCCATAACTCTACCCTCCTTGCCATGCTTAGAGTTTCAATATAGAAAGGTCAATCTTTCTTCCTGACAAATAACTTTCATATGCTATCGTAGCGGGAAGAAATCGAACTTTTATACTTTCAAGTCCAAGTTTAGAAAGCATCTGTAAGGACACCGATTTTTTGTCTACAGTATCATTTTCTTCGGTTGGCATTAGAAAGCAATTTGTAACTACGGAAAACTTATGCTCACCTATGAATTCTTGATATGCCAATTGATATAAGTATTGCTTGGTAACTGATTCAATGCCAGGTTGTCCTTTAGGTGCATTACCCGGTTCTAACTTAACATTGTAATATTTGGCGTCAAATATAATAAAATGCCAATCACCATTAAACACAGAGATAGAAACAATATCAGGAATCAAGGTATCAGCCGCTGTTTTTCCTGTTACTGTCCATAATGGTTTTTCAATTATATCAATCAGTTTTTCCTGCTTGTTATACTTATCCCTTAAAGGGATAGGCAATCTTAATGCCCCCAATCGTATATCAAGCTGATTATCCATGATTTCAGCACAGACTTTTTCCCAGACAAGATTAAAGCTGTTAGTTCCAAAAAGGGACAGACAATCCACATCATATAGACTTCCGCTGTGGTCAAGGTAAGTATAAATTGTTTTCAATACAAGCTGTTTTCTTGTATTGAACTGGGTGCCTAATTCTTTTTCAATATTATATAGAATAACTTCTTTATCGCCAAAGTCATCCAAAGTTTCTTCCGAAAGGTCGATACCCATAAGTTCAAATAAATTCAACAATCCTGCATCCTCAAGTTCTTTTGATGCAACAGTAAGTACACATTCGTGCAGACGCTTAAAATAATTGTGGTCGTCAGAAATCCTTTTCCTCGTTTGTAAATCTACATAATACGGACGATTATTAGAAATCATTGCAAATGTCTCATTAATTGTTTTATCCCAAATTATTTCACCTGAACCATTACTCTCAACTATGTCATCCGCATTTTCGTAAATACCATTTTCGTAGTAGTCCTGCATCAAAAACAATAGCACTGCCAATAAATTAAATGACCTGCTTTCGCTGCTATCATTAAACATCCGAATAATCTGTTCTTTCGAATTATACTTCTCTAAAACCTTAATAACCTGTGTTAATTCCCGCTCTGGATGTGTTGAAGTTAACAAATATTTAGGATAGCATTTCAAAACAATCCCTGATACAACGATGATTCCCACATAGGTAAAAACATAAAGGTATTCGTTTTCTCCGATTTCAACGTCAGAAACTTCTATATCTTCATCGACAAGTTCTGACATATCCCACTGCTTTTCTTCTGCTTTTACAGCTTTTAAAACTCCGAATTCCTTGAGTTTACGGATAATTGAAACCGTTTTATCTTCTGAACAAGAAAAAACTTTACAGAGTTCTTTCTGCGTGTACCTTCTTTGTTCTCTTACAAATTCAGAGTGCATTTATGTACCTCCCCTTTACTCGTCACCGACAGGAGATGTATCCGCCAGGTCTTCCGGCGCTGCCTCAAGCTGAATATCACGATGGAAGATATCAATTCCTTTTTTCCCGAATTCCCGACAAATCTCCGAATAACGACTGCTGTTTTCGAAGCAGCCTTCAAACAATTTCGGACGTTTCTGCTTTGCTGCATCCTCAAACAAATACATAATTACTTTGCTCTTAAATGTATGGATAAATCTTTCATTATCGATTTCCGTACCTTCTTCAGGAACGACAATATTTCTTGCGATGAAGTAAGGACCCAATTGCTTATCTTCATTAATCTTTTCTTTTGCCAAGAAGTTATTTATGGCCTTTCGTAACTTATTCCACTCTACTTTATGCTTGGTATTTCCTGTTCCAAGAACAACTGTTTTACCAATCAAATCCTTTTCGCTATCATCAATTCCAAGATAAGTAAAATCCCACCTACGCTTAAAAGCAGTATCCATTGGGAACACTCCCTGATCGGCACTGTTCATTGTGGCCCAAAGAAACATATTGTCTGGAATTTTAATAGTTTCTATCGCACTCTTATCTACTTCAAGTTCCTTAGCCAGATAAGTACGCATTTCATTTGTCGTTGCAATTTCATATTCACTGGCATTGTTTGATGCTCTATCAAGCAACTGAAATACATCACCAAATACTGCAGCCACATTGGCTCTATTTATTTCTTCAATGATAAGCAAATGTGGTTTTGGGTTATCGGTCATTGCACTTTTGAGTGCCTTCGCCAATACACGCATAAAAGGTCCAGGAACATACTCATATGCAATTTCTTCCTTTACTTTTACATCCGAAGCGAGCGCCACGTATGGTCTAAGTGCTTTTCCGTGATTTCTTTCTACACTATTATCCCCAACAGCATCTGTTCCATCTTGCTTTCTTGTTTTAAAGACTTCATCCGTATACAAACCTAACAAAATAGGTAGTCTTGTTAATCCATCATCCTTAAATTTTTCATATAGCAAATCATATTTTTCTTGCGCCGTCTTTGTTTTATCTAACAGTACAGAAAGAACATCTTTGCTTTTAGCATCAATTATGTCAGAACTTCCACCAACCATAACAGGCTTATATGTGCCGACAAAATTAGCATAAGAGTAGTCTGGGTGGAAAGTAACACGTTCTTCATATCCACCATCTACTAAGAGTTTCTTTGCCTCTCCGTTAAGAGTAAAACTTTTTCCAGTTCCAGGTGCACCAAATATAATCCTATTTCTCGGATACTTGCTCTTAATGCCAGTATAGAAATTAATCTCTTCAAAACCCTTTTCAGATACGGTATCCTCTGTAGACCCAAAGTTTTCAGGCATTGTATGTTCAGCGAGTTCGCTTATGTGACCTGTATGTAACCAATCGCAGTTGCGAAGATAAAAATACAAGAATTCTGGTCGAAATGCACATGCATATTCACCTTTACCTTTGTCTTGCTGAACAAATCCTTCTCTCATTGCTTTCGCAATGCTTGTGATTTTTATCTGTTTTGAAATTGGTGTTTCAGTAGAGGCTGCAGCCGAAGCTATAACTTTCCATGTACAGAGAATGGTTTCACCATCTCGATTATAAACGCCTAAGAAAATAGCCTTTTTACCTTCTTCTCCTCTTTCAAAAACATAGTTGAGGTATTTTGCTTTTGGCTGAATACGCTGTTCGTCTTTCAAGCCACTCCTACCGCCAGGAGTTGTTCCTTTAGCACATATAAATACATCCCCAATACCATCATTCCCTTCAGGAAACGTAGCACGGAAAACATCATCATATCCTGTAACCTGTTCAACATAAGCGGGAAATGGAAATTTATTAAACGCAGAATCAAGGCTTTCCAATACCTGTTCGGCAGAAAAATTGTTGTTTTTATCATACTCGACAGATACTATTTTTCCACCCTTATCTGCAAATTGATATTCTGGCACTAATATGTCCTCCCTTCAAGTCAATATTATTCGGTTGTAAAATACTGACGCATTATCTCGCTTGCGACTATATTAGCCATTTTTACCGGAACAGCATTTCCAACCTGACGCCACTGGTCTCTAAAATCTCCGCATAATTCGTAGTCGTCATCAAAAGTCTGAATTCTCTTAATTTCATTGATACGAAGAAATCTGTTTGTCCAATGAAATGGACCCATATTATTGGAAAAGCTGGCCTGTATTGTCCATGACGGTCTATCGGGGGATAGCTTCAATAAGAATGACCAATACCTAGAACGCCATTTAAAAATCGGATTTGGATATCCTCGTTCAGCCGTAAAATAAAGATAATTATCTCCAGGAGGAACGAGTTTTAACAAATCCTTGTGTTTTGAACCCGCCTGCATTTCTTCATCCTCTGGCAGAGGATAATCCAAATCACCAATTGCTTCTTTACAAGTTACCCACGGTTTCTTATTTGCAGATGCTGCGTCCGGCTTTTCTGGGCTATAATGAGTCTCCTCCGGAAACACAAATTTAGATTCGAAATCTCTACGTACACCCACACAAATGAATCGTTCTCTCGTTTGAGGAACGCCATAATCCGCTGTGTTAACAACCTTGTAAGTAATATCATAACCGTACTCTTCAGCACGTTCTTTCAACAAATCAAAAGCGGCCTTGTGTGGCTTATAGACAAAACCAAATACATTCTCAAAGAAAAACACCTTAGGCCTTATTTCATCCAATGCTCTAAAGTATTCATACAGCGTGAAGGAATTCTCGTCCTCAAGTGCACGTTTTTTCTCCGTGCGATAGAATCTGGACTTTGAATAAGCAGGGCAAGGAGGTCCCCCCACTAAGACATCTATATCTGACTTTTTCATGTTTATCTGTGCAAGACAAGCGTCATAGTCTATTTTGCGAATATCATCACATACTACAAGTTTTCCGACTTTATTTTTCTCAAGCGTGTCACAAGCGGGTTTCCAAAAATCAGTTGAGAAGCAGATATCAAATCCGGCTTTTTTGAAACCGCAGTCAATACCGCCACCGCCTGAGAATATGCTCAGTACATTTGGCATTACTCTAAACTCTCCTTCAAATATTCTATCATTGCTTTTCCCATCAGGCATGGAACAGCATTTCCAATCTGCTTTTGGACAGAACGTCTATTACCGCAAAACTTGTATCCTTTAGGGAATGTTTGAATTGCCGCAACTTCAGGTGCACGTAATCTTCTGTTATCCCAATGGAAAGGTCCAACCCAAGGTCCTGGTTGGGCACACACCGTCCAAGATGGCTGATCAGGTGATAATTTCAGTAAGAAGTTCCAGAAACGCTTGTCTGCAACAAACTTCGGATTCGGATATCCTGCCCATGCTGTTAATGCCTTGTAATTCTTTCCGGGAGGAACTTCACAAAGATCATCGTAGTAAGTTCCGCCCTTTGCGTCTTCATACTCCTCATAGTATTCATCACCCTCGAAACCAGCAATTGCTTCTCCGGCTGTAACATAAGGTTTCAAACCGCTCTGCTTACATTTTTCAGGTGCATCATGAGTTTTGCGTGGTTCATCGCTCTCAAACTCACCCTTGGTTCCGATAATAAAGAGTCGTTTTCTCTTTTGAGGCACACCATATTCCAAAGCATTTGCCCGGACGATTTTATATTTGTACCCTGCCTCTTCGATAATGCTTATAAAAGTATCCACAATTACACGGTTTGTCGGATGTAACAGACTTTCAACATTTTCAAAAACAAAGCCATCTGGTTGAATATCTGTTACTACACGCAAATATTCATTCACAAGTGTTGCTCTAGGATCATTAATTCCGCGACGTACTTGATTAGTCACCCAATAACCCGCCTTTGAAAAAGGCTGGCAAGGCGCACCACCGATAACGATGAATTTCTTCGGATGTCTCTTTTCAACAATGGTCATAAAAACATCACTTTCGATTTCATGAAGGTCTCCCTCAATAATCTCAGTGTCTCCGAAATAATCTTCATTAGCTTTTAAGGTTGCTATGCAGTCAGAATCAAAATCCGTGCTAGAGATTACTGGAACTCCAGCCATTACGCTGGCAATATCTAGCCCTCCAGCTCCAGAGAATAAACTCACTGCAACTATATCTTCATTCATAATAAATCTCCAATCATTACATGGCACTTTTGCCACTTTTTACCCAAGCATCAACTTCAGACAATTTGAATTTCCATTGCCGACCAATTTTATGCGCGGGAATATCCGTTTTCTTTATCCAATTACGAATAGTATCTTTATTGACTCCTAAGTAACTAGCCACTTCGTCTAGGCTTGACCAAGGTTCATTGATGTACTCTTCCATGGCAGTACCTCCTTATATACTTCATGTTATTATAGCCGAATGAGCGGAAATAGTCAAGAAATAGCCATGTTTTTTATGTTTATATATGAATAACTATGAACAAGCGTAATATTGCCGACTTTATCCAAAATAACATCGAATATGTACAAATTCAGATTCCCGTGATATAATGTACTTGTTCAAAACTAATGAAATGAGGTGGATCTATGCCTTACAACCAAATAACGGTAACTGGAACAATTGCACCCGGTCCAGATCCCAAAGGTCCAAATCCAGCAACTATTAGACAAACCATCTATGATGCATTAAATACAAATGGATTTTCTTTTTCGTGGATCAGCAAAGCACGCCAACCATATCACGGGATTCTCGACACAGGTGCTGGAAGTACAATTGATTTATACATCTACGCATGGAGAATCATTAACGGCGGTAGAAAAAAGCTTATATCTGAGAAGAGAATTGAGATTTCAAGTACTGCCAGGGATGAAGGTTTTAACCGTCCTACTACTGCTACAGAGAAAACACTACTACTAGGCTTGTATGATAGTCCACATGGCACTCCTATTTTTGCTGCGTGGGATGCTCCATCCAATGCAAACCGAGGAAAGCAAAAATCATGTCAGGTTAGCGTTGAAGCACTGCAAGCATCTATACAGGATGGTATTTATCAATCAAAGGACACGCATGACAACACAATTTACACATTCACACCTGATTACCTTGGTGATTACATTGACTTAGTCCAATCAGGAAATACTCTAAATATTGCTTCAACCACTCCCGTTGCAGCGCCGCTATCCAAGAAAGTAAAAGATACAACCCTGCCTCACAAGAAAAAAAGAACCATCAAGTCTGTTGAGTCTATCTTGGCACAAATATCTAATTTGTCGCAAACCGAGAAGGAAACTGTAGCAAAGCACCGTATTGGTCAAGGTCTATTTAAGGAGTTACTGCTAAACAAATATGGTTGTAAGTGTGCTCTATGCTCAATTACAACTGAAAAAATGCTCATCGGTAGTCATATAAAAGAATGGAGTGAGAGTAGCGATGAGGAGAAGCTAGATGTCAATAATGGATTGCTTCTCTGTGCCCATCATGATGCACTCTTTGATAAGCATTTAATCAGTTTTGACAACGTTGGCAAGTTAATTGTATCTCCAACCTTAACAGAACAAGAAAAAGCAGAGTTACAACTTGATGCTATAAATGATATTTTTGTTTCGTCCGAAATGCTTCCATACCTCGAAGTTCACCGCAGCAAGTTAAGGAGGTAACAGCATGGGAGTTCTTCCAACAAGAAAAACATTAGCAGATGCTGTTATTCAAGTTTTGGGACCAGCTTCAGAACCGATGAAGGCTTGCGATGTAAATGAGAAAGTAGCTGCGCTTCTTCAAATTCCACAGGACGTCCTAGAAATAGAAGACTCCAATTACACTGGAACTGAGTTTGCTTATCAAATGCGATGGATTCGAACCAATCTAAAAAATAAGGGACTAATCAGTAGTCCCAAACGTGGATTTTGGGTTTTTCAGAACAATTCTAGCAAATGATATATCCAAATAACGGACAATTGTTGAAAAAGTTGATTACTTTACGGTGATCAGCTTTTTTAATATTCCTATCCACTCAACCCTATAAGCAAAAACAGTTAATCTGTATCCTCAACCTGCCGAAAGCGAATCCGTATTCTCAACCCATCTATTTAACAATGATTGATTTGTTTCCTACATTGAATATCCGCTACCCCATTCATTCTGCAATTGCCTGCCTGGATAGTAGAAATTCCTTTATTTGGGGGCATTTTCACCCTTTATTTGCTTACTCTTGACATCAATACTACCGTCTCCACGTGAAATTATTAGACTATTTCATACATAATCGATTATAACCCTATTTTTCAATAGTTATAGCGTCTTTTCCCGTTCTTAATCATCTACTCCGTCCTCTTTTGAGAGTAGGCTATTTTTCCTTTTATCAACTTCTTTTGCTTGAGTCAGCATCTTCAAAAAAACGTCTTCTTGTTCACATTTTTCGTCAAAACATTCTTCGCACCAATCAAGAACTTCCGCCTCAAAATCTTCACCGCCCAGTTCTTCCATGAATTCACAAATACTTCCGATTGGAAATATGCGTCCGCAATGCTTACACTCCAGATAAAACATATCATTCTTTACTGTTACGAATTGAACTTTGCCATTTTCGTCACTTGTTCTTAGTAAAATCATAATCGTAATACCTCCGTTACTATTTTGGTACTACTATATATCACTCTTTTCCTCTATATTATCAAGTAATATAGAATACAAAAATTCGTCCAATTTCCATCAACTAATTGTGTTAATTATGCTTTTTAGAACTGTACTTGGTTTTCTTCCGTTTAGGACCATCTTCCGTTTGTTCCACATTACTGCGATTCAAGTTGTCTTCCTGAGCAGCATCAAACTTTTCTTTTGAAATAATCGATGGATGAGCATTATTTAACCTGTAAATATAACCGTTTTTGCCTCCTATTTTCACAGCTGCAACGCCTATATATTTCTCGTTTTTTAGAAGTTCTTCTACCGAATGTTTTGGCCAGTTATCTTTGCCTGTTGGAGATTTAATATTTCTATCTTTAAGTTCCTTAACAATACCCAATATGCTTTTACCACCAAGATACAAATCGAAAACCAGCTTAACAACTTCAGCCTGCTCTTCATTGATTACAAGCTCACCATTTTTATCTTTATCATATCCATAGCATTTTCTTCGATAAAAGCCTAAACTGCCATTCTTGGCTCTTTGTTTGATACCCCATTTAATGTTAGCACTTCGTGTTTCATTTTCTGCTTGTGTACAAGCTTCTATAGTTGATATTAAAAGTGAACTTCCAGCAGTCAGGGAATCTAACTCTTCTTGTTTGAAAATAATTCGCACTTGTGACTCTCTTAAAGTATTTATTGCATCAAGTACCTCAACAGTATCTCTTCCAAGTCTACTGATACTCTTTACTACAACTATATCCGTAAGTCCCGCTTTACACTCTTCTATCATTTGATGAAAGGCAGGACGAGAAGAATCTTTTTTAGCAGATGCAATATCTATATGAATATCGACTAGTTTCCAGTTGTTATGCCCGGATACAAACTTTGTCAGTCCTGAAATCTGTGCTTTTAAGCTATCCAACTGTTCCATAGTATTGGAACTAACACGAGCATAGATGACAACGTGTTTCATTGGCTCATTCGCATTAGTTGGAATCACTCTCACTTTGCCAGGCATAAACAACTCTCCTTTCCGAAATAGCCTAATTATTATTCGATATATTTCAAGATGATTATTAGCCTATTTTTCACTCTTACGTTTTCACAAATCACAAATAAACACTTCTGTATAATCGACCCAATCTCAATATTCCTGTCTATCCGACTATAAAAATATCAAGGTTTTATGCGATTTTTCAGCCATTTTTAATGGTCTTATTTTCAATTCTAAAAATCTCTAAAAGTCCCTTATTTCAAGTCTTTTTCACACTTTCACTTCTGTACTTTAGTCAACAAAACTACGCTCTCAACGGTTGTTTCAGTTTCCAAGGGAAGTTCTTTCACTTCCTCACCATCAACAGGCACAGGAAAATTGAATACGATCTTCTTTATCCAGCTTCCGTCTTTCCTTTTCTCCGGGAACATCTCAATTCGCTCGATAAAGGCCTTCATAAACTCCTTCTGCTCCGCTTCCGTTGCGGAATGGTAGACTTCATCAAATGCCAGTAAGAGCCGATAAATGTTATCGCCGGAGATTTTCTCCTGCTGGATGCTGCGTATCTGACTTTGCAATTCGCCAATCTGAACTTCGATTTCTTCTATCGTATCATACTGTTCATCATATCGGCGCTGCAAATCCAAAATTTTTCTGTCATAGTGGGCATCGTTGATGTCCAAAGTATCCATCTGACGCTCCAAGCGGCTTTTCGTTCCAAAGGCTTGCTTTAGCTGTCCTTGCAGAACGGCGATCTGCTTTTCCATATCCTCTGTATCAACCGCCGTTCCAATTTTCGCTTGAATTGCTTCTATAAATCGGGGATTGCTGACCATAGCGGAGATGACCTTCGCCACAAATTTGTTGATTTCCGTCTGCTCGATATTCAGCCGGAAGCTGCACTCATGTCCCGTCGGCGTAACCGTATTTTTGCAGTAGTAATAATACCGTGTTTTCTTGTCCTTGCTATGAGCCTTGGCAATATTGCCGTACATACTCTTTCCGCAACACGGGCATTTCAAAATACCGGATAGGATGTGTGCATGGTCTGGATTATTGACCTTTTCCCGCTTAAAGGAATTGATCTTGCGCTTTTCCTGTGCCAGATACC
>OGXR01000895.1_pt1 | contig 23652 bp, 25 predicted proteins | sample 1576331 | NCBI WGS metagenome assembly OGXR01 (sample SAMEA3541473, study PRJEB24748) | human gut metagenome | biome: human gut; feature: human-associated habitat; material: faeces | place: China | collected 2012 | reverse complement strand
TAAATATTTTTGTCTGTTGCTCGGTACAGTTAATATCTTAACACCGTTGTCGAAATTTGTCAACACTTTTTTTGAATTTTCTTAAAATATTTTTAAAAATATTTTAAGAAGTGTTTTCTTTTCGCTTGGTGCTTATTCATATTAACATCTTTCTTCTCATAAGTCAATACTTTTTTAAAACTTTTTTTAAATTTCTACCAAAATTAAATCATCACTAATGCATTTTATTCTTTCCCATTGAATAACAATATCATTACTATTAGAAAACAAACTCATTATTTTATTTGTACTCCCCGGAACAATTATAGATGTCATTGTTGCAAGAATGATAGTTGTTCTCTTTTATGGCACTATTATTGTTTTTATTGTCATTTGAAAGATACTTTTGATGGCTTATAATATATTCTTGTTTTTCTTGCTTATTTAAGTTTCCTTCTAATATAATAGGCTCTCCTATTTTAAAATATATTTCTAGTTTTATATGTTTTCTATCATTATTTATTTTAGATACATATATTTTATCTACTAATAATTTAATTAAGTCCTCAATATTTTCTTCTATTTTTATTTCTTTCTCTAAGGTCTTTTTTATTTGTTTCATATTTTCTTCTATTGAAGATACATTTTCTTTTTCTTCTTTAAGTTTTTTTATCTTCTTATTATAATTTGCTATTTCCTTATTTAATCCCTCATTTCTCTTATAGAACTCTTCATCAGATAAAAGATTCTTAATAGCAAGTTCTAATAATTTATCTTTTTTAGCCTGTACAATTTTTATATTATCTTCTAGTTTTGATATTTCTATGTCAAAATCTCTAGCGAAATTATATTTTTTGTATTTGTTTAGTAAATCTTCTATTATTTCTTCCTTATTTAATAAAAATTTATTTAGTATAACTTTAAATATTTCTATCAATTCTGATTCTTGAATTATTGGGCTTTCACATCCTTTTAGTCCAGATATAATATATTTGCTACAAGCCCATGCAGGTTTATTTGACCTTTTCTTTCCTGATATTCTATTAAAACTTACTATATGTTCTTCTTTATTATGTTCTTTACATAATATCAATCCACTAAATACATACCTATTTTTAAATACATCTTTATTTTCCACTTTATTTAAACAACTTTGTGCTTTCTTTTCTAATATGTTATTACACTTTTCCCATAGTTCTTCTGAAACAATTGCAGGTATGTTTTCTTTACATTCAAATATTTGCCATTCTTCTTTTGGCATCTTTTGTGCCTTATGTAATTTATAATCTACTACCTTTACAGTTCCAGTTCTATAATAGCCTTTATACTTAGGATTTCTTATAATCCTTCTTAATGTTTGTGACGATATTGGATTTCCATTTTTACCTTTATATCCTTTTTGTTCAAAATATTCTGCTATTTTATAAAATCCAATTTCTCCTCTAGCATATATTTCAAATAATTCTCTTATCATTTTTGCTTCTTCTTCATATATTATAAGTTTTCCATTGTCTTTTCTGTACCCAAATATGTTGTTATTTCCTAATACTCTCTTTTTCTCAATTGATCTATTAAACCCGAATTTAACTCTTTCGGATAATTTTCTTACTTCATCCTGTGCTACACTTGCCATAATTGTTAACCTTAGCTCTGAGTCTGGCATAATAGTATTGATATTATCAGATTCAAAATAAACACCTACTCCATTTTCTAATAATTTTTGGGTATAAGAGATACTATCCAGTGTATTTCTAGCAAAACGAGTTACTTCTTTTGTTAGTATTAAATCAAATTTTCCTTTTTTGCTATCTGCTATCATTCTTTTAAATGAATCTCTTTTATTTACACTTGTACCACTTATACCCTCATCTACATATCCATCTACATATGTCCAGTTAGAGAATTTTTTTATATGGTTTTCAAAATAAAAAACTTGATTACTTAATGAATTTAATTGTTCATCTTTTTCACTTGATACTCTTGCATAGTATGTTACTTTTAGTGGCAAGTCATATATGGTTTTACCATTTGTTATTTCTTTTCTCATATTGTATAAATCCATCTTCTTATCTCCTTTCTAATCAAAGTATCTTTATAGGTACAATTATTATATAATCATATTAGTTACTTGTCTATATTTTTTCAACTTCCTTATTAATTTCTTTTAACAATTCATCTTGTACTTCTTCATATATTTGTCTATCTATTACTTTATTTTGAAATAATTTTCTATTTAGTATCATTTCAATCTCTAACTTTACTTGTTTATTAGATGCTATCTGCTTTTTCTCCATAAAGCTATCACCTCTCGTTTTAATTGACTATTAATAAATATTCAAAGTTAGAATAATCTATTCTATAATTTTACTGTTAACTCGCCTCCTCTTTCTTTTATTTTTTAGGCATACTAAAAAGCAAGCCATTAAGCTTGCTTTTAGTTGATTTTTTGGAACAGTATTTTGAGTACAACTATACTAAGTATCTTTTTGACATTTCAATTGCATGTTGCCATTGCAAATGTCTTAAATACTCTAATTCATAGTCTTCTTTTACTTTCAAATTTTCTGTTCTTAACTTCCTGTTTGTTTTCTTTCTCTCAAGATATTTTTTATATTTTATCTCACTTCTTATTTTCTTTTCCTTTTCATAGTTAGGATGTCCTTTTAAAACTTTTGATACATATTGTGGACTTACTCCTAATTCTTTTGCTATACAAACGCAGTTAAAATTTCTTTCAAAATACAATTCACAAATTTTCTGTTGCCATTCATTGTTTGCTTTGATTACCTCCTCTCGTAAAATAGTAATCAACACTTCTTATTCCTTTGAAAATTTGACTTTTTGTATTCCTTTCATTTTTTATAGACTCTTTAAGTCATTTTGTATCTACCTTTATTGTTGACATTGCTATTGTACTACATTTTTCCAATAAATTCAATATTTATATAAATATTTTTTACAATTTATTTATATAATTCGATTCAAATTTATATTTTCATCGTTATTTCAGTAATACATTATCTAACAATTTTATTATATCTCTCCATTCTTCTTTATTCTCAACATATCCTAAAAATTCATTTGTCAATGGATTATATAATGCCGCATAAATTCTCAATTTATTATCCTCATCATATGTATTATCAGTATATACAATATAATCCTTTCCATTTCTTTCATTCTTAAATGTTAGAATTACATCATATGATTTTTTCATACCATTTTCTAGTACTGTAAATATTTTTCTTTTATCTATCATTTTCTCTTTTCCTTTCCACAACTTATCTTGCCTCATTATCATCATTTTCGTCATGTTTTTTAGAAGTTTGTTCTTGCTCTTGTTTTTGCGTTAAGCTGTCAATCTTTGCTTCTAATTCTTGCAATTGCTTGTCTGATTCCTCTTGATATTTAAAATAAGCCTCTTGCATCTGTTTAAATCTCTCTGAGTTTTCATTTTTCTTTCTTATTATTTCTTTTACCTCTTTACCCAATTCTTGTAGTTCTTTAAATCTAGCATTTTCTTCTGGTGTAATTCCTATTTTGCCATCTTCTGGTTTAAATACATTTACATTTCCTATTGTTTCATCTTTATTTAAAATAATTCCTCCGGCTGTTTTAAATGTTGAGTCATGATATTCTTGTATATACCATTCCAAACTATCAACATCCATTCCTTTGGGAACAATTTCATCTAAGTTTAATGGAACAATTTGTCCTAAATCTAAATTGCTCACTCTATTTATATAGCAATTATAAAATCTCCCCCCTTCAATTGGACTTTTAGGATTTGGCACAAAATATACATTTACATTGCTACAATTTTTTCCTACAAATTCTTCTTGTCTACTTTGTGAATAATTTATTTCTTCTACCAAATATTGAGTTCTTGGTAACTTGGATAGTTTTTCTTTTAATAATGTATATGCTTCTTCAACATTTTGTGGATAATATTTTTCTACTATTAATCTTAATTCATTTTCTATCTCTGTTGAATTAAAATCTTTTTTATCTAATAAGTATTGTGTTAAATTTTTTAAGTCTGATGTAGATATTTTTTCTGCTTTTGGATATATAGTTGTATTTCCACTTAAATAACTTGTTAAATTTGAAGATGTCAAGTTTGGAGGTAGTTGGCTTATCCTTTTAGCATTTCTTATATTTTCCATTGTTTCTTCATGATCCATTTTGTATATTTGCAATATTCTTTTTTCTTTTTCTTGTATTTCTTCCAATGTATATCCTATTGTTTTATCAGTAAATAACTGTGATTCGATTTGCTGATACATTAAATTCGTCTGCTCATCATCAAATCCAAAAGATTCGCATATATGATATATTTTCTCTTCTATTTCTTCTTCGCTTTTATCTTTTAATAGCATTTCAGAAATTTCACGAATTTGCTCTATCGAAAACCTTTCTATAAAATCATTTTTTGTTGCACCTAATATCTTACCATTTAAAGTTCCAATCCCTACTTTTGGTAAGTCTTTTATTTCATAGGCATCTTTTATTTGTTTTAATGTTTGATTATGCTTTTCTAAATCATCTTTTTCTTTAAATTCTTGTAATTTGCCACTTCTTTCTGATGCTTCTATTATGTAATGTCCAATGTTTGAACTTTGTGCTATAAGATTATATTTTTGTTCATACTCTTCTTCTGTTTTGCCTGGATAATTTTCCTTTAAAACATTAATAAATACTCCTTTTACTTCAGGCATTGTAAAAAAGTTATATTCTAAAATTGCATCTAATACTGGTTTGAATTCTTTTTGGCTTATTTTTTCTCCATCAAATGTAGTATTATTTGCTAAATATCTTGTTATTGCAGATATGCTTGCATTTGGTAATTCTTCTTTGGATATTGCATTTCTTATAGTTTCTAATACTTTGTTGTGCCTTTCTAATTCTTTTTCTTGATTCATATAAAATTCTCCTTTTAACTTTGTTTTACTATTTTAAGTTTATCTTTCTTGATTATCATTTTCTTTGGTTTGTTCAGCTTCTTCAATTATTTCTTTAATTTCATTTCCCACATCAATATTTTCTCCAAGTAATCCGATTTTGCTTTTGTTCAAAAACAATTTGTTTCATGAACTTAATAACTTCATCACTTCTTGATATATTTCTTCCAAAGTCTAAATCCATTAATTTGTGTATTTCATATTCTGATAACTTTAATCCATTTATAATTGCACATTCTATTTCTTTTTGTAATTTTTCTATATTTTCCACTTTTTTTTGAGCGTTTAATTTTCCTCCGATATTAGTTCTTCCTGTAATTTTTGTATTTATTTTTAACTCCTCTAATATTTTTTCTTTATTAGGATTATCTTTTATTAGCTCATCTATTTTGGTTCCAGTCGTTTTTATATTGGTTATATCAACATCATACTTTTTTAAAATAACTATACACTCTACAAATTCTTTTGTTGCTGTTCCCATTTTATTATTGCCAGATTTATTATTTGTATCTATTTCATCTATTATTCCCATTACCTCGTCTATTTCTGGATGTTGTTCTCTTATTCGTTCTTTTTGTATCTTATATTTTTTTCTTCTTTTTTCATCAGTTTCATTTTTTTCCTTCTTCTCTAACTCTCTATACGGTTTTATTAAATTTTGTCTAATGCTTCTTAATTGATTTCCAAGATTTTTTTCTTCTTGTGTAACATCATTATTTCTAGCATGTCCCCTTGGAGGTATAGTCCTTTTATTAGTTGTCATCCACAATTTTATTTTTCTTGCATTTTCTAAGTATATTGGAACATTATTATTATCTATCCACTCGATTATAGCTACTACATCTTCAAATTCTGGATGATTGTTTTTATATTCTTCTTGTTCTTCTTCAGTCTTTAACTCTAAATATGGTTTAATTATGTTCCTTCTTATTTCTGCCAAATCTCCTCCAAGTTTTTTTTCTTCAGGATTTTGTGATTTACTATTCGGTGGTTTAGTTGTTTGATTTTTAATCATCCATTCTTTTATTTCAATTGCATGCCAATAATATGCTGAATCTTCTTTTTGTCTAACATTGTTTTTATCAATCCATTCTACTATTTGCATAACTTCATCAATTTCAGGATGCATTTTTCTATATTTATCTTGTTCTTCTTTGCTTTTTAATTCTTTATATGGTTTTATTAAACAGTTTCTTATATCACTTAATCTATTTCCTAGCATTCCTTCATCTTCAGGAATTATGTAATTTCCAAATTCATCAATTACTTGCACTCTTGGAGGTCTGGTTGTATGATTTTGTTCCATCCATTCTTTAATTCTTAATGCATTCCAATATCTGGCTGAATCCTCTTTCTGTAGTATAGTATTTTCTTCTATCCATTGTATAACAATAAGTAATTCTTCTATTTCTGGATGAATTTTTTTAAAAACTCGTTTTTCTTCTTCTGTTTTCAATCTCCTATACGGCTTTACAACTTCTTGAATGCAATATCTTAACTTATCCCCTATGTCCGCTTCATCATCTGGTACCATTTTTTCTCCGCTTTCATTTCTCCATTGTCCTCTAGGTCGTCTCGTCACATTGTTTTTTTCCATCCACTCTCTTGCCTTTAATGCATTAATCAAACGTGCCTTGTCTAAAAGTTCAACTTTTACATCTGAACTTATATATTTGCTATATAAATGAATTATATTTAATAAGTGCTTTCTTTGTTCTTCATTATATAGTACGCTTGGATTATTCTCTATAATTTTAATTATCTTATCTTCTTCTACCTGTAATATTTTAAATTCTCTTTTTATTATTTCATTTATTTCTTTAAAATATTTCTCTATATACTTTATTATGACTTCTTCGTTCTCTTTATTTTGTTTTGCATAATTTAACATTTCTGTATTTATTAATAGCTCATTTGCAATTGTATATATATTTTCTTCAACACCGAAGTCTTTTAATTTTTCTAATATAATGTTTCTAACTTTAACTTCAAAAGGTATTTCTCCTACAACACTTGCGAGTTTTTCATTTAATTTACTATGTAATTCCGTCTCATTAGGTAATTGTTGTTCTAATACTTTAACTGCATCCATTAGGAATATATCCATCATTACTCTTTCGTCTACTTGTTCTTGATTTCTTATTTGTTCTGATCTTGAAGGTATATTTGCTTCTATTTCTGGTATTTTTGTTAATACTTTTTTATTATTTTCATCTAATGTTGTAGCTGTTATTACACTTGAATATATTTTTCTTTCTCTATTATCTTTCTCTGAGTTTTCAATTTCATCTTGAGCTTCTATTTCTTTTAGGAACTTATCTATTTCATTATCAGTCAATATTATCTCTTTATATTTTTCAACTTTCTTTGCTGTTGTTTTACCTTGTGAATATTCTCTTGCTTGTAAACTTTTAATCATAAAGTTTGTTAACTTAAGTAATCTATATGGGCTATATATTTGTTTTCCTTCTGTATCTTTTTGATGTTTCCACCAATCTAATAAATAATATCCATTTTTACTTATATTATATTGTAATACACTTGGTACAAGATTTGGTACTATATCATGTCCACCTTGGCATAAAGGCACAACATGTTCTGCTGATAAATTAGATGTTAGTTTTCTATCTATTTCTTCTGCATCTATATATTCAAATTTCTCACCTGATAATGCACACCTATGGTCAAAATATTCTAATGCGATATTTACATATTTTGATGTTTCTCCATCTGACAATACGCCAAATTTAGCTGCTCTATCTTTATGATATACACTTTTGTATACAAGTTGTCCATCCTCATTAAATTCAACTTTTTCTCCTTCAATTTCATCAAGCGCCATCTCTAGTTCTATATCTTGTTCCTGTAATTCCTTATCATACTCAAGTTTTTCTTTTGACATCTTAATCTCCATTCACTTTTATATCTTATTTTCTAAATATATTTTTTAAGAAATCTTTTATTTTGTTTAATATATTTTTGAACAATGACTCATTATACTCCATTGGCAAATTATCATTGTTCTTATCTTCAATTTCAACTTTTTCTTCTAACTTATTTTTGTTGAATATTGGATAAGTTATTTCTTGCTTTTGTTTATTTTCTTTGGCAATTCGTTCTTCATATTGGATTTTTTCTAATTGCTTTAAAACACTTCTTTCTTCAGATGTGGATAAAAAATTTGTATATAAATATGTAATTATTTTCTTTGTGTCTTTTCTTAATTCTATTGTTTCGAAGTCATCAATAATAAAAACATAGTCTTTGTCCATGTTATCTTCTATTACCCATAAATATTTTTCTGGTATCTCATCTATACCTTCCTCGTATTCTTTTAATATTTCATATACCTCTGTTAATGCTTTTCTATCAAATTTTATGTTTTTATTATAATAACTAATTCTTTCCATTATCTTTCTCCATCCTCATTTTCTTTAAATTGTTCTACTTGTTTAAATGTTTCATCAAATATTTTATCACTGGCTTCTGGATTTTTTTCATAATTTTCTCCAAGTAATCCTTTATTTTTTGTCTATTTTACCTTTAAATTTTTCGAATCTTTCACCTGATAATGCACATCTGTTATTAAAATATTCTAATGCAACATTTACATATTCAGCAACTTCTCCATCTGACAGAACTTTAAACTTTGCAGCTCTATGACTATGATTTACCTTTTCAAAAATGACATGTCCTTTTTTAGTTCTTGTGTTTTTTCCTTGTATACTTTCTATAGTTTCTTCATATTCATCATTTATAACATCATCGTATTCTTCATCCATACATATATTTTCCCTTCAGATACTTTTTACAATTTAAAGTACTTTTCAAAATCATTAAATAGTATATTTCTTACTTCTTCTTTTGATTTTCCTTCTTCTGTTAATTTATCTATAAAATCTTTCACCTCTTTTGGATTAACGGACATTGATATTGATTGCTTTTTAAATAATTCTCCTAAATCTTTTATATCAACTTCTCCATAATATTTTTCCAAAAACCTTATTCTTTGAAAATCTTCTGTCAATATCCATGGATTTTTTCTTGATATTTCAGCAATATCTTCTTCTGTTAAATTATATTGCTTTAAAAACTCTATTTCTTGTTTTATATCTGTTCCTAACACTACTTTTAAATCAACATTTATTTCAAATTGTTTGTCTATTTCTTCTTCAGTTAAACCTATTTTTAACAACTCTTCATACACATCTCTATCTTCATATCTCATTTTTTCTTCTCCTATTTTTATAATTTACCAATTATATTATAACATAAAAGCCTATTTTTTCAGTAATTATGACAAATGTTATCAAAATGTAAATTAATTGTAATATTCATGTAACATTATTTTATAAATTTTCAACTTCATCATCTCCAATTTGTTTGAATCTTAATAATAAGTCATTAACTTTTTCTTTATTCAAACTTTTATAATTGCATTTTGGTATATATTGTTTTATAGATTTTTCATATTCTTTTAATCCAAATATGTATATATTTTTATAATTATCATTTTCCTCAAAATAATAGTGCAATCTTGCCAGTGTTTCCATATTTATTAATGGCATAATTACAATATAATTATTCTCATCTAGCTTTAAATCTGTAAGTCTAAAATCTGATATTTCTACATCATACATTTCTTTTATTCTTAAATATATACTGTTTCTGATTTCATAGTTATTTCTTATTAAAAATTTGCCATATTCATTATATGGAACTAAAACTGTATATTTATTTCCAAAATAAAATCCTTTTTCGTGTAATACTATTTTTTCTATGTCATTTATAAATATCATTGCATTTGTATAACCATTCTCTTTTCTTATATCATAATAAATTGATTTTATATATTTATCATTTTTTCCATCATAAATAGCATACACAAGAAATTCATCTTGATTGTTATATTCTAATTTTCCTATATATCTTCTTGAATGCGTTGTTGGTTCATCTTCTTTTTTCATATTCCAACTAGGTATAAAATTAAAGTTGTCTTGTATTAGGCAACTTGCAATATCACTTATAACATTTAGTCTTTCTATATTGTTTTCATTTCTACAATGATTTCTTACTTCAAATCCATTTTCCAATAAATATTCTTTTCCTTTTGTTCCAAGTGTAATATACCTATGCTTTAACCTTCTAATATAATTATGTTTTACTAAATTTACAATTCTTTTTTCTTGATAAGTTACTGTTTCATAAATATATCTTGTATTATCTAATGATATTATTTTGTACCTTCCTAAAAATGTCAATAATTCTATATCTCTATTCTGTAATCTAATTCCATCTATCATTTCAATCACCTCTTTCTAAAAATTCTCCTTTTAATTTTCCACAAAACTGTACCTTTGTAGAGGCAACATATTGTATATGTTCCCTCTACTCTAGACAATTTTTTAGGTTTAATATTTGTTCAAATACTTATCATTTGTACTTTTTCATTCATTAAATAACATGGCAAAATTTTGAAAGATTTTTTATCTGAAATTTTGCCATGTTTGTATATATTATTTATCTCAATTTTTGATTAATTATTTTAGTAATTTCATCTGCGGGTATTACATAAACCTCTACATATGGTTTATCTGAATAATACCCTTGTACCATATAACAAGAACAATAAATGTTGTCATCTTTTATTACTTTTCCATGTATTAATCCATCTTGGATTGGTTTCACATTTCTATTATCTGCATCCCATATCTTTCCATCATCATATATTTTTATAATTGTCATTGTAAATTTATCATAAAATAATCCTTCGTATTTTCTTGTCATTCTAGCAATATTACTTGTAATTCGTTTTTGTGTATAGCTTGCTCCTTTTTTTATTGGTGGAATTTTTTCTGGAATATGTATCTTTAATATGTCATCTTCTAATTTTGCTTTATAGTCATAATCAATGAAATCTGTTACTTCATCTCCCATAAAATCCTTCCATAAGTTTTCTTGCATTACTGCATCATACATATCCATTCTTTCTTTTTCCAACTTACAGAAATATCTTTCTAATTCTTCATCTTTTATTTTTTCTTTTGTTTGTATTAGTTCATTACTTATTTTTTCAATTTTTTTAATTGATTCTATAATTTCTTCTTTTTTCATAAATATCACACTCTCTTTCTTTAAATTTAATTTTTTGCATAAAAATAGAAGGTACAAAACTTAATTGTATCCTTCATTTTATATTCATATAACTATTTAGTTAAATATCTATTGGTAATTCTTCTTATATTATAATTGTTGTTTTTTAATAATTTTTCTTTAATTTCTTTTATATATTGATTTTCAATCTTTTCATATAATAATACTTTGATTATTTCTCTTGCTTCTTCAAATGTACATACATTTGCATTATTATTTATTAGTTCAATCATATTAATCTTATATTTAGATTTTAACAATATCTTTAATATTGAATATGATTTACACTTTACATCAATATCATAATCTTTATTATAAGCGTATAGAAATGTAAAATATAACTGATTCTCTAAATTTGTATCTTTTAGTTCAATTTTTTCATTTATACAGTTGAAACACTTTAATACTTCTAAAATATTATCTTCATTATTAAAAATAGCCTCACAAAAAGTATTTATCATTTTTTCTTGTGATATTATACCTAGTAAAAATTCTAACATTTTTTTGTTATTATTTAAGTCTTCTATTGTACGATTTCTAAATTCATCATCATATACCGATTCAAAATTTATTTTATCTACTATACCCAATATGATATTTCTATATTTTTCAGTATTATTTTCAATTAGCAAATTAGATAACATTTTGATGTGTCTTATTTTTTCATATATTGTTTGATTTTTTGAATTTAATATTCTTCTAGCGAGTGGAATATATCGAGTTAATATTAATTCTTCTAAATTTCTAGTATAGTTTTCTTTTGAAAAAGAATTTCTTCCTATTGTATATTCATTAGCATATCCTGTAAATAAACCTGGATTTTTCTCTCTTTCATTTTCTCTTTCTTCCATAATGTCTATTATTTTCTTTACAGTATCATAATTGTTTTTTTCTTCAATTATATTATTCACTATGATGTTATGTGCATTCTCATATATAATCTCATCATACTTATTACTTTTCGTTATTTTCTTATAGTTTACCATTGCATCTATTATATTTAAACTATATTCCTTTCTTTTTGCTGCTAATTTATCTAATATTTTTTCAAAAAGCTCTTTTTCATTTTTATCTAGTAATTCAATTTCTATTATATTTATAATTTCAGAAATCTCAATATAAAACCTTGAATATTCATTTTCAAAATAACTTAAAAATATTTGAAATAATTTTTCTTTATTAGCTATCCTTGATACATTAGTTTTTAAGGCTTTTAAAATATTATAGATATTATTAATATTGATTTTATCATTAATTTCTATTTCTGATAACATCATATTTTCTAGTTCTAAATATTCTTCATCTAACAAATATTTTCCAAACAATTTATATAAAAAGCAATTATAATTGTCTATATAAAATTTAATTACAGTATTTCTTTGATTTAGCAAACTATTAATAAATTCATTACTATATATCTTAGGCATTTTACATTTTAATGAATTAAATAATTGCTCGAATTTTTTTGTATTATTGCTTAGCAACAACATTCTTAATGAAGATAAATATAAATCTTCATCTCCTAAAGCATCTGCATAAAGGTATAGTATATCTGATAAAAGCTCTCTACTAAGTTTAAGATGAGTTATAGATCCATAAAAAATAGTTACATATATTAGTTTTTGTATATCATTACAAATACTTTCTAGTCTGTTTGAATATATGATTGTATGTTTACTTTTGTGTTTATATCCAAAAGAATTTTTATGAGCAGCTTCATATATATTTGTTTTTATTCTATCATAGATTGGATTAGCCAATATATGTCTATTTTTATTGATTTCCTCTTGAAATTCATCATTGAGTTTATATCTATTATTTTCATTATCATATTGTGCATTTATATTTCTGCCATCTATCAATATATCATCTTTAAAATATGATTCTATTTGCTCTCCACTTTTTATTTTTATTAACAATTCTTGATATATCGTTATACTGCTTTCAATATTTCCTCTAAAGTATTCAAGCATTGCTACCCATCTTTTTTTTATAATTTCATCTTCATTAATATCAAATTCGCTTTTTAGTTCGTTTTGAAATTGTTCTAACAATTGAATAGGAAAATCTTTTTTCCCTATCGCCCAATCTATAATAGCTTTTCCAACTTGTAATGAAACACTCTTAAAATTGTACTTTTCTTTTTGATAATTCCAAAACAAATTCGAAAATAAATATCCTTCTAATTCTTCAAATTTATTTACATATTTATAATAAAATTCCGAATATTCATTTTTAGTTGTAACTTCTGGATAAAAAATGTTATATGTATTATATGTAATGGTTTCTGTATTATCACCATTTATCATTTTTCCATTTGTTCCATCAATTTTATTGCTTTTAAAAACTTTTTCCATTATTTCTTTATTTTCTGGTTTTTTATTCATAATTATCTCCATTTATCATTTTTGAATTATCTCCATTTATTTTATTAGATTTAAATTCTTTTTTACATTTATAAGAATTATAAGTAAATCCTCCTAAAAATGCTCCTATGAATGATGTTACTATGGGAATTATTACATCTTTAATTATTTCTTTCATATTCTTTCTCCTATATTATATAAATTTAAATAATTTTACTTCAATCTTTTATTATCTTTAAAACTTAATTTTTTGTTTTTTTCTTTTTCTATTTGTTTTGTACTTTTTCTTGGTGTTGGTAAATCTTCCGGCATAGTACCACCTATTCTTTTTATAGTTTGTCTAACTGCTTGTCCCACTTTATGATGAGTTATACAAGCATCATCTTCATTGTTGATATTTTTATTTTTTAATACTTCATCTGTCTGTGTTATTCTAAACAAGTTTGCTGCAAGCTCTGTACTACTCATATAATCTAATATATCTTCTTTTTCTGATATTCCTTTTCTATTCGCTATATCTTTCGCAGTTTCACCATTATACAATCCTCTATATCCATAATTATTAAATTTACCATAATTTTTAACACCTGCCAATTTTGCTGTATCAAATAAATATTTATTTTTGTCTTTTACATTTTGTCTTGTATATAATCTCTTTTCATCTTCGCTTAAATTCTTGTACTCCTGTCTTGTTATTTCTTGCTTTCTTGTTTGAACAGCAAAATATGTCTGTGCTAATGCAATTGCTTTTTTTCTACTATCTCCATTTTGTGCTATTAAGTAGCAAGCATATCTCGTTAATTTCATATCCTCTATTGTTTTTTCTGCATTTTTAGGCATTTTGATCGTTTTGCCGACGTCGGCAAAATGTTCAAATATAGTATTATTACTGTTTTCACAGGATTTCTTTGCTTTATCTATAACTTTAATAAAATTTCCCCATTTACTATATTCTAACATTTCCATTAGTTCTCTTGCATACCAAAATTCTACTCCATTTTCATCAATATGTTTAATACTTTCAAAATTTCTCTCGGTCTTATTAATTATATTATTTTCCATATGCTCTCCTATTCTTCAACTATTTGGAAATTCTGAATAGTTGAAATTTATTTAAATATCTCCATTTTTTATTTCAATTATTTATATCACATATTTTAGTTTTTTTCAATAGTTTCGCAAAATTTTGTTCTTTTTATACACTTTAAAAAAGCACATTTTTTATGTTCTTCTTTACCTATAATTCTACTTTACAAACCACATCATAACAATAATTTTCTTTTACCACATAGCCTGTCCTTTTTTGTTTATTTTTTGTAACATAGTTCTTTTTCTTACGAATTCTTTCAAATTCAAACCTACTATATCTATTCTCTTTCTTGCAACTATTATAGATGTTATTTTACCTGTATCTAAATCGGCACACACATCTTGAACAAATCCCAATCTTTTTCCATCACATATATTTATAACCTCTTTGTGCTTAAAATCCAATCCTTTATCTCCCATATATTCACACCTCTTCCTTATAATATATGAAGTTATAAATATAGTGTTACAAAAATCATATTATTTGTAATATCTTTTAATATTCTCTAATGCATTTTTTTCCAATCTAGAAACTTGCGCTTGCGAAATTCCAATTTCCTCAGCAACCTCTGTTTGCGTTCGCCCGTCAAAATATCTTTTAATAACAATCTTTTTTTCTTTATCATTTAGTTTTTTAAGAGCTTCTGCTATGGTCATATTATCAGCCCAACTTTCATCACTATTTTTTACATCTTTTACTTGGTCCATTATATATATACTTTCTGAACCATCATTATATATTGGTTCTTGTAATGACACTGGGTCTTGAATTGCATCAAAACTAAATGCAATTTCTTCTTTTTGAACCCCTAATTCTTTTGCAATTTCTTCTATACTAGGCTCTCTCCCTTTTTCCTTATTAAATCTTTCTTTGAATTGAAGAGCTTTATATGCTAAATCTCTTACAGATCTACTTACTCTTATAGTATTATTGTCTCTTAAATATCTTCTTATTTCTCCTATGATCATTGGCACGGCATATGTGCTAAATTGGACATTTTGTGATAAGTCAAAATTGTCTATTGATTTTATCAAACCTATACACCCTATCTGAAATAAATCATCTGCATTTTCTCCTCTACCATAAAATCTTTGTATTACACTTAAAACTAGCCTTAAATTTCCTTTTATAAATTCTGCTCTTGCACTTTCATCTCCTTGTTTTATTCTTATAAATAATTCATCTTTTTCTTTATTTGTTAGAACTGGTAGTTTTGATGTGTTTACTCCACAGATTTCTACCTTATTTATCAAATAAAAAACCTCCTTTAGAAATAACATTATTTACATTATTTCCAAAAAAGGTATTATTTATTCTTGTTTATTTTTTACTAATCTTCAATTATGACTCTTTTTGAAAATTCTTTCAACTTTTCTTCAACATCTTTTGCTGATGTCATTCTTAGAATTTCCTCTGCAAGTTCTTTACAATCAAACTTCTCTAATTCACTTATTCTTTTTCTGGCTTTCAAAATATTATTTGAATTCATTGAAAATTCATCTAATCCTAAACCTATTAATAAAGGAATATATAACTCATCTCCAGCCGCTTCTCCACACATTCCACAGAATATTCCTGCATCATGTGCGCCATCAATTGCCTGCTTTATTAGCTTTATTACAGCAGGATGGTATTTTGTATATAATTTTGCGATTTTTGCATTTCCTCTTTCTACCGCTATCGTATATTGTATCAAATCATTTGTTCCTATACTGAAGAAATCACATTCTTTTGCAAGTCCATAAGAAATTAAAGCAGCTGATGGTATCTCTATCATTATACCAACTTTAATATTTTTCTTATATTTAATTTCTTTTTTATCTAATTCTTTTTTACATTCTTCAAGAACTTTCTTTGCATCTCTCAATTCTTCTATTGAAGATATCATCGGAAACATTATTGATAAATTTCCATATGTGCTTGCTCTTAATATTGCCCTTAATTGTGTTTTAAATAAAGATACATTATCTAAGCAAAGTCTTATAGCCCTGTATCCTAAAAATGGATTATCTTCTTTTTCAAGTTGCAAATATTTTAATTCTTTGTCACCACCAACATCAAGTGTTCTTATTATAACAGGTCTATCTTCCATTTTTTCAGCAACTTCTTTATATGCTAAAAATTGTTCTTCTTCTGTTGGCATTTTTTCACTATCCATATACAAAAATTCGCTTCTTAATAGTCCTACCCCTTCTGCTGAATTTTTTAGTATAATATCAACATCTGCCGGTGTTCCTATATTTGCAACCAATTCTACTACATACCCATCACTGGTTTTTGTTACTTCATCTTTAAATTTTTCTAACTCTTCTTTTTCTTTTGTTAATCTTTCTTTAATTTTTTCTAGTTTTTCCTTTTCTTCTTCTGTAGGATTTAAATATATTTCTCCTGTTTCTCCATTCATTCCTACAAAATCGCCATCTCTGAATATTTTAGTTGCATCCTCCACCTTAGTTATTGCTGGAATCGCTCGTGTCCTTGCCATAATTGATGTGTGTGAATTAGTTCCTCCCATTTCTGTAATTATTCCAGATACATTTCTAAAATCTAATTTTGCTGTATTAGATGTTGTTAACTCTGTCGCAACTATTATTGTATTAGGATTTAATTTGCTTATATTGACTATTTCTTCTTTAAATAATTTTGCAAGTATTCTATTTTTTATGTCTGCAATATCCCTTGATCTAGCAGCCATATATTCATCGCTCATATTTTCAAATATTTGTATTACATTATTGAATCCAATTTCAACAGCATATTCAGCATTACAATTTGTTTCTTGGATCATTTTATTTGTTTCTTCTATTAATGCAGAATCTTGCATTATCATTAAATATGCTGACATTATTTCCTTTTCAGTTCCTGTGGCTTCATTTACTATTTTTTGCGTTTCATCTGTTACTTCTTCAAGTGCTTTTTTTACTTTATCTATTTCACCCTTTGAATCTTGTACTATCTTTTTTTCTATTTGTTTTTCTTGATTTTTTAATATTATTGTATTTCCAAAGCCGATTCCTATGGATACACCTTTTCCTCTTATCATCTGTTTCCTCCTATATCCTATATAGAAAATTATTCTCCAAATTTATTTTCGAAAGCTTTTAAGATTTCTGTCATAGCTTCCTTTTCATCTTCTCCGTTGCATTCAATTTCTATTTCAGTCTTTGCTTTTATCCCTAAAGACATTATTCCTAAAATTGATTTTGCATTTGCTTTTTTTTCATTTACACTTAAATTTATATCACATTTAAATCTACCAGCTAGCTTTGCTAATTCGCTAGCTGGTCTTGCATGTAACCCCGTTTCATTCTGTAATATTACTTTTTCTTTTCTCATTTTGCATTTCCTTTCTTTTTTTCGTATTCTGGCAAATCATTTTTTAATACTGACATAATAGCCATCGCTACTAATGATCCTGCTAGTATTGCTAATAAGTATAAAAGCGGATGTCCAACTGTGGCTATTACGAAAATTCCTCCGTGTGGTGCTCTTAGTGTACAATTAAATAACATTGATAATGCTCCTGTTACTGCTGAACCTGCTACAAATGCTGGTATAGTTTTTAGTGGGTCTGCTGATGCAAATGGAATTGCTCCTTCTGATATAAATGATAATCCCATTATATAATTTACATATGCAGCTTGTTTATCCTTTTTATTTATTTTTTTAGGGAAAAATGTTGCAAGTAATGCTATTGCTAATGGTGGTACCATTCCACCTGCCATTACAGCAGCCATTATTTCATACTGACCAGATGCTAACATTCCTGTTCCAAATGTGTATGCAGCTTTATTTACCGGTCCACCTAAATCAATTGCCATCATTCCTCCAAGTATTGCACCTAGCAAGATTTTGTTTGCTGTATTCATTGATGATAGATAATTATTTATTCCTGTGTTTATTGCTCCTACATATGGATTGATTAATAGCATAAATGCTCCCATTATCATTATTCCAAACACTGGATATAACAAAATTGTTTTTATTCCTTCTATGCTTTCTGGTAGGTAACTACATATTTTCTTTAAGCCTAATACTATATAACCACCTACAAAACCTGCTATTAAAGCCCCTAAAAATCCTGAACTTACAAGTGTTACTGTATTGTCTGTTAATGATGCGAAGGTTGTCCCTTGCACTGCCAATATACCACCAACAAATCCTACTGCTAGTCCTGGTCTATCAGCTATACTCATTGCTATATATCCAGCTAAAATATATAGCATTACATTAAATGCCGCTCCTCCGACTGTTTTAAAGAATGCTGCAAGTGGTGTATTCATACCGAAATTTGATGGATTTATATTATAATCATCAAACAAAAATGCTAATGCTATTAAAATTCCTCCACCAACAACAAATGGCAACATATGTGTTACACCATTCATTAAGTGTTTATATATTTGCGTTCCTATTCCTTCTTGTTCTCCACCATTATAATCCTGTTTTTCTTTTCCTGACGAATGATACGTTTTTGCTTCTGGAGATAGTACATGCTCTATTAATTCTTTTGGCTTGTTAATTCCATCAGCTACTTTTGCTTTTACAATTTTTTTACCGTCAAATCTTGACAAATCAATTTTTGTATCTGCTGCAATTATTACTGCTTTTGCATTTTTTATTTCCTCTTTAGTAAATTTATTTTTAACTCCTGATGCCCCATGCGTTTCTACTTTTACTTTGTGTCCTAATTGATTTCCCATTTTTTCTAATGATTCTGCAGCCATATAGGTATGTGCTATTCCTGTTGGACATGCAGTTATGGCTAATATTTCATAACCATTATTCTCTCTTTTGGTTTCATTTAATTTCATTCTTTCTGCTCTATCTATGCATAACATAAATTCTGCTGAGGTTTCTGCATTTAATAATTCGTTTTTAAATTCAGGATCCATTAATAATGTTGATAATCTACTTAAAACATCTAAATGCACATTATCTTTAGTATCTGGTGCAGCAATTAAGAATATTAATTTAGCTGGTTGTCCATCTAAAGAATCAAAATTAACTCCATCGGGAATTACCATTGCTGCAAGTCCTGGTTTTGAAACTGCATCTGTTTTTCCATGAGGAATAGCAATCCCTTCTCCTATTCCTGTTGAACCTTCTTTCTCTCTTTCTAAAACCACTCTTTTGTATTTCTCTTTGTCAATAATATTTCCATTATTGGTCATTAAGTCTACCATTTTACTGATAACTTCTTCTTTGCTATTAGCACTACCATTTATTTTTATGGCACTTGTGCTTAGTAAATCTGTAATTTTCATATTTTCCTTCCTTTCTTTCGTATGTTCTTTTAGAACTAATTTATTTCTTTTAATAGGTTGACTACCTCTTCTTTTGTAGCTAAACTCATTGAAAATGCGCTTGCACTACCAGTAGCCACTCCCATTTTAAAAGCATATTCATACTCTCCACTTTTTTCATATCCAGCTATAAAACCTGCTACCATGGAGTCACCTGCTCCAACCGTATTTAATACCTTCCCTTTTGGAGCATTTATAAAATATTCCTTATTTTCATTTGTTACTAATATTGCACCATCTCCACCTAATGAAATTAATACATTTTGTGCTCCCATTTTTTGAAGTTTTTTTGCGTGTTCTATAATTTCTTCTTTTGACTCTATTTTCTCATTAAATGTTTCTTCTAATTCTTCCTTATTAGGTTTTATTAGAAATGGTTTAAATTTTAGCACATTCATTAATAATTCTTTTGTCGCATCAACTATGAATAGTACATTTTTTTCATTTAATTTTTTACATATTATTTCATATATATTATTATTTATACATTTCGGTATGTTTCCCGCTAATATTACTTTATCTTCACTTTTTATTTTATCAATTTTTTCTATCAATTCTTTTATGTTTTCTTCTGTTATTTCTGGCCCATTTCCATTTAGTGCAGTTTCTTCCTTTGAACTTATTTTTACATTTATTCTTGTTATACCTTTTTTTACATTTATAAAATCAGTTTTTATTCCTTTTTCTTCAATATTCTTTTTTAATTCTTCTCCTGTAAATCCTGCAATAAAACCAAGTGCCGTACTTTCTATTCCTAAATTACTCAGAACTGTTGAGACGTTTAAGCCTTTTCCCCCTGAAAGTATTTCTTCTGTTTTTGTTCTATTTATCTTTCCAACTTCAAAGTTGTCTACTTGTGATATGTAGTCTAATGCCGGATTAAATGTTATTGTATATATCATTCAATTCACCTCATTTTGATACAATATTATCATACTTATTTTTAATTTACAATAGAATTTTTTATATTTGCTCAAAAAAAAGAACTATAATTTTACATTTTAATTATAGTTCTTTTTTTATTCGATTTTTTACGCATTTTGTGATGAATTATTTCCATCAAATGGAATAAATTTATTTACAATACTCTCTGTACTAACTCCCATATCAGCATCTGTTTTAAACATTGCAAAAGATGTATTTATTTTATTATCAACCAATTCTTCCACTTCATCTTGTGTTGAATGTTCTGCTAAAACAAGTTCACTTACTAATATTTGTTTCGCATTATGTAACATTTTCTTTTCACCAGTTGATAAGCCTTTTTCTTTTTGCTTGAAACTCAAGTTCCTTACCACATCTGCAATCTCATATATATTTCCACTTTTCATTTTGTCCATATTGTCTCTATAACGTTTATTCCAGTTTTTCTCCATTTCTGTCTCATCCTGTTCCAATATATTTATTACTTTTTCAGCCTCTGCTTTATCAATTATATTTCTTATGCCATGTTCTTCAGCAGTTAATATTGGTACCATAACTTTTACTTCTCCTGGCATTTTTAATATATAATATGATTGCTTTTCTCCCAATATTTCTTTTTCGTCTATTGCGTCTATTACCCCAGCTCCATGCATAGGATATACTACTTTGTCTCCTACATTGTACATGCAAGTCACTCCTTCCAAGTCTTTATGTTTTGATTCTCTATCATTTTTTATTTTTTTCAACCATTTTTATTGTACCACAAAAAATGGCAAAAGTCAAAGATTTTGCCATTTTTTATTTTTATTTTTTTGTTTTTTTATTTGTTTTTTTATTTGTTTGTTGAACCAAATCCGCCTGTTCTAATCCCTTCAGCATTGTCATTATCTACCTTAAAATATTTTGAAAATATTACTTGTCCTATTACATCACCTTTTTTTACTTGAACATCATGTTCGAAAAAATTATAATATGCAAACATAAAATGTCCGTCATTGCTTTCATTCCCATAATAATCACTGTCTATTATTCCTATACTATTTGCTAGAATTAATCCTTTTTTTCCTGGATTGGAACTTCTATTTACTAGCATATAATATTCATCTTCTGGGCAATATGCTTTTAATCCTGTTTTTACTAGTGTTGGCTTTACTCCTGGTTTAAATGCAGGTATTGTAACATCCTCTGCTGCTTCTACATCATATCCTGCTGAACATTTTGTTTTTCTTATCGGCAAATGTATATCTTGATTTTCAAATCCTTTTGCTATTTCAAATCCTCTTATTCTTTCCATGTTTTCATCTTCCTTTCTTGTTGCTATTTTTTCATATTATTTTTATATTGTCAAGTTCTCATATCAAATCATTTTCGCATGATTTGGTTTTTTAACGAAAATGTAAAAGAGCAACTTTTGAAAGTTGCTCTTTTTATAAATCTTATTTTATTTAGATCCATTTACTGTACACATTGCAGAACTACTTGCTGACAATGATTGTTCTCCTGCGTTTGAATAATTTAATATTGAACCCTTTAAGTCTTGTGCAGCGCTATCTTCACTTGTTACAGTACAAGAAAATATATCACCCGTTTTTAAAGTGTATGTATCATTTGATGAATTTACTTTTTCATTTCCTACAGCTATACCAATTTGTGGTAAAATTTGTGTATCTTTATATACTACATAAACGTTTTCACCTATTTTAGTATAATTAGCTTGTGCTGTTTTCTTCCCAGGGTTTTCATCTAAGACCTGAGCTTCTAATTCAATATTACAATTTTTTCCTGTTTTAGCATTTAATTGATTTTGGAAATTTTGATATTGTGCTTTGGTTAATATACCTGTATTGGCTACATCGGCCACAAAACTTTCTACCATTTTCTGTGCTTCTTGTTGTGATACATTATCTACTCTTGATTGTAATGTAACTATCATTCCTGCTGTAAGAACTACTACTACTATCAATACTATTACTACAGATGTTGTTGAACCACTTGACATAATTATCACTCCTTTCATTTTCATATATTGTTTTCTATTAGTCTTTTGCTAATGTTAGTACACCAATTTGTTCTCTTTTAATTCCTTTTTGAATCAATGCATTTGCGCATTCGTTTAGTGTGATACCTGTTGTATAAATGTCATCTATTAATAAGATTTTTTTGTTTCTAAGTTTTGTATGATTTTTAGCACTATAAACTCCCTTTGCATTTTCTGCTCTTTGCACTTTATTTAACGAACTCTGAGGTACTGTATTTTTAATTTTTACTAATACATTTTTTACAATTGGAATACCTAAAGTCTTCGAAATTGCTCTTGCTATTAGTTCACTTTGATTATAGCCTCTTTCATTTCTTCGTTTTCTGCTTACTGGTACTACAATTATTATATCATATATTTTTAATTTTTCAAAACTTTTTTTCATTTTTTTCAAAAAATATGCAATTGTTTGCGAAATATATGGTCTTTCATTAAATTTTAATGATATTATTTGACTTCTTATTAAATCTTTATACCAAAAAAAGTAATAATGCTCTATAAAATTTTTATTAAAATCATCTTGATAATTATCTTTTTTGAAACAATATTCTTTTTCTAGCTTTTTGCTACATTTGCTACATAATGCATTTGAATTAAGTTTTCCACATATACTGCATGTTTGTGGATATATGATGTTTATTATTTTTTTTAGAATCTTTTTCACTTCCTTTATATCTGTATATGTTATATTCTACATTTTTTGACTTTTTCCTCTTATTCTAAAATTTTTTAAAGTTTTTTTTATTTTTTTGACTTTTCTATTGACAAACTAATATAAAGATATTATAATAATTATTGTCGTAAGACATTGCCAGATTATAACACATGCAGATGT
>OGXR01000894.1_pt1 | contig 23681 bp, 20 predicted proteins | sample 1576331 | NCBI WGS metagenome assembly OGXR01 (sample SAMEA3541473, study PRJEB24748) | human gut metagenome | biome: human gut; feature: human-associated habitat; material: faeces | place: China | collected 2012 | reverse complement strand
GGGGATTATTCCGGAGATATGTGGATAACGGTTGAAAAAGTTATCTTCGAGTGCATCCCCTGATGACAGTAAAAGCCCCTCAGTAAGAGGGGCTTTCTTCTATCTAACCAGTTTGACTCCCTTGATTCGGAACTGAGACACCACGTTGACTCCTCCGGTATTCAGGTTCCGCCCCGTGATTTGAAGGTTACTACCACTCATTCGGAACTCTAACTGAGCCTCCAACTGCGACGCCGAGCCTTTTGACGTTACCAAGGTGAAGAAACTTTGAGTCAGCGTTTCAGCAGGATTGTACAGCACCGATACGGCGTTGTTAAATCCCATGATATGACCCTCAGTACCGCCGCCAAGATAGGCGTAGTAGATTTCCAGTCGGTCTCCGGTGCGTCTGGTGTAGTCCGTTAGCGGCAATGAGGCCGTGGTATTGGCCGTAAGTGCCCTATCACCCGTCCAAAGCCACTGACTATCACCTATGATTTGCCAACGGGGATTCAATCCGTCCTTACTGATAGTAGCATAAGCCATTCGTCCGGGTTGTCCTGCGATAGTACCGACTTCATGGAGGACGACCATAACTTGTCGTAAGGCCGAATCCAAGTGATTATCGCCGTATTGAACCATGATATATCCGGCCGTTTCGTAAATGCCTTCAGGGAATGGGCCTTGCTCTGCCTGCTGAGCCCCTTCAATGGGGATCATTGTACCGCTCGGGTAGAGATGGAAATTATACGGGGATGCAAAGAGCGCTGCGGGTGTAAAGTCACTAACGCTGATTGTCTTAGCCACATCTCTATGAGCGCCAGTCCAACCTACTTGGCCTGCTGAGCTAACGTACCCCCGATAACGAGTATTGGTATGAACGTTATATACGTCGTAAATTATCGCATCAGAATAGTCGTTATCAAGCTGAGCTGTGCCCACATAAGCACCGCCATTGGAACTCGGACCAGAATCCGGATGATCGGCGAATATAGCCACCATGTCACCCGATTGGTTGAGAATAGCGTAGAGTGTATCATAGTCTCCGAAATCATTGATCTCTACCCGCGACAGAGACAGTGCTGTTCCGGTTGAGCTATCCGTGATTTGATATATGATGCTTAGTGATGACCTCGCGATTAGCGACTCCATCATAACGCAACATAACTGCCTAACCCTCTCCCGAAACGGAGATTCATTTCGGCTATAATATCGTTATCGGAATACCGATAACGAATGATAGTAAAAAGGGACCCGTTGGAGTCCCTTTTTACTATATACCTGCATCCTTGATTCGAAGCATGAAGCAATTATTAGACTTCTGGCCTGTATCAATAAACAGCGTCCCGTCCGGCAAACTCTGTATATTTGAATCGCCAGTAGAGCCTTGCGGAAGGGCCGAAAAGTTAACCTCAAGATAGGGTGTTCCGCCGTTATACGATCCCGGATATTTCTGTCCTTGGATGTTTAAATACGCAAATAGGCGCTTCCCGCTTCCTGCAAAGTTTGTTTCATAGCTTATCTTGTTATATCCAATTTCAGCATGACTCGTCTCGAACTGAGAGGCGGACGTATATGTTTCGTAGTCGAATTCTAAGCGATCCCTTCTCAACTGTGAATATGTACCAGTTCTGTTGGATATACTTGCTCCAATCTGAATGAAACTACCCAAACTATCTCCTATCCAACCGGAAGAAAAATTACCGTTCTGGTCTAATATTTGAGCCACGCCTTTATTTCCGTCGATTTCAAATGTTCCTTGGAAGTCGCCGCTCTCAAGGGAAGATCGAATAACAACGTTAGTCATCTCGCCCGCAGTCGCATAAATAGTCCCCCTGATTTCCGCCTCGTCTGAAATCAGCTTTCCATTCTCCAGAATCTTTGTCGGCGCATCATACCGCTCCGAGAACGGCTTTCCGGCCCAGAACCGAATCTGGCCTTCGCTGGCCGCCGTACCGGAGGGCACCTCGGCATCCTCCGCCGTCATGCCAACCAGCACGCTCTCGACCTTGGTCTCCGATCCCACTCCGATGTACCCCTGAGCGATAAAGCTACCCTGAAAGTATGCCTCTTCCGCCGCGGCTCGGATCACGTCGCCAACGAAGGATAGCTCGTTCTTGCCGTCGGGTAGGGATTCATACTTGAGGTACTTGGTGCGATCCCGGTTGCCGACATAGAGGTTGCCGAAGACCTCGGCCCACGTCTTGCCTTCGATCCGGCCGAGGTTGATGTTGTCCTTGGCTGTAAGGTTGTAGCCAGTAATATCATCGAGCCATGTCATCAGAGCGCCGCCTTCTCGGGAAACATCTATGACTATGGCCGACTGCCGCGATGTATCGGTCGGGTTTCCAAGTTGAACTACGTTATCTCCGGCATGCGGCTCGTCGCTATTGGTGGCCGCATCGGTCTTGGAAAGGTCTATGTAGTTGATACCTATGCCGACAACCTTGCGCCAGTAGAAGACGTTCTCCAGCGTCGATTCGTCGATGTCGCCGATCATCTGGGAATAGGCTTGATCGCCGACCACAAACTCATTCGTCTGCTTTCCGTCGGTCTGTTCCAGATAGCATCGCCATGTCTCTCCGGTGTCCTCTACTTCCGAAATAGTTCCGGAGGCACTGGTCAACACCTGCTTGCCGCCTATCGCTGTTATCTGATTGATAACGATTTCGTTCACGTTCATCTTGCGACGAACGAAGAGGTGATCTACCTCGAATACAGAGCTACCGTCCGGATTCTTGTACATCCCCCATCCAGAGCCACCAAAGCCTCCTTGCCGGAAGTTGTCGCTCGTGGTCGTGTCGGCGAACGTTACCTCGGCCGTGAAGTGGGTCGGAGAGTAAGACCGAGCCGCAATCCCATCCTTGCGCAGAAATAGCGTTTCGAACGTTTTGGCGGCCTCAGCAACGATTTGGGAGGATGACATGAGGTTGGAGCTAAGGCGCCGAATTTCGCCTTGTATGGCCGACGTAGAGGTCTTACTCGCTACCATCTCCTCCGACACCGTGATAGTCCATTCGGGGAGGAGTTTGCCCTCCTTATAGGCAATGGTCAGGTTATTGATATACAGCACCAGATCGGTCTCGCCGATAAGTTGGTTGTTGTGTAATCGTATCTTCGTTCCCGGCCGGAGCTTCTCGCGCTCTTCAAAACTTTCGCAGAATATCGCGCTCGGCTTGGCGGAGAAGGTTGGATTCTCGTCATCGACGCGATCCAGTTCCACTTCGAGGTAGTCCTGCAACTTATCCTCGGCCCACAACACATACTGATGGGGCATTTCGATGTTGATAAGGAAGAAGTGGTCTCCCGGCTTAGCGTTCTGCTTTGTGTTGGGGAGCATGAGGCCGGAGGCGCGAAGCTCGGCGTCCGATTTGATAAGCGACAGCCGATACTTGGATTTAACCGTAATAGTATTCCCCTCCTCGTCCACCGTTTCGATCTGCTTGGAGTCGTCCTCCCAGATACACCAGTAGTCGCCAGTTTCAGGGTCTTTGGCCTCTGGGTTGCCGAGCGTCGGGTCTTTGGCGATAACAAATTCGTAGTCCTCTCCGGCCAGCAACCCGTCGGAGAACATGACTGTTGCCTCGCGCTGACCGATCTTCGGCCACCACACGTCTACAATGGAGCCAGTCTCTCCCCAGATGTCTTTGATCCATATGTCAAAGACTTGGCGATATGGGCCCACACCTTCGGCCGGAGCCGCACTGAATCGCCCAGTAGTAACCGCCATGTAGTAGTGCTGGTTGCTTCCGGGGTTGGTTGTGCACTTGAAAGATACAGATGTCCGGACTCGATACTTACCCATCGGCAACTGAATCTCAAACTTACTCTTGCCTTCATTCTGCACTTCTCCTCTTGCGTCAGTATACTCCATGTCAGTCAGCGCATTCAGCGCTTTTGTGAATACAACCTGACCGGATTCAGAGAGGACGTACACATTGAGTTCGGCATAGTCCAAGTGATCGCTGTCGAACCATTTGGTATATCGTTCGACACCTCGGGGTATAGTGCTCGTCTCTTTTCCGTATATGCTGAATGTAAGGGTAGGAAGCGTTGCCTTAACTTCCATCTCTTCACTGGTTACGGACTGGGTGAATAGCTTGTCATACACTACTGGGCCCCGCCGCGTGTCCATTCCCGGAAAATCAACTTTTATTTCCGTAGATTTATAGGCAAATTCGCCTTCTTCTTCGGCTTCCGCGTAGTTATCATTCGTCACCTCCTCAACCGCAATCACCTCGTCGGCCCGGCCAAGTGTGCCAAGCCATACATTCTGGATCGAAGGGTAAATCTCCTCGTTGTCTTCGAGCACCCCGACCCGAACGCCCCACTTCTCCTGCATCGGAGAGTCGGCATAGTCGGACGGGTACATCTGTCGCCCGGCCTTCATGTCGGAGTAGCCGAGCATGTAGTACGGGTTGTTGCCTTCGGCCGGGTCCTTTCCGGCCGTAGCGTCATTCCAGCCTCGAACGTAGTCGCGGTACGACTTCGGCATGAGGTTGGAGTAGTAGGAGAGCTCGGTGATCGCGTTTGCATCGGGGTCTCCGACGAATGCCCCAGCCGCGCCCTTGAAGTAGCGGTAGGGGAGGTTCCGGGTCGAGCCGCGACCGATTAGCCGGGTATAGATGTCCGTCTGGTCGTTCACGCGCTGGATCGAAACCAGCCCGGTGCCGTCCGCGTTCGCTTCGTCCATCGGCACGTCGCCGTAGTCGAAGATGTGCTCGATTTCCGGCGCCGGGAAGCCGACCTTAATGCTGATCTGGCCGTTGTCTTCTTCGATACTCCATCGGACGCTGTATAGCTCGTATAGCTGGGTCAGCACATCCCAGATCGTCGTCTTGTCAACGCTCACGGTAGCCCGGAACGGATTTATCTCCATATCGGGGTTCAGAATCACCTTCCAACGCGCTCCGTAGTAGTAGGCGAGGTTATCCCTCAGCCTACCTACAAACTCCGTCAAATCGGCTAAAAATGCGAATTTCATGCCGATGGTCTGGAGCGTACCGTCGGTAAGCTTTATTATGTTCGAGAATGGGTAGAACTTGAGGTTCTCCCGCTCCGAAACGAAGGTGAGCGTGTACTTGTACCGAAGCGACTTGAGGTCCTTGATACCCGGCGGCGCATAGCTCTTGAGGTGGTATATCTCGCCGTTGTATTGTACGGTCCAGTTCAGATTGAACCCCGGCTCCTCCTCGGGACCGAAGTAGACATCCATCGTGATGACCGACTCCCCCATGTCAACTTCGTTGACAGTGAAGTTGGTTATCTCGATCTCATTCGCCAAAAGATTAAAGGTGATGGCCTTGTTGTTGTAGAGCATCACCTTGTTATCGTAGACGAGCAGGCTTGGAACCAGCGACTTGATTATCATGTTATATGGTAGTTAAAATCACACTTGTTAGGTTCGGCCACATAGAGCGTCAACTCGAAGATAAAAGCACCTTCCATGACTTGCACGATGGTCTCGGAGCCCGGCATCTTGGTCGGGTAGCCCACGATCTTCACGCCTTTGTAAAGGTTATAGATTGTGACCGGAAGAGCCTTCTTTACGTCGCCGTTATTGGTGGGCTCGAAAAAGGAGTTCCATAGCGAGCGGATAGCGCTGTTCATCGTTTCGAGTTCGCCGAAGTAGAGCAGTTTTACGGTGTACTCGAAAGCCTTGTCTACCGTGTATGGGTAAATCTTCACACCGTCTCGCTCCGGATAGTCCTCCTCTTCGTAGGAGCGTTTCTCGGGCGCAAGAATATCAGGGGATTCCATCAGGTGAAATCCCATCGTCTGCATATCTCGAACCTCTCCGTCAGCTACTTGGTAGCGGAGGCGGCAATCCCTTGTGGCTTCCATTTCTTGCGCTTGATTCGTATGTTGCCTTTGAATACCGGGACGCGGTGTCCCCACTGGTAAACGGTTACGGGCTTTACGGACTTATTGTTGATCCTCACCGGGGAGTCGTCGAAGATGTCGAGGATCAGTATTGCGTTCGGTGCTACCTCGAATTTAAGGTTGCTCCCGTATGCAACATAGGCATGCACCACGGCCCACTCCTTAACCCGAACCGTCCCTTCGCAAAGCCAAAAAACATCGACTCCTTGAACGGCTTCGGTATCTACCGTCTGCTGGACGAAGATACCAGCCGCATTCAAGTCTTTCTTATCCCAGCACGCGCGAATCAACTCAACCGAAGGAAACCCGGAAAAAGTGCACTCCTGAATCATAGTTTTGAAGTGATCGAAGAGCGCAGGGGTATCTTCCGTGAGCATCTGCTTGAAATGATCCTCACATATCCCGGCCGCATGAGCCTCCCGCGTCAGTGCTTTGATGATGTCCATAACCGCTCCAAATATACGCAAAAAAAAAGCGTAAACCAAATCACGGGTAGCTCAAATGGAACAGAACAACTATTCGTAGGCGATATAGCCTTGGCTAACGCCGCGCCGGAAACATTCAACTTGGGTGGTGAAGTGCACGACGGCGACTTGCTGATGATTGTATACGATTTTATATCCAGCGATCACACTATGGTAGGCCCCAAAGGAGGTCGCAGTATCATTTGGACCGCCACATCTGGCACATACGATGTTACAGTGGAGGCATTCGATTACTCGTCGGCCACCGGAGGTGTATCCCGCATATCCGGCTTCAACTTAATGCTGTCAGCGTCGGGAACGATACTTTCGATGGAGGCTACCGGAGATGTGGATACTATCATAGAAGCATTCCACGTCGTAGGCATATATAGGCTATCCAAGTCGCTGTAAATGAAAGCCCCTCATTAGAGGGGCTTTGCTATTATTATGCTTTGAAATATATCCCTTTTATTTGGATAATATCCGAAACGTCTGATAAGTTGTTCGATTGTACAACAACGTTCATGCCCTGCACTCCGTTGGCTCCGGTGATAACCGACGAACAGATAAGTTTGATACTGCCCGGAGTGGTGTTAACGCCCAGATACATCGAGCAAATCTCAAACAATACTCCTTGTCCGGTTCCATTAATAGCCGCGACTGTGAGAGGTATCGGGAACTTAATAGTAGCCGTTGTAGCAGGGCTGGACTGGATAGTTGCTTCGATAAGTATTTTCGAGGTGGTGGGTATCTCCTGATTGAAATAAATAATCCCACTCGTTCCGGATGGTCCTACGGCGCTACTCCACGAACTTACAATCAGTTTCCAGCCGGGGAAGATTTCATTTGAGCTACCCGTCGTTAGCTCCTGCCATTCGGTGCCTGATCCGTCGTTCTGCACGCGACCCATGAAGAACTTCATTTTTCCGCCGCCCGCCGGATCGTTCTGCATCATCATAGCCATTGACTCACTGCCGTTGACTTTGGCGAGGAATCCGAAGCCTTCCTGCTCAGCCGGAACCTGAGAGGAGTCCATCGTGGAACGGAATGCCACAACGTCGCCGACGTTCTCCGGAATGAGGTATTCCAAACCTTCGGTGATGTCCTCACCGTGGATGACGTTTCCGCCACTGGCCCCGCCCACTGGAGTCCATGTGACATTGGAACCAGCATTGTATCCCAGCCACGATTTCTTACCGTCGATAGTGTAAGCGAATATGTTGACCTGAGTAGCAGAGGTCTTCTGGATATAGCCGAATAGGGGGGAGGCACCGGGGCCGCTCGTTGATCCGCCGTTCGAACTATAAAAGCCGAGCATCTCACCGATCTTCATATTGCTAACACTCGCGTTGGCGGTCAGAGTAGTGAAGGTGCTAAGGGTTAGTGTTCCGACGGGGGAAGGAAACCAATCAATACTCTGTCCGTTGAAATCAAGCTGAGCATGATACATTCTCCCCGTCTTATTACCGTAAGCGACAACGGTTGCCATTCCCGACGTAGCGAAATCGGCGTTGAGGATAACCTGACCGACATATGCGGTATCGGTTGCCCCCGAGGGTGCACTGTACATCTCTCCCTCGGCGTAGAACGGAACGGTGGTGCCGGGAGTCAACTCGGCAGGCCAAATCTCGTTAATAATCGTGAAGTCTTCCACCTTGATAGGCTTGACGCTTCCTCCAGTCCACGGGAGTTTCACGCCCAGACCACCCCAGTTGCCAGAAGCGGTCGAGTGCAATTTCGTGATGATTGCTTCGTCGGTTAGAGTCTGGAGTGTAGGCCACGCCATAGCGACACTGGACGAAGGAATGACGCGGATGTAGTCGTTGGTCAGGTGGAAAATCTGAAGACCGTTCGTACCCTGCGTTTCGGCATTCGCTCCCTGAACGATATTAACGATGAAGGCCAACTCCGGTTTCCCGGATGCTCCCGTGGCGGGATTGCCGGACACGATACGCAGGCGGCCCACGTTTGCGGCGGCAGTCAGCATCTTGAGCATACCGAGGATTGTGGTCTTGTTATCGACGAATTTGAGTCTGGAGTTCGTGGGAAGATCGCCCATATTCGGGTTCTGCGCGGCGGCGGCGAAGGGAGTCTTTGTTCCGTCAGTTTTAACCGCGGCGATCCAATTCGCATCCGTCACGGAATCCGGGCTTGCCTGCGTCCACTGCGAACGGGTGTAGATGGCCGCTTCGTTCACGTTGATGACGAATCCGCTGGCCGAGGTCCCGTTCCACGAAACCATCCCGGTCTGATCGGCGCCGTCGCTAACGATCTTGACCTTACCGGAGCCCACCATCGCGTACAACGACTGAATGGCCGCCAGCAACGTGGTGTTGGCGGTGATCGCGGGTTTTCCGGCCGTAAGTGCGGTGAACCCCTTGAGGATTACATCCTTGGGATCAAGGTTGGAAACCGCGTCTTTCGCGGCCTGCGTTGCCTCGGCAATAAAGAGGCTGGCGGCGACACGATACGGCTCACCCGTATCTCCGGTGTCGCAAAGGACGTGCATCCCTTCGAGAGTCTCGGAGATGGGAACGTTCAAAATGTTTTCTTCTCTTGCGGCCATATTGTTTAAACGTTTGTTTGCTCTGCGGGCATGAGCGGTTTGTACTCTGGGAGGATGTCTTGGATCAGCATAGCCTTGCGCTCCATTTCTCCCTTGATATTGGCGAGAATAGCAGGATCAGTCACGGGCTCAAAAAACTCCGTAAAAAGAGTCCCTATCCAGTCTCCGTCGGCATCAGTGAGGCGACGGAAGAAGAGACTTTTAACTCCCCGACGGTGCGCTTCGGCATATAACTTTTTATCCTTGATATTCTCGATGTCTGTGTATATCATCCAGTCCTCGGCACCGAGCCGGGAAACAAAGTTGCTCCACTCGGCCATGCGCTTGAACTGAAACTCACTCTTACATGACTGTATGCCGCTGTCGGGCTCTACGATCTCGAACGAACATGAGAAGTACTGTTTGTGGCTCAGCGGGTGCGGCTGTAAAATTCCGACCCGCTGTGCGCTCATTCGAAACATGCTCTTCCATAGATAACCGTAGATGCTGGAATACACGGTGCTCAGACGAGCCTTCATGTAACCCTGCCTCTCGTCGGTTTCACGCCGAAGGCGTTCCAGTTCGATGTCATAGCGCTTCTCGGCGCGTTTCACTTTGGAGTTCACGATAGGAAGGATGATCCCCGAGAACCCGGCCAGCGCTGTAAGGAAGACAGCGATCCCCTCCCAATTAATCTCCATTGAATACTATTTTTGCCCCGTCGTAAATGGGGAGTTTTCCGTTGTAAACGAGAACAATGCCGTTGTAACGATCCTGCGTCACTGTGAGCGATTCGTAGAAGCCGTCCTCGTTGTAGAAGCGTACCTCTCCCGTCCTCTCTTGCTTGGTGAGGTTTTCAGACACGGAAATTCCAACGGACTGAGTACCGCCACCCCCACTGCTGGGGGTGACAGTAACCCAATCCGGCTTGGAATTTACGCTCCACGCTACACGACTTGTAAGCTGGATCGTTGCCATACCTACGCGGCTTTGACGGTTCCGTCGGCGTTGAATGCGAGCGAAGTGGGGCTCAGCGTCAGCGACGAGTCAGCGGCATCCTGCGTAATGGTAATGGTCTTCGACACGCCACCCTTGGTGGTAACCGTTACCGTTGCGTTTCGCGCGTCGGCACGAGCGTTGACATCGACGGTGATGTTGATTTCGCCGTTGCCATCACCCGACATCTTGTCGGAGTGAACCCACGTTGCCTCACTGGGAATGGAGACGGTCCACGAGTCGTTGGCGGTTACTGTTACTTTTGCCATTGTTCAGACTGTTTTTGATTTGACCTTCTGCGGTAAAATGCAGGGCACTCGGACTTAGAGTTATCTCCTCCGGCTCAGGAGGAGTGGGCTCGACCTTCTTGACGGGCCAACTCCACATTCGCTGGAAGTAGAATGATCTATGTATTTGTGCCATAACAACTTACCTTATCGCTACAAATTTAATAAAAATACCCCCCCCCTCCAATGCTTCGGTATGGTAAAATTTATAAATAGTTGTAGCTCAATACTTTTATTTGCAAATATACGAAAAATACCCCCCCCCCCACCAAATTTTGATGATTTTTTTTGCGAGGAACAGTAAAATCAGCAGTAATGCCCATCCCCCGACATCCATTCGGAATTTTTGCCACCGAGTAAGCGGAGTCAGTACGGCATAGGGTTCTCGCTTCGTTATCGTGACGATCCGGGTCTCCTTCTCGCTGGTATCTATCACTGGGATGTCAGCCTTGGGAAGCGAATCCTGCCGATTCTGGAGTTTATGCCAGAGCATGCCATTCCGGATTCCGGCCCAGCTATCGGCTACGGATGTTCGAAGATGCGACGCAGTGTCGGGCGTGATGATCTCTCGTACTTCGCCGGGAACTGGGACTTCGACCCGAACATACCGGATCGTCTCCTTATACTCGGTGTGAGTACTGTCGGCCCGGTCTTCGCTGGGCTCGGGAAGAGACGCCGAAGGCATGCGGCAACACGACGCGAGTAGGAAGAGTAGCAGGACCCCGAAATACTTCGCCTTCCATGCTATCAGATCGGCCAGCGTCGTAGCAATCAAGCCCGGCTCGTCATGTCGGCCGCCGCCAGTATAGTTAGGGACCCCTCCGCGGCGATTTGCGTCGCGTTCGGTATAAAAGTGGTAGTAGGACCCATGATTATGGAATAAGCAGTGTAACCCGCTTGGAATGGCGAATACGAGCAACCATAACCAGCCCCACGCCCGAGATTGCAACACATGGCCGAACTCGTGGTCGTAGGTAGGCTCGTTGGTAATGTATTTCGGGCTCAGGAAAACGAACGAACCCATCGTGAATGCGCCTTTGACTTTGGGCGAGGCGAAGAACACAGCTCCGTTCTGTCGAAGGATCGCGCGGTGGTTCGTAAACAGGAGACACCAGAGCGCTCCGATAATCTCCTGCGGCAACTGCCAGATCGTTAAAATGATTCGCATGAACATGGCTATACGATTTTAATGGTGATGGGTTCCTTCCGGTCCTGAGCCTCTTTAAGAATCCGTACCAGTTCCTTCTCGTAGGGCGTGGAGTTGACGACCTTACCCTTAACTTTGTTCTCGCCGACCAATATACACCCGGCCGAGTCTTCGGCCGTGTTTCCTCGGTGGATCAGGATGCCTTCGAAGTGCTTCACGTTCTGCAAGCGCGGAAGCTCTCGCTTAAACTTCGGAGAGTAGTCTACCACGACGTTGTAGGTGCCATATGGAATCGCGGTCTCCGCGTACACCTTCTTCTCGTCGCCGTCGAAGACTCCGTTCTTGTTCAGGTCGCGCACCTTATCCTCCAAGGTGTCGCAGAATTTCTTGCCGTCGATTGAGAGAGAGCCAATCGTATAGCTCTCTCCCAAAAAACGCCTTTTAAGTTCTAACTTCATAATTATCAGCTATTTACGTTAATTGCCTTGGCTCCCACCTTCGATCCGAGCGGTGCGACTACCGATCCGATGTCGTCGGCCATCTGTTCCGTCGCCGTAGCGATGCGGCCCGTGTCGCTCTTGATTCCACGAAGGAGCTCCATTGATTCTGTCTGGGAAGCCATCAGCGTCGGGATCAGCCCGGCCGTCTCTTCGGTTCCCATGATAAGTTCGTTCCATCCGGTCAGGATCGCATTGATTGACACAACCTGATCGTACTGGGCCACCTGATAGTAGATCATCGAGTTCGCGGCCGCGGCCAGCACCAGCGCCGTGTCCTCGGTGAGCGAACCAACGGCCTTCGAAATACCAGTCAGATTGGATTCTCCGCCATCCGGCAACCACTGTGAGAAGTCGCCCCATATCTCGCCGAAGTAAGCGTACAGAGCCTCGCGGAAGTCCTCGAACGGGAACTGCTCCAGCGTCGGAAGTTCGTCTTGACTTAATCCGTTTAAACGACGTGTCTGCTCCATGAAGCTGTCCATGATATTCTCGACGCCCGGCATGATAAACTTTGCCGCCGCCAGTTCGAGGATCATCTTGTCCACCATCTCGTCCACGGTCTCATTCCATGCGTCCTTGGCGGAGAGGCTACCGTCCTTCACTCCATCATAGATCGCTTGAGCGAGATCGGAGGAGAAGGTCTTAAAGTCGGTCCCGTAGAACGATTCCACTAACTCGCGGCGGTTCTCGGCGATCTGCTGGTTAAGCTCCTCGATCTGTCGTCGCATATCGTCTACTCGACCCTGATCGAAGTCTTTGTCTTTCTTTTTGTACTCAAGGTTGATCTGGCGGTTGAGCTCTTTCTGCTGATCGAGAAGGTTCTGCGTCTGCTGTTTTGCCGTCTTATTGATGTCGGCCGTAGAGTACGCGCGATCCATCGCCTTCTCCAAATCCTTGTAGGCGTTCTCCAGTTTCCGGACAGCACGTTCTGATGCTTCCTGCTCCTCCTTGATTCGACGCTGACGCGCACCGAATATAGCGAGCACCGCTCCAAGGGCTACCGATGCGGCAAGAAGCGGGAGCATGGTGGTCATCAGTCCTTTGGCTATCGCGTCAGCGATGCTCATTACGGTATTCACCAGCGCGATTCCCGCCTGAACAGCCTGAAACCCCTTCTGGATGTCCTGAATCATCGCGGACGCCTCTTCTCCGAACGCACTGCCGAAAATGTCGCTGAACGTGTTCATGGCATCTCCGATCTTGCCTATGTCGCTACTCAGGTTGCCGAGGTAAGCGTCCATTTTGTTCAGCGCGGCCTTCGTCTTCGTAAACCCGGTCTGGACCTTATACTCGGCCGCGGCCAAGTCCTCAACCGCCTGCTGGGTGTTTTTGACAGCATCACGATTTTGGCGCTCAAGGTCGTTGATTCGCTGGAGTATCGTAGCCCTCTCCTCGTCGGTTCCGGCCTGAGACATCTGGAGCCGGAGAATAGCAATCTCAGAAGCGTTTCGCTTCTCGATCTCCGCCTGCGCCGCCCGCGCCGCCGCGAGATTCGCTTCGGCCGCCTGAACCTCTCGGGTTCCGGTCAGAATGTCATTTATTCCCTCCTTGATTGCCGCGAAGGGACTGCGCTCCCACGACTGCTCCTCAAGGTTCTGAATGATCCTCACGACCTCTCGGAGTTGTGTCGGGTCCAAATCGTTTTTGGACGCCTCATAGAAGTTCTTCATCATGGAGGTGAGGTTCCCCAGCGTCTTGGTACCGACGCGATCCAAGTCACCAAATGCCTGAGCGAACATTTCGAGGTTCTTGATCTCGTCGAGATTCACTCCTGCGATCTGCCTGCGCTCGGATTTATTCACGGCCTCAATGCCCTGAGCCTTCTGGTCGGGAGTGAGTATCGTGCTGGACTCGATCCGCGCCCGCTCTTCGGCCGCTTTCGCGGCGATAATGTTTCGCCGCTTCTCATAGTCCCCGAACTTCTGGACGCTTTCGGCCATCTTCTTGACCGTTTCCTGCTCGTAGTTGAAGTAGGCATTCATAGCCGACTTTGCCGAAGTCTGTACGGTCTCCGGGAGCTCCTTGATCGCGGCCTGCACCTTCTTTATGTCGAGTACGGTCTTGTTGCCCGCTTCGTCCGTGGCGAAGAGAGTGTCCCAGTCGATTAGGCCACCGCTTTTGGTCTGGTATGCCGTCAGCGTCTTCTTGAGTTGCTCGCGCAATTTGCTGAACACATCCAGCGTGTCGAGGCCCGTAGTCGAAGTGGTGATCTGGGCCGCGAAGTTCATATCCCCAGTAGCCGCCAAAATAGACTCGTACATCTTTTTGGCCTCGTTCTGGAGCGTGATGTCGTTCGCCAGACGCTTGAGGTCCTTCTCTATTCCCTCCTTGAGCGCGTCGTAGGAGGTGTCGGAGACATCCATATTGAACTTGAGGGCCGCGTTCTTGTTGTTGAGTTGTTTCTGAGCATACTCGGCCGCCTTCTTGAGTTGCGCCACCAGTTCCTCCGGAGTCAGCGCGAGCGACGGAGTGAGGAAGTTGAAGTTCTTCGCCAGATCGCCGTACAGCTTCTCTACGTCGCTGGCGGCCAAGGCATCACCCCGGACCTTCTTGAGAGACTGGTAGCGGCTGTATGCCTCCTTGAGAACCTTCACTTCGCCTTCGAGGGCCTGCGTCCGATCCTTGATTGTTTTGGTCGCCTGCTTCTTATCGAGTTCTATGCCATACTCTTTGGCAATATCCCTGAGCAGTTTCAAGACCTTCTCGGATTCGGTTAAGTCCTTGGTGAACTCTTTTTGACCCGCGTTTACAGCGTTGGATAGATTGTCATACGTCTCCTTTGCCGTCTTGTACTGCTTGATAAGACCATCGACGCCTTCGTCGTACTGAGTGTTGGGCTTGATCGCCGATCCAAGGGCATCAGCAAATCGCTTCCGCCAGCCCTTCAACTCTTCTTCTCCCTTGCTTAGAACCCGTGATATGTCTGTAAGACCGAACACATTCAGCAAAATCTCGTTCATCTCCGGGCCAGCGCCTTTGAACTCTTCACGCATAGCCTCGACGCCTTTTTTAGCGAAACTGCGAAGGAGTTCCTGAAAATCTTTTGCATCCTCCGGCTTTAAGCCGAAGGTTTTTAAGTCGCTCCAGTCGATAACCTGCCCCCTAAACTCCTTGTACTGAGACTGAATACGATACCAGAACCTATCAGCCGCATCGGATGCGTTCTGAAAGACCCTAACAGTGTTTCCGATGTTTTGATTAAGGGTTTTGAAATCAAAGATACCCGACGATTGGTATTTTTGAAGGTCCTTAAAATAGGAGAGTAGTACCTGAATACGTTCAGCGTAGGATGCTCCGGAACGCTCCATTGCATCCATATCTTTTCGTAAATTGTTTAGGAGTACATTTTCGTTGTGAACCCCATCAGCAAGCAACCTTCCAAGCTCTGAACTAATGGAGCTCATGTTGGACTTATATTTGGAGGCCAACTTGTCGATGTTCTGCATCCATCCGGGACCGGAGGCTTGTAGGGCCCCACTAAACAGCGTTGGGTTTGATGCGGTGATGCTGAGAGTTTCTTGGTACAGATCAGCTAACCGAACCAGTTCGCGCATGCGATCAGCTTCATCAGATATTCCTACGACTCGCTGTTTTATCAGTTTAGCAATCTCTTCATTACGGGATAACATCTCCGTGAGGCGCTCGTTGATCTCCCTATGTTTGTCCGAGTTTTGATCCAAGCCGGATAGTTGATCCTTATAAATTCGCTGGATGGTAGAATACTCCTCTTTGAATGCAGACAGAGATTCCTTGGCCGATTGAGTCATCTTCTCGTTTGCATCCTTATACATATCAGTATGCTTATTGAGGGCGCGAAACGCAGATATTACGGCGGCGAGTCCTGCAAAAGCAATAGTTAGAGGATTGCTAACCAGTGAAGTCCATAGGCTTTTCAGGTTGGCGACCAGTTTTCCAATGGTGCTTGAAAACAACAGAACCACTCGTTGAGTCTTGGTAGTAGCGGCGGCATACAATACCTCGGCTTTCGTTAGCATACCAAGTTGTACAAGACGTAGGCCCTCGGCTTTATTTAATCTACCAAGGGCAATAAGTCGGAGGGCGAGTTCTTTTGCCGCTGGGTTATTGACCCCCATCTGAGCGATCTCCGCGGCGGTAAGTCGATTAGTAGTAGCAATCAGCCTGAGCTCTTCGGTAGTAAGCAGACGATAGTTGCTGGCCTGAATCAACTGCGCCGCGGCTTTCTTCTTATCGGTCAGGATAGACTTGGCAGTTGCCGCTTCTGCTCCGTATACGGCGCTTCCATAGGCCACGGCCGCTACTTTACCTGCGGCCCATATTCCAACGAGGTTGGTGCCTACGGATAGAACTGTCTCCAGATTTTTCGCCATCGAAACAAGCAGGTTTCCGGCCGCTTTAAGAGCCCCCAGTTGCGAGTCTCCGACACGATAGAACGCCTGCTGAATATTGTCGGTGAGCTTTTGATAGATACCGTACAGAGTATTCGCCTGCTTCTGTTGCATATCATAGAATATGCCCCCCTTGTTGGTCATGTCTTCGAAAATATCAGCAACCATTTCAAAGGGAACCTGACGCTTGGAGATAAGGTCGAATACCTCCGAAGTGTCAACTACTCTATTTTTCAGTAAGGTAAACTTATCTGCGAGAAGCTGGATTAACGGAATACCGGCCTCGGTAAACTGACGGACCTCCTGACCACGAAGCACCGAGGCGGCCCGGACTTGACCATAAGCAAGAATCAATCGACTCATATCCACGCCGAGACCAGCCGACACGTCGGCCAGACGCTTCGTAGTATCGAAGAGCTTGTCGGTCTCGATTCTATACGCTGACAACTGTTTGGTGTAGCTGAGGAGCTCCTGCGCAGTAAACGGAGACTCGATAGCCAATTCAAGAGTCTGGCCGAAGAGTTTATCGGCCTTCTCCTTGTCCTGAATCATCGCCTGCAACGAGATACGCTGGAGCTCGAAATCGGCCGTCGTCTTACGGATGTTGTCTACCAGTCGCCATGCCCCCAAAATCGAGAGGTACTGATTCAGGAATTGAGGCATGCCGTTCAGAATCCCCTTCTGGGTAGCCAACGCCGAGTTTTGCGATTTAATGGCCCCAAGACTTCGGTTCCGAGCATTCGTAAGCGACTCCTCGGCCTTCTGAACCCGGAGTTTTACCAGCGCCGCCTGATCCTCAAGCGTCTTCTGCTGGAGGAGAGCCTTATTTTCCCGAGTTACCGCAAGTGCGTTGTTGCTACGCTGTTGAGCGAGATTTTTCGCGGCAATCGCTCGCTGTGTGGTGATCTTCTCTTCGGCCAGTGCCGTGGCCGCTACGTCCTTGGCTGACTTGATATTGAGTGCTTGGATGCGTTCGAGTATCTTCTGGAGCGTCGTGAGTTCACGGGTCAGCGAAGAGATCGCATCCTTGGTCTCCGGCGTGATAGGCTCTATTTTGAGGTCTTTCAGGCGGCTTACGACACTTTCCAAGTTGTCGATACTCTTGGTGCTCGGCATCTTGAAAGTCAGGCTTATTTCGGCCTTGAGAGCCTTTTCTATCTCTGCCTTCTTGGCCTGCCACTCCTTGTCGATCTCCTCGATGTTGAAGTTGAAGCCTACTGGGATTATAAGTTTATCGTCAGCCATGTGTTACTTTTTTTGCGTTTTTCGACGGATATAATCGGCCATCTGCTCTTCGGTTATCTTGCCCTGCTGGAAGAGCTTCTGCATGTATCGCTCTCCGGCCTTCCGGTTCATCTCTATCAGGTCCTTGTCGGTGTACTTGCTCGGCTTTCCGTTGCCGGGCGTCACCTTCCCGCCCTTCGGTTTCTTCCGGAGACCGGACTTGTCGGCCAGCATGATCGTCTGTTTCACCATGCTATCCACGAACCAGTAGCGATACCAAGTAAATAGGTTCATGTTGCCGTATAGCGTCACGATCAGGTCCGTTCGGGCTCCGATGCGTGTTTTTGAGCTATACTCTTCGTACTTGCTTTTGTCATCTCTACTGTCAGCATGTTGTTGGCTTGCAGGGATGCCATATTGCGAAAAAAAAAGCCGACCTCCTCACTGTTCAGGGCATTCTCCAGAATCCCGGCGTAGTCTGCCTGATTACCGAATAAATGCAGGTATCGCCAGTAAATCCAGTGGAACAGCCATACCTTCACCGGATGGGCGAGGATCAGAAGGCTCAAGCACTTAGGAACCATCTTGCGGTTCATGGCGATAGCCTTCAAGGTCTCTCCGGGCGTATCCTCGCGCGTGACGGCGGTGTACTCGCACTTCGAGACAAGTTTTGACAATTTTTCAGCCACATAGTTCGTCAGTCTACGGGTTTTGTATTTCTTGCCGTTAACGTAGAACTCGAAGGGAGCGTTGTCGTCGAGTTGCCCCTGCAACATCGCGGCCCGAGCCTCTGCCCGTTCGTTGGCATTTTGGAATATATTCATTCTGATTAGCTTTCTTTAAAAAAGGGGCGAGCGTCAAAACACCCGCCCCCTTTCGGTGATACTTTGTTCGCTACTTCGACTCGGTGGTCGAGGCTTTGGCAGCACGACCTGCGACCGACGATCCGTTCTTCCCGATGAAGAGATAGATGTAGTCGAGCGTGTCGGTGTCCTGACTCTTCGTTGCCGAAGCGTTGACGTGGATGTTGAAGAGCTCCGTCGAAGCACCTTCGCCTTGGAAACGCGAGGAAATCTTGCAGTTCGGGTACACCAGCGAGTCCCAGAAGCCCTCCTCGAAGCGGAGGCGGACCATGCAGTTCTCGATGACGGCCAGCTTCTTGCCAGCGCCCAGAACCTTGCGGCCCTCAACGAAGGCGCCACTGCCAGCGGTCAGCGAAAGCACGTCCATCTGGAGAAGGTTGGTGCAAATCTCTTCGGCCACGTTTGCGAGGTCGCCCTCGAAGCCGTAGGTGCCGTCGGTGGTCGTGGAGATGATCTCCTGACCGTTCTCGTACTTGTGCGAGGTAATCTCCATCTCGTCGCCAGTGAACGAGAAAGTACCCTCACGGAAGCCACCTACCTCAGTCCACTCCTCCGCGGTAATATTCGAGAGCGTTTTCGGAGTCCCGGTCGTCGGACGCTGGTAGATGTCGAACCATGTAATTCCAGATACATACTGGAACTGTTCTGCTAATTTAGCCATAGTTGTGAATTATTTTGTGTTTGTTTTTCGATTTATCCCGCCATCCGGACGAGAAGATTTACGAGTTTGGTTGAGTAATTGGCAACGAGTGTCTTTCCTTCGTACAGCACGTTTTGGTTAAGGACGGTTCCCGGAATTTTAAGAGCCTCGTCCAACTGCGACATGACGGCGGCCTGCCTTGCGGCATTCGCGGCCCCCGTGGACAACAGTCGGATGTAGACCCCCACGATCACGTTCGCTTCGAAAAGATCGGAGCTCGTGGTCATCCGGTTTACGGTTCCGTTGAGCGTTACTGTGATGTAAGCGTCGGGCCAGTCAGACGTAGGTACATCCTGCGCCGTAAATGCGGGAATAGACACCAAGCCGCTGTTATTAATAGCGTCCCTGATCTTCTCCGCGACTGTCAACTCCGATAATTTCATCACGACATTAATTTCGCATTCAACAAAAATTGCTGAGTGAGATAAGGTACGATGTCCTCACTCCACCATCCTATTCCGCGCTTCGGCATGCCATCAGCGCGTTGAGTACCAAGTCCGGCTTCAACGGAGTAAGCGTAGGGTGCGGAACTCACCAACACCATCACATACTTACCCGCCGTCCGAGCGTCGGTTGCGGCAAGAGTAGCGTTCAAGAGCTTTTGCCCGTTGACCACCGTTTTCTGACCCTTGTAGGTCACGGTTCGCTGGGAGGCCGGGTAGTTCGGGTTATCGACCCATTGCACCATTCGGCCATTCTTGAATATCCCGATCCCAGTACTTGCTGTCAGTGTTCCGGTTTGGTTCTGGAAGAGCACGTCTTCCCTCATAAGTTTGTCGAAAATGCTCAAAGCGACCTTCTGAAAGACGTTCTGTATGCGAGTATCAAGATACGCTTCTGCATACTTTGCGAACACCTTCTTGAAATTGTCCTTTTTAGCCATTTTTATCGTCTCCCTTGTTGAGCCATACCGTAACCCCACCTACATCGGGATCGGCTACCGCTTCGGCCTCCAAAGCCAAAAAACGGATAACACGAGCGTTTTCCACCGTGACTACCACTTCGTCATTCGTCCGAACGTCCACCGACGAATCGGGAATGATGATAAGCGGAGAGGATAGGTAGTGACCTTCACGGATGCTGGTGTTGCCACCGGAGTTTCCCCGTTGCAGGCCACACTCACCCTCATATACCACGCTGAAAACCTCCTCGAAGGTTTCGGGATCAGTCTTGCCAGTACCGCGCCGAATAACGCAGGTGTGCGGATAGAAGTTAAAAGCACCATCCATTGCCGTTCACCGTTGATCCGGCCCACAACCCGGAAGCGTCGTAAATCTCAGCCTCTTCGGGCGTAGCTTCGCCGTACTTTTTGTAGATAATATTTGCCAAAGAACGCCAGTATTCCCGGTCTCCTTCCGCAACCTGAATCTGGCCCTCCGTGTAGCGGCGGTTGCCCATTTGTTTTGAGCTACCGCCGCCATTCACGAGAGTTCCAGCCGCGAAGTAGACATCTGCCGTAGCCAGATCGCGTTTGCGAATCCAAGTCAACGGCTCTGCTCCTTCGGCGTTGCGCTGAAAGGCCGGAGCACCAGACTCTATGTCGCGCCGCGCCAAGATACCGTTGATGACAGCATCGGGTAGCGGGTAGTTAACTATCAACCCCCGAAGATACTCCTCAATAGTTATGCTTGGTACAGCGCCCATAGTATTCTGATATTACTGGTTTTCCTCTTCCTTGTTTGCCGGAGCGTTGCCGTTCAGCACACCCTCCAGCGCCTTGATCTTCTCCTCGCCGAGCAGATTGACAGCCTCCTGAGTCTTGGCGACCCCGGTGTTGGCGTTGATCTTCACGCCGATAGTCTCCATAGCGGAGATGACGGCGGCGCGATCATACTCGCCATCGCCGACGGCGATGGTCGTAACGACGGGTTTTGCCGCGGCCTTGACGGCCTTCGTCGTCTTCGTCGTCTTGCCACCACCCCACGGCTGATCCGTGCTGGTCTTGAGGATGCAGATGTTGTTCGGGTTCCGGGGTACCGGAAGAACGTAAGCCTCCATCGAGGTAACGTCCTTGACGGGGTTCGAGAAGTACTCCACGATGACGGAGATGCGACCCTCCTCCACCGAAGAGTGGAGCACGTTGGGGTTGTTGTCCATCTCGTAGATGTTCTCGCAGTTCTGGAGCTCGAAGAAGCGGTCGTTTCCCCGTTCCTGAATTGCAGTAAATTCAGACGCAAAAACGAGGGTATTTCTGTCGAGATAATCAAAAAGCGACTCGGGTTTATCGTAAATCTGATTGATAAATTTGTCCGCATTGGCAATCATTGCACCGCTGCGGATAAGCTCTGCCTCTGAAAAAAGTTTTTCCTTGGCTTTGGCGCTGTTCTTGGAACGGAGAAGCTTTGCCTTGTGTTCAATTTTATCTGCAAGGGCGGCTCTGTCCTCAATTACTATTTCGGTTGAGGGCGAAAGCGTAATTTTGTCAGCCTTTTTAAATCTTCTCTGTGTTTCAATGTCAAAATAGCTGAGGTCGGTAATTTCATCGCCCCAAAATTCACACCTCACGGGATAGTCGCTGTCGGGCATAAAGAAGTCGAGAATACCGCCTCTCAGCGAAAACTGACCGCTGCCCTCTACCGCATCAAAGCGTTCGTAGCCGAGCAGAGTAAGTGCCTTTGTCGCCTTTTCAAGCGAGAGCTCCCTGCCCTCTTCAAATTCAATAACCGACTGTTCAAGCACATTTCTCGGAACGGTAAGCTGTGCCGCCGCATCAACACACGCAATTGCAACATCACATTCGTGGTTGAGAAGTTTGAGCAAAACTTTAAGTCTTGCGTGCTCGTACTCGTGAGAACGGCTCTGAAAGTCAAGAAAGTTGAAGTCACGCACTGGATAAACATAGGCACGAAGTCCCATGCACGAAAGGTCGTTGCACAAAGTTTGCGCCTCTTTTTCATCGGAGGCAAGACAAAATGCCGTGACGCCCTTGAGGCGGCACAGCGCATAGATGATATTTGATTTGTTAATTGTTGAAAGTCCCGAAGCACAGACCGTTCTGCCCGGCTTGACATTCTTTTCAAGCGTTTTGAAAACGGGCGAGTCTTTCAGAACATCAACAAGAAAGTTGAGATTATTCATTTCTTTGTCCCTTTTCAGTTGAACAAATTCATAGCACGGTCGGTTTTGCCGTCAATAATCAGCTCGATTGCTTTTTCGGCATTGTCAAAAATCTCATCAAGCTTTTTCATTTCATCGGGAGTGAACTTTGAAAGCACCCAGTCGGCAAGGTCCCAGTCGGGATTTGGCTTTGCGCCTATGCCAACCTTGATGCGGGGGAATTTATCGCTTCCGCTGAGATAGATTATACTGCGCATTCCCCTTTGACCGCCGTCACTGCCCTTTGAACGGATACGCATTTTTCCGACATCAAGCGAGATATCGTCAAAAATTACAATGACATTTTCGGGAGGAATTTTGTAGAAGTTCATCGCCTCAACAACTGCCTGACCGCTGTTGTTCATATATGTTGTGGGTTTCATCAGCATAACTTTTGCGCCGTTTACAGTGCAAGTGCCGATAAAGCTTTTGTATTTTATCTTGTTCACATCACAACCGAGCTTGTCGGCAATGCGGTCAATTGCAAGCCAGCCTGCGTTGTGACGAGTGTTTTCGTATTTTCTGTCGGGATTTCCGAGTCCCACTACAATGTACTCAATCGGACCCGTTGATTTATTTTTTCCGAACATATCAGTTTCCCTCTTATTTATATTATATGTATTCTGAAATTCAAATTAACCTTTTCCGAAGCTTACAACAACCCAGTCATCGTTGCCGAGATGATAAGGATTTCCGCAATACGGGCAGTTGCGTTCTCTTGTTGCATCAAAGCTTGCACCGCAGCTTTTACAGGTTACTTTTTTCATTGTGAAAACTCCGTCATCCATGGCGTTCACACTTCTGCAAACGGTAAGTCTGAACTTTTCGTTTTTAACCCTAAATGAAGAATTTTTGTTTTTCACAGTCGTTGCGTAAACGGTCATATCAACATAGCAACAGCCGTTTGTGACATTGAATGAATTAAGCTTTGACACTCCTCTGTACTTGATGTCAACAATATCTCCGAAAGGATTTTTCATCGGATTGCCCTCATAGACTGCGAGGTTTGTGTAATCATCGCTGAAAATCATAATCTTGAGCAAAGCAAGCACCTTGCCGATAAAGTATTCATATGAGAAGTTTGGATTAACCTCTTTCATAAGCCACGGAAGTCTTTTCTGACAATTGAAGTGCGGACCTATCATCGGAATGCTCTTTGCCGCACCGACAAAAAGTCCGAAAAGCGTTTTTAATGCCCATGCAAGGTACCCCGCCAAAAGTCCGCCGAGCAGTACGGGGATTGCTCTTATGCCGATTTCATAGACCATATTTGCGGTTGCGGGATCAAAAGTTCCGTCCTTTACAACCACCCATACCGTAAATGCCGCAACGGCGGCAATTCCGCCGAGAAGGTACGGAGCAAGCACTTTTTTCGTTGACTTGTTCGCAAGCGAATAGGTTTTTACAAAGTAGAAGTTTGTAACCTTCGGGAACAAATCGTCCATAATAAAGCGAGTTCCGCAGTTTTTACAACCGTTGAGAAGCTCTCTTACACTGCTTACCGCACCGCAGTTCGGACACGAACACGCAGCCTCGGAATTTTGGTTTTCGAGCCTTGTAATCATTGTGTAGAAGAAAAATCTGTCCTTGATTTTTTTCTTTTTCTTTCCGTCTTTAAAGTATTTCTCCG
>OGXR01000875.1_pt1 | contig 23980 bp, 20 predicted proteins | sample 1576331 | NCBI WGS metagenome assembly OGXR01 (sample SAMEA3541473, study PRJEB24748) | human gut metagenome | biome: human gut; feature: human-associated habitat; material: faeces | place: China | collected 2012 | reverse complement strand
CTTCCTGAGTGATCTATATGTGCATGTGTTAATAGCATAAAATCTATTTCTGCTGGATTAAAGTCAAATTCTTGGAAATTTTCTTCTTCTAATTCTGCTTTTCCTTGCCACATACCACAATCTACTAAAAATTTTTTACCTGCTGCTTCCACTAAGTAGTTTGAACCTGTTACTGTTTTTGTTGCTCCTAAAAAAGTAATTTTCATAATTTTCCTCCCTTTTTACTAATGTATCCATATTGGAATTTTCTTGTTTAGCTTTATTTCTAAATCTTTTGGTTTGCTTATTTCTATTTTTTCTTCAAAAATATTTTCATCAAATATTTGTACAAAATATTTTTCTTTTTCTTTAGTTATTTTTAAATATGCATCTTCTAATTTTATAATTCTTACTTTGAATATGTTTTTTAATATTTCATAATTCGTAGATTTATCATTTGAAATTTTTTCTATTGTTTTTAGTTCATTTGCCTTTGCTATTATTAGTTCAGATGTTTCATTTATGTCTTTTTGTAATTCTTCATTTTTTTGAACTAATGTATTGTTATCATATGGTATCATCATATAATATCTAAAGTCATATATTTTTTTCTCTATGTCTTGTTTTGTTTCTGCTTTTGATATTTCTTTTTTCATTATTTTTAAGAATATTTTTTGGAAATTTAATTTTAATTTTTCTAGTTTTTCTTTTTCATCTATACATGTATCAACATCATATTTTTCTTTTATAAGCCGTATTTTAATTGCATCTTATAAACTCATTTCATCTTCAATAACTAAAATTTTCATAATATCAACATTTTAAGTATATAGTTTTTTTATTAAATAGAAATTAAATTTTCATTTTTTCTTCTATAAATTGTTTCATATCTGTTGGTAAATAATCCATAGAATTCATATATTTGATTTTATAATAATACATACTCATATCTGAAATAAATTCTTTTGCATTTGAATATGATGTGTCATTAAGTGGTCTATTTTCATCATTTACATATTTAGTATATAAATCTCTTACATCTAAACTGTTTGATAAATATTCTCCATTTGAGATGTTATACATTTCATCATAATAGTAAGTAAGTTGTTTTATAAGTTCTGACTCATCAGAATTACATTTTATATCTATAAATTGTTTTGTTGGAATAGGTCCGAAAATAATTGAATTACTTTCTTCGTGAATACTATTGTATGTTTCATCATCTAAATACATGATTTTAATTTTGTATTTGAATAAAGATGGAACATTATTGTAAATATTTTTTATTTTATTTTCTGTTGATTCTTTATTACATGAATTTTCTATTTCAATTATTGTACTATCATATTTTATTTGTTTTGAATTGATGTTTCTATAATTAAATGTAGATGTATTGAAATCTGAATATAGAGTAGTATCTTTTTTAAATGATGCGTTAGAATTTGATATGTATTCTGGAAATTTTTCTTTTGATTCTGGATTAGTTGTAAATCCATATGAAATATATCCTAATTTATCAACATTTGGAATTGTTATATTGCATGAATCGTCATTATTATAGATTTCACAAGTTTTTTTATCAAATTCTATATTTCCTTCTCCTGTAAATGTAACTGTTATTGTTTTTTTCGTTATTGCATATAAGTTTTCATTTTTATCCACTTCTAAATAAGGATAATTATTATATATGGGTATAGTATCATTAATATTTCCCCAGCCAATAAATTCATAACCATCTTTTGTTACCGGTGGTTGTTTTACTTTGCATTTTTTTTGGGTATTATAAATTGTACAAGTTTCTGTTGTTGTTTTATTTTCATTAAATGTAACTGTTATATCTTTTTTTGTAATTGCGTATAGAGTTTTTTTAGTATTTACTTCTAATTCAGTTTCTTCTTTATAAGTTGCTTCTTTTGCGTCTTTATTTTCACTAAAACCAAGGGTATCAAAATCATCTCTATCTATTTTTGGCAATTGTATTTTGCAAGATGTTTCATCATTAAATAGTGTACAATAGGCACTCGTAATGTTTACATTTGAACCATTTGAAGAGAATGTTACTTCTATTTCTTTTTTTGTTATTGCATATAGTGTTATATCTTCTTTTAATGTCAATTTGCTTTTAACTTTATATTTCGCTACTTTTGAATCTTTATCGTTGCTAAATCCAAGAATATTCCATCCGTATTTAATTATGTTTGGTAATTGTATTTCACATGTATCATTATTTGGTTCTATAAAACAATGCATTTTATCTCTTTCAATTGCATTTGCACCATTTTTAATAAATGTTATAAATATCTCGCGTGCATATACTGAATATAGTGTTATATCATTTGAAATATTTACTTCTTCATTTGGCTTATATTTTATCATTTTTTCACTTGCTTGATTATTCCATCCTCTAAATGAAATGTCTTCTTTATTTGGAAGTTTTACTTTACATTTCTCTGCTTCATTATAAATATCGCAAGATAAAATATTTTTATCATTTTTATCTATTAATGTTACTTCTGTTTTTCTTTTAGTTATTGCATAAAGTATAATGTCATTATTAATTTTTATTTTTTCTTTTGATGAGTACTCTTTTTTGGTATCGTTTCTTTTTGTTGAAAAGCCAATAATTTCATATCCTTCTCTTTTAATTTCTGGTAAATTAACTTTGCAAAAATTGTCTTTTGTTGTACATGAAAGAACTGTATCTTTTATATTTGATCCATTTGATTTTATAGTAACTGTATATTCTTTTAGTGTTTTATTACTTTTAGTATTGTTTAAAAATATAAGTATTATGATTACAAAAATTATCATTATAAGTATGAGTATTATTTTTATTTTTTGTTCATTTTTATTATCTTTCATGATATCACCTATTTGTATATATTATACTATTAAATTAATATTTTTTTAATTGTTTTGTTTTTATAGTTTAGTAATATATACTGAAAGTTTACACTATACATATAATTAGAATAATAGAGGTGATATTGATAATAAATAAATATATAAAAATTAAATGTTTAAGAAGAAATACTCTTGATATTTATAAATATAATATATGCATTTATGACAAGTGTAATAAATTAGTATTTTAGGGTGTTACAAATGAAATAAAAAATGAAGATGCCATGATAAGAAATTTTAATTTAACCGATGCTAATTATAGTGGTATGAAAATTGAAGATGGTAGTATTACATTGATGGAGCAATAACAAAACTCAACTATTGTTGAGTTTTAGTTTATTTTTTGTTTTTTCTTTAGTGCTATATTATTAATTATTATAAACAATATAGAATAGCATATTAATATTAACATGTTAAAGAATAATGGTTTTAGTGAATTTAAGTTAAGTATTTCTATAGTTGCTAATTTGTCATTTGTTATTGCATAATAATATGTTGGTAAGATTTTTGATATTCTTAATACTGAATTTGGCAACCATTCTAGTGGTATAAAACTTCCACATAGGAATGCAGAACCAAGTGCAACTACATTTACTACTCCACTAATTGCTCCTTTATTTTTTATTAGTGATGAAATTAATAATGCTATTGTTAATGATGTTATTGTAAATATCAATACATTTAATATATATATTAAGCCCCTTGTCTGTAATAATATATCGCCAAGTAATATTATTCCTAGTAATACATATAGTATCCAAACTATTATTGAGTATAACAAACTTGCAAATAATATTTGTTTGCTGTGTTCTTTATAGTTCATACTGCTAATTATAGTTCTTTTTCTGACTGTTTCGTTGTTGAAACTATTTAATACTAAGCACACTATATATATTATTACTGCCATAATGCTATAACTTGCAAAGTTAAAATATCTAGAAACTTTTAATAATTTATTTGTATCTAATTTTGTTGTTGTTTGTATATTTGATTTTTTAGTTAATGTATTATTTATGGAATTTATTATTTCTTTTTCGTCTTTAATTTCATTTGCATATATATTTTGTATTTTAATATAATTTTTTAAAATCATTTCTGCAAGTGAAGAATTATAATCTTTGGAACTTTTTATATTTATAGTAGGATTTTTGCCTTCTAAAACGTCTTTTCTATAATTTTTTGGTATATAAATTATATAATTTACATCTCTATAAAATAATGCATCATTTATTGCCTCTTCATCATTTTTTATTTCTTTTATGTTTGTATTTTCATTAATATAATTTATTAAATTTTTGGTAAGTCCTTCTTCTTTATCATTATTTATAATTAATATATCTGGTTTTTTATCTACGTATGTGGTTGTTGTATTGTTAGTTTGAAGATTTATACCTCCAAAAATAATAAGCATAGATGTGTATAGAATTATTGTTCCTTTGTATTTTTTTACTACTTTCCAAAATGTTTTAAATACTGTCATATTTTTGCCTCCTTAAACTTTCATAGGATATAATTATCATAATTAAGGAAAATACAAGTAAGCTTATTATGTTTGAGTAAAATCTATTTAAAGTGTCGTAATAATATAATGAATAAAAAGCATCTGTTATCATGTTGGCTGGATTTAGAATGTTTAATATAGGGATATTTTTGTCAATAACATATTTTGTTGTAATACCCATCATTCCTGATAGTGTAGACCATAACATAGTTATTGCTATTAAGATACCTGTTTTTGCGTTCTCATTTGTTTTTAACATAGTTGATACGCCTAATCCTAAGGTTAAACTTGCTAATGATCCGATTGCAATAAGTAATATTACATGCATTATGTCACTTCCATAATCAACCTTAAGTACAAATATAGTATATACCAGTAATATTAGTAAACTTAACATTTGAACAATATAACTTGCTAATAAACTTCCTAACAATAGTTTTCCTTTTCCTACTTTTGATACAGCCGTTCTTTTTCCCACACTATTCATATTAGCGAGTTTATAATTAACTACATTCATGGATATTAATGCACCATATAAAACTGCCATAGCAACAAGAGTATAATATTCAATCATAGTATAACTTAGATTTTTATTAGAAATATCTTTTAATGTTGCATTGCTATTATTTAGTAACAATGCAATTTTGCTATATATTGCTGTATAGTCGATATTACCTTTTTCTGTTTCTTTTTTAACAAGTGTATTTATGACTTCTTTTTCTCTTTCTATTTCATCTACTATGTTTCTTAGAATTGTTTCATTTATTCCACTTGAATTAACTATAATGTCTATATTGTTTTCATTAAATTTTAAGTATCCAGTTATTTCTTCATTTAAAAGCATTTTCTTTGCTTTTGATATATCAGTATATGTAATATTAAATATTTTGTTTTTGTTATTATCATCACTTAGTGTTTGCATAGTTTCTTTAAATATTTTATCGTTATCAAATTCATCACTATTAATGATTGCAATATCTATAATACTTAGTTTTTCACTTTTTTCTATATTAGAAAAAGCCATATTAAATAAAGTCCCTAATAATATTGGAAAGGCAAAAGTCCAAAATATTAAACTTTTATTTTTTAATAATATTTTTAATGAATATTTAAAATTATGATAAAACATTAATCTCTCAAGCCCTTTCCTGTTAGTTCTAGAAATACATCATTTAATGTAGGACGTTCAGAAAATATACTATTATAAGAAATTTTGTGTTCTTTAAAATAATCAATAAGTTCACCTAAGTTATTTTTGCCTTTTTTGTATACTATGTGTAACACATTTTCTGATATAAATGCATCATCTACTGTGTTAAATTTTTTTATATCGTTAATTAAATCACTTTTTATATTATTTACTTCTACTGTTATTTTTTCTTCTATATTTGCCATTTTCTTTAATTCATCACTAGTTCCTTGTGCTATTATTTTACCTTTATCTAAAATGATAATTCTATCACATAATATTTCAGCTTCTTCCATATAATGTGTGGTATAAATAATAGTTGCTCCATTATCTCTTAATTTTTTTATTCCATCTAATATATTGTTTCTACTTTGTGGATCTACTGCTACTGTGGGTTCATCTAAAAATATCAATTTTGGTTTGTGTGCAATACCACAGGCAATATTTAATCTTCTTAAAAGTCCTCCTGATAATTGTTTTGGATAAAACTTTTTAAAATCTTCTAATCCAACTAGGTTAATTGCATCTTCTATATATTTTTGTCTTAGGTTTTTATCGTTTATGTATAATCCACAAAAATAATCTATATTTTCATATACAGTAAGTTCTTCAAAAACTGCTATTTCTTGAAAAATTACTCCTATTTTTTCTTTTATATCGTATGAGTCTGGTTTCATTTCTTTATCAAATATAATTATATTTCCTTTTTCATAATTTAATAATGATAGTATGCAATTTATTGTGGTTGTTTTACCACTACCATTAGGTCCTAGTAATCCCAATATCTCTCCTTCCTTTACTTCAAATGATAAATTATCAATTGCCTTTATTTTTTTATATGATTTAGTTAAGTTTTTTACTTCTATTATGTTTTTCATATTGTATCCTTTCTATTTTTAATTAATAGTTTTCTCACTTATATTCTTTCCGAATCTAACACATATTGTTGTTAGATTTTGTCTTTTGGATTTATTTGCAGGATTTCGCATTTATTTTTGTTTGCAATTTCATATGCTATCTTTTTTGTATATCCCATTCTTGAAAAATATACAACTATTTCTTCTTTGCTTTTTCCTATATCTGTGTATTTATTTTCATCTACGTAGAATTTTTCTAGTTTTATTGTATCTCATTATGTCCTCCCAAATTTGACCATTTGTTATTTGGATTTTCTTTAAGCAACATATGAGCTTGAAACTCATAAGATAATAGTTTTGAAATTTCTTCATCTGTAAGATCAATTGTGTTATTTGCAACTAGTGTTGCAATTCCGTGTGTAAATATCCATATTTCTGTATGAAAATTTTCTACAACTTCACTTTTTAATTTTGTATATTTTTTTATAATGTCTAATATTTTGGTAAATTCATCTTTTTGTTTAGTAAGAGATTCCATGAAGTTTTTGTTGTCACTCATAAATAAAAGTTGAAATAATTTATTTTCTTTTTTAGCAAAGTTAATATAATTAATACCAATTTGTTTATAAGGAAGTGGTGATGTTTCTATATCATTCATTATATATTTATAGAAATATTTGGATATCATTGTATATAATTCTTTGTTTAATTCATCTACATTTTTAAATTGGTAATATATTGGTCTTATAGATGAATTTAGTTTTTTTGCAATTGTTCTATTGCTTACTTTATCAAATCCATCAGTTTTTGTTATTTGAAATGCTACATTTAAAATCATTTCTTTTGTTATTTTAGTTGTTGTTGGTATATTATCGCCTCCTATAAAACACAAATATTGTATCATGTGATACAATATTTGTAAATATATCTACTCAAAAATCCGTAGATTTAAAAGTAGTATACATAACATTAGTTTATCTACCTAAATATTCGACTATAATTGTTAATAAAGAATTTGTAAAATATGAGTTAGAACTTATATTACTCAAATCTGGAGTAAATAAATATATTGTTTTTTTACCTAAATTAACTATTTCATAAGTAATATTTGTATCTGCTACAGAGATAATTCCATCTGCACTTATTTCTCTTGCTATTTCTTCTGGTGACCATCTGCTAGCACCTATATATATATTATCTGTATTTAATTGTCTAAGTCCAATTGTTACAAAATCGTTATCTGGTTCAAATTTTGTGTCTGTTTTTTTGGAATATGCAGACGCAATAATACTTATTCTATAATATCCAATTTCGTTAAATTTAAGGGTTTGATTTGTTGTGTCTAGTGTAACTAAATTGGTAATATCCAACTCTTTACGATCAATAGGTAGTGGAGAATTAGTATTAACAGGTATTCCATCTTGTGAAGTTCCATCATTAAATGTTACAAAGTATGCAGAACGTGAATTTCTAGAACCACTTGGTCCAGTTGGACCTGTCATTCCTGGAAGACCACTTGGACCTCTTGGTCCGGTTGGACCAACGCAATAAATATGTCTGCATTGTTCACAATTTTCTTTTTTAGGGAGATTTTTTTTGCAATTGTTCATATATGTTCCTCCTTCAATATAAAATATGAGAAACATATAATACTGTAAATTACTTATATCTATAAATGTAGTTAATAAATTTCTATTTTTTGGTTGTTAATAGTTTTTTTGCTTTTTCTTTTCTCATTTTTTGAAATCTTAGTGCATCGTTAAATCTTTTCTTTTCATATGCAAAGTTAATTAAAATTGTTGGATATGAATTTTTTATACGACGATATAAAATCGAATTATTATTTATCCATTTTAATACTTCTTTCCTTATATACTCTGTATTATCTTTGTTATTGTTTTTGATTTTATTTTTTAATTTAAATGTTACTATAAAGGATATTACATTATCTATTAAAAATAATATGAATATAATTATGGCAATTAATTGTAAAACTTTTGTTGGTAATAAGCCGATGAGGTAAGTTGTAAAAGGGTGTACAACATATATTACTAAACAACCTAAAATTCCAAATGGTATCATTGTATTTAAACACACTCTACCATTAATATTAAATTTTCTATTTGAGTAGTCCCACCATTTTGCATTAAAGATTTTTTCCATGAAATAGGATGTTAAATACTCTAGAATAGAACAGATGAATATTGTTTTTAAGAACACCGATAAGATATCAGTAGTATTATTTCCAATAACAAGTACAATTGCTAATACTCCATAACCATATATTGTGCATAGTGGCCCGATTAAAAAGCCCCTATTTATAAATCTTTTATATTGAAAGAATTTAGATATTACTTCTAGTGACCATCCCATAAATGAATAAATTATAAAATATATAAATAGTTTAGTTATGTCCATATGTTACTCCTTTTTTATTTGTTTATATTATACAATATAAATTAGTTATAATAAATATTTTTAAATTAGTTATAATAAATATTTTTGTAAAGTGTTATTTATGTTTATTTAAATTTTATAAATATATGATAAAATAAATTTGAAGGAGATATTATGAACTTTTATTTGGCGCAAATTTTTGGTATATTGGCATGGATATTATTGTTTATTAGTTATTGGAAAAATGGGAATAATAAGTTATTGTATTTACAAATAATTTCTTGCTTGTTTTTTGTACTTAATTATAGTTTTTTAGGTGCAGTATCCGGTATTTTAGTTGTTTCGTTTGAAATAATAAGAGATTATTTGTATACTAAAATTAAAAATCCAATGTCAGTATTTATGTTGTCAATACCATTTTATATAGTAATATCTATATTTAGTTATGATGGCTTTTTTTCGTTGTTTTCAATTTTTGCATCTCTTTTTGATGCATATGCTTTAACTAAAAAGAATAAAAAAGTAGTTGTACTTGGAATAATAACTTATGTTTTATGGCTTATTTATGATATTAGTTATGCTAGTTATTCTACAATAATTCCTGAGATTATTTTGATATTTTCAAATTTAATAATATTAATAAATTATAGGAATGCATATTTAAATAGTAATAAAATAATATTTTCAAGGGGGTTGATTATTAATAATAAAATAATTGACGAGATTTATAAACTGGATAATACTAATTTTGATTCTGATTATAATTGGAGTAAGGATAAAAATAATAGTATTATTAAGAATAATAAAACTGATTTTATATTTATTAAAATTGATGATGCTATAATAGGATATGTGCATATTATAAAGATTACATATGATAAGTATTATGAAATGGTTCATTGTAAGAGGTATGTGGATATAGATAGTATTGATATAAAAAGATTCAGTAAGAAAAGGAGCAATTATATAAATATTAATACTATTGCAATACAAAATAATTATCAAAATAAAACGACAGTGGATCTTGTTTCTTATGAAATTAAGAAATATTTGAATGAAAAGAATAGAATTGGTTATAAAATTAAGGGTATTGTGGGTATCGCAACATCTGAATTTGAAAATGAAATATTTTGTAATATGGGTTTTGATAAGATTACTATGAATGTTAGTAAATATTATGTTTATTGTTTAAAAATAAAATAGGAATTAATTATTCCTATTTTTATTCGCTTCTTAAAGATTCTACTGGATCTTTTTTGCTTGCTAATTTTGCTGGTATTAAACCGGCAATAATTGTTAATATTACGCTTATCATGATAAGTATAATAGCACCATTTAGTGGTAATTGAGTTATATTGCTAACACCTGTTAATTTTTTTATTATTATGTTTATTGGGATATTTAATAATACTGTTATAAGTATTCCAAACATACCTGAAGTAAAACCTATTATTAAGGTTTCTGCATTAAATACTCTTGAAACATCTTTTTTACTTGCTCCTATTGCTCTTAGTATTCCTATTTCTTTAGTTCTTTCTAAGACAGAAATATAAGTAATAATACCTATCATTATACTTGATACTACTAATGAAATAGATACAAAGCTTATAAGCACATAACTAATTATGTCAACTATATCTGTTACGGATGACATAAGCATTCCAACTACATCATTATAATTAATTACATTCGCCTCTTTTGAGTTTTTTCTTTGTTGTTCATTGTAATCATTTATAATGTTCTTTATGGCATCTTTAGATTCGAAATCTTTAGCATATATGTATATTCCACTTGGATTATCTAAATCTATACTTCCTAATTTCTCTAATACTTTTTCATAGGTAAGTGAATAACTTTCCTTGTATTTTGTAATAACTTCTGCTAATTCTTCTTGATTTAAACTGCTTAGATACATTTGTTGTTCAAAACTTAAATCATTAATATTAAATTCTTCATCGCTAAATTCTAATCCAGTTATTATATTTATTTCTGGATTTTGCTTTTGTTCTTTAACTATTTGTGAATCCTCTACTTTTTTAAGTACATGTTTTTCAAGTGAATCTGTATATAATATTCCACCTAGTGTACTACTAGTAACTGCTGAATCTTTATTTGGTTTTATTATTCCCACAATAGTTATTTCTTCACTATCTTTAAGTTTTTCTCTTAAAAACTCTTCATCTTCGCTTTTATCTATCCATAATCCATTTACTTTTTCGTAGTAATCTGTATTAAGTAATAATTTAAATTTTAATCCAATAAGTTCACTATATTCATAAGAAGTATCAGTGGTTACTACTTTCTCACCTTTTCTCACTTTTTCAAACATGTCTTTTAATTCTTGTTGATCTTTTAAACCAAGTGCATATAAAACATAATCACTAATTCTATTGTTTTTGTCAACTACTAATACAACTTCATTATAATTTTTTGGCATTCTTCCACTTACTATTTCGTACATTTGATTATTTAATTCATCATTATCTATAATTTCACTAAATACATCTTTAAACATAAAGTAAGATGCTTGCATATCTGTGATGCCCATTGTAGATAGTATTGTATTAGGATTTACTTTTACAATTTTATCTTCAATATCACTTTTATATAGTTGTAATTCTATATTATATTTATAATCAATTGATGTGGTATATTTATTTATCTCTTTGTTTTTTTCAATATATTCTTTGAAAGATTTTAAATTGTTACTTTGAACTTTGCTACTCATAATTGATAATGTATCTGTCATCATATTATTGGAATATATTTTGTTAGATTGTTTTGTATTTTCGTCTTTTTTTAGTTTGTCCATTTGTTCAGTCATTACGCTTGTTAGATCTACAGAATTATCTTCTATCATAAGTGGGTATGAAGTAAGGGTTTCTTCTTGTACTCTATTTATATAATTTTGTACACCGCTTGATAATGAAAGTATCAATGCAATTCCTATAATACCTATACTTCCTGCAAAGGCAGTTAATATTGTTCTTCCTTTTTTTGTCATTAAATTATTTAAACTAAGTGATAATGCTGTTAAAAAATTCATATTAGTTTTTTTGTCTTTTGTTGTTTCATTATTTTCATCTGATTTATTATATGGATTTGTATCTCCCTTAATTTCTCCATCTTTTAAATCTATTATTCTAGTTGAATATTTTTCGGCTAAATCAGAATTATGAGTTACCATAATAACTAATCTATCTTTTGCAACTTCTTTTAATAAGTTCATTATCTGTACACTTGTTTTTGAATCTAGTGCACCTGTTGGTTCATCAGCAAGTAATATGTCTGGATTATTCACAAGAGCTCTTGCTATTGCCACTCTTTGCATTTGTCCTCCAGAAAGTTGATTTGGTTTTTTGTTTATGTGTTCAATTAAACCAACTTTTTTAAGTGCATCTTTTGCTCTTTTTTTTCGTTCTTTGCTTTTTACTCCTGATAACGTTAAAGCAAGTTCTACATTAGATAAAACTGTTTGATGTGTAATTAAGTTATAACTTTGAAAAACAAAACCAATTTTATGATTTCTATAGGTATCCCAATCTCTATCATTATACTTTTTTGTGCTTATTCCATTTATAATCAAATCTCCTGATGTATAGTTATCTAGACCCCCTATAATATTTAAGAGTGTAGTTTTGCCACTTCCAGATGGCCCTAAAATAGATACAAATTCACAATTTCTAAAATTTATACTTATGTTGTCTAATGCTTTTTGTTTGAAGTTTTCTAATTTGTAAACTTTACTTATTTTTTTTAGTTCTAGCATAATACCTCCTTAATAATTATATTATCATTCATAAAAGTATTTTAACACTTTGAATATTAAATAACAATATTAAATTATAAGAATTAATGTTCCTATTGATATTATGGATAAACCAATGGCTGATTTTGTTGATAACTTTTCTTTTAGAAAAATTGTACTAAATAACACTGCTACTAATATACTTAATTTTTCGATTGGAAATACTATACTTGCTTCTCCATTTTTAAGTGCATTAAAATAGCATAGCCAAGAAAGACCTGTCGTAAAACCAGATAAAAATATAAAGAGTAAACTTTTAGTGTCAACTTTTGTCGATTGTTTGTGCTTGTTTTTTATAAAAATGTAAATCCAAATGATAATTAAAACAATGATAGTTCTTATAAATGTAGCTAAATTAACATCTACATTTTTTATTCCTATTTTTCCAACTATTGTAGATAGGGATGTAAATATACCAGTTAATACTGCGTATATAAACCATCTATAATCACTCTTTACATTTTCTTTTTTTTCTATCATTAAGTATGTGCCCAACAATATTAATATAATTGATATTAATTTTACATAGGTTATATTTTCTTTTAGAAAGATTTTAGATAATATAAGAGTTAATACTATGCTTGTTTTGTCTACTGGTGTTACTTTGTTTACGTCTCCATAAAATAAAGCTCTAAAATAACATATCCAAAGTAATGCAGTAGTTAAGCCAGATAATGATATATAAAAAATGGTACTTGAATTTATTGTTCCTACTTTATGTAAGCCATTTGTAAAAATAACTACTACAAAGCTAAAAATAAGTATAACTATTGTTCTTATACCAGTTGCTAAATCTGTATCAATTTTGTTAACTCCTATTTTAGCAAAAACAGATGTAATTCCTGCAAAAAAAGCAGCTAAAAGAGCATATAAAATCCACATTGTATCACCAGTATTAGTATGTTTATTTTGAGATTTTTTATTAGGAATATTTGATTGTAATTATTGTTTTATAAAAAATGTGTAACTGTTATTACTCGTTACACGTTTTTTATGTCTAGTAGTTTAATTTTATATAGTTTTTAATAGTGATAAACTAACTTTTTTCTTATCAAGATGTATTTCATCTACATAACAATCAACTATATCACCCACACTAAGAACTTCACTAGGGTGTTTAATATATGAGTTAGATATTTTTGATATATGTACTAAGCCATCGTTTTTTAATCCAATATCTATGAAGGCACCGAAGTCAACAACGTTTCTTACTGTACCTTGTAATTTCATTCCTATGGTTAAATCTTCTAATTTTAGTACATCGCTTCTTAATATTGGTTTTGGCATGTCATCTCTTGGATCTCTTAGAGGATTAGATAGTGATGCTACAATGTCTGCTAGTGTATATTTATCTGTATTTAATTTTTTTGAATACAAGTCAATATCTATGCCATTTAGTACTTCTTTTATTTTAGGAGTACCTATATCATTTAAATCTAAAGAGAGTTCTTGTAGTAGTTTATTTGTTATATCATAACTTTCTGTGTGTATACTTGTTTTATCAAGTGGGTTAACACCATCTACTATTCTCATAAAACCAATGGCCTGTTCGTATACTTTTTCTGATAAGATTTTTTTCTTTTTTAATTCTTCTCTTGATATGAATTTTCCTTTTTCATCTCTATAACCTATGATTTTATCTATTACTTTTTTATTAAGTCCTGAAACGTATTTAAGTAGGGACGGACTAGCTGTATTTATATTTACTCCTACCTGGTTAACCGCTTTTGTTACAACGAAATCTAAAGATTCATCTAATCTTTTTTCTACTACATCATGTTGGTATAATCCAACTCCTATACTCTTTGAATCAACTTTTACTAATTCTGATAATGGGTCTTGCAATCTTCTTGCAATTGATATTGCACTTCTTTCTTCTACGTGCAAATTTGGAAACTCTGATATAGCAAGTTTACTTGCAGAATAAACTGAAGCCCCTGCCTCACTTACAATTATGTATTCTACTTTTTTATCTGATTCTTTTATAACGTCAGATATAAATTTTTCTGATTCACGTGATGCGGTTCCATTTCCTATTGCAATAATATCTATGTTGTATTTTTTTATTAAATCAAGTACTATTTTTTTTGATTTTTCATATTCATTTTTTGGTTCATGTGGATAGATTACGCTTTTATCAATAAATTTTCCTGTATAATCAACTACTGCTAGTTTGCAACCAGTTCTAAAAGCAGGATCAAGTCCTAGAACCATTTTATCTTTCATAGGGGGTGTTAATAACAAATGTTCTAAGTTATCCATAAACACTTCTATTGATTTTTCACTTGCAATATCAGTAAGTTCGCTTCTTATTTCTCTTTCAACGCTAGGAATTATTAATCTATCTAAACTATCTATTATTGCTTCTTTTACTAATGTGACACATTCACTTGATTCATTTTTAATTAGTTTTGAATTTAAATATTCAATAATTTTATTTTTATCAAAATCAATCTTTACATTTAAAATATTTTCTTTTTCTCCTCTATTAAGTGCAAGAATTCTATGTGGTTTGATAGTTTTTACAGATTCGTTATATTCATAATACATTTCATATACTTTTGCTTCATCAGTTGCATTTTTCTTTAATTTAGATACAATGTTGCCATTATTATACATATAATTTCTTATCCATTTTCTATAAAATGCATTATCACTAATCCATTCTGCAATTATGTATTTTGCACCAATTATTGCTTCTTCTTTAGTTTTTACATTATCATTTAAAAATTTTTCTACATCATTTAACTTTATTGGAAAAGACATTATTATTTTTGCTAGTGGTTCTAAACCGTTTTTTATTGCTTCTGTTGCTTTTGTTTTTTTCTTTTCTTTAAAAGGTCTATATATATCCTCTATTTCAACAAGTTTACTACAATTCATAATATTTTGTTTAAGCTCATCTGTTAGAAGTCCTTTTTCATCAATTAATCTAATTACATCTTCTTTTCTTTTTAATAAATTCACCTGATATTCATATACATCATTTATTTTTCTTATTTCTTCTTCATTTAAGTTACCTGTTGCTTCTTTTCTATATCTGGCTATAAATGGTATTGTATTTCCATCGCCAAGTAGTTTTAGTGTCGCATCTATTTGTTTTATGCTTATATTTAAATCACTGCTTATTTCTTTTATTATATCCTCGTTCATACTTCACCTTGTTCTTCCATATTTTTTTGTATAACTATTTTTATAATATGTTATGTACATTGATTCTTCGTTTTCAGGATTAAATGCAGGTCCTCCATTACTATAATCAATTTGATAACCAACTTTTTCTGCTAATGCCATTGATGGCTTATTTTTTGGTGAAATCATTAGTTCTACTCTATCATATCCATCGTTAAATAAATCATCTGTTAATTTGTCTAGTAATATAGTTCCATAACCACAATTTCTGTATTCTTTTTTTATTCCGTACTGAATAGTTGGAGTACCTCTTGATAACAGTACGCTAGAAAAACCAATAACTTTTCCATTTAAAACGACAAGTTTACTATTTTTTTTATCAAAACCACCTAAATTAGTAATTTTTCTTTCACTTGCCATTTCTTTATTTATTAAATTCACTTCGTTTTCATAGTTATCATTATATCTAATAAATTCAAGTTCCATTATTTTTCACCTTTACTAATCATTCTTGATGCGATAATTCCTACAAACATTAAGATGACTCCTATAATTATTTGCAATACTCCATAACTTGATCCGATGACAGATACTAAAATTGATATGGCAGATGCGATTACAAAGCCAATTATTCCCATATACATTGGAATTTCGTATTTTTCTAACAATATTTTTATTAATTTTGCCATGAATATAATTCCAAATAATACTCCTAAACCAAACATAGCAAGAATTAAAATATTATGAGTTAGATTATTTAATTTTGTAAATTCGCTAATAGAATTCATTATTGGTTCATAATATCCGATAAGCATAAGTACAAATGAACCACTAATTCCTGGTAATACCATGGAAGCAGCACCTAATACACCTATTAAAAATAATATAATTAGTGTTTTTATATTTATAATATCTAATGATTTATTCATAGTATCTGGAGTTATAAATGCCATTAACATTACAACTGTAAAAGCAATTATAAAACAAATAACTGATTTAATATCTATTTTTGATTTTACTTTATTTAATAGTGGCGGCATTCCTCCTATTATAAATCCTATAAAGAATAGTATTGTTGCAAATGGATAATTTTTAAGACAAAATGTAACAGCATTACTAAATAATCCAATGGCAAGAATTAATCCGATAGCCAAAAATAATAGATATTTAAAGTTTTCTTTTAATTTCGTTTTTAAGTTACTAAGTATATCTATAAGTTTTTCATAAATTCCTAATATTACTGCTATTGTTCCACCACTTACTCCTGGTATAACATTCGCTATTCCAAGTGCAAATCCTTTTAATATAAGCATTATATTTTCTTTCATATGTTCACCTCATAGAGATTATATCATAAATTAATAAAAAACGATAAAACTTAATTACCGCTTTACAATTACTACATTTCTCGTAAAATATTTTAATAATTTCTTTTTATCATTATTACCTTATATTTAATCACTTTAAAATATCTTTAAAAAGCAAATTATACTTATCTTTCCATATATTTACTTTATTTATATCATAATTTTCTGGTATATTTTTACATACTTTTTTTATTTCTTTTCTTAATTCTAATAAGTTAGATATTTGTTTTATAAATTTAAAGTTTTTGATATTTTTTATTATAACCACAACTCTTTTTATTATTGAGCTTTTATCATACCCATTAATATTTTTAAATATATAGTTTAATTCTTTATCATCTAGTTTAAGTAAAAGTATTTTAAATGCATCTAATACACTGAGTGAATATGAAACTGAATCATAATAAAGTTTTTGGTATTGCCATAATAATTCTTTATTAAATTCACTATCTTTATTTGCAATTATTACATCGCTTAGTATTTTAGATGCTAGTGCACATAGACTTAGTCCTGAACCATTTAAAGGAATAGTCATAGCGGCTGAATCTCCAATCATTGTATATCCATTATACACAAATTGCGATAATGGTCTTCTTACGGGTATTTTATATTTTTTATAGTTATTAAATTCTACACCAAGTTTTTTCTTTTCATCATCTATATATTCATCTTCTAAATTTCCTATGCTTCCAATTAATATATCTTTGCAATTATTTTCTATTATCCAAGAAATTCCTCTTTTTGTTGATATAAATACATCATTTTTTATATTTTTACTATTTATTTTTTCTATATTTCTTACTATATGAAATATTTCATTTGGTTTAATTTTTTCTATTTCTGGTATATTTATGCTGAATTTGCTATCAACACCGGATGAATCAATAATTAAATCTGCAAAAACAGGTTTATTATCTACTGTTATTCCTATTACTTTATCATTTTTAATTATGATATCATCTACACAAGAATTAAATTTAAATTTTACGCCACTTTCTTTTGCATAATCAATTAAACATTTATATAATTCTTTTCTGTTCATAAATATTTTTCTTGAATTAGTTTTATTTTTTATTTTGTACTTTTTTGATGGATTATAAATGGTCATTGGATTTTTTTGTTTATTCACTTTATATTTTAAAATAGGTATTCCTAACTTTAAAAAAGGTGTTATGTCAAATATGTCTTCCCAATCATAGCCCAAATTATCTTCTTTGTTTTTTTCATATATAGTAATATCAAAACCATTTTTTGATAGAATAGATGAAGTAATAATTCCGCCATGCCCTGCACCTATAATTATTATTTTTTTCATGTTTTCACCTAATTAATAGTATGAAAAAAATAAGTAGTTTTTACCACTTATTTTGTCATTTTTTTTATAAGTTTTGCATGCATTACCATTTTTTCACTATTATTAAAACACGTTGATAATGTGAGTATTTTGTCATTTTCATCTATGCTTGTATTAAAATCGTATGCACTTCTTTTTATAAGCATATTTAAAAATTCTTTATATTCATCTTCTTTGTTAAAATTAATTTTTAGGTAGTCAGATGTAGTTTTTATGTGATATACGCTAAATACTTGCCATAACGTATTTTCATTTTCTGTTGATATTTTTATAATGTAATTATTTGAATCTTTAATCCAATTATTATTAAGTACATTTTTTAGTGTTCCAAACATTGTATTATCATATCTTCCGTGTGCATATAGAATTGTATTTTTATCAAATTCTTTCTCATTATTTCTATAATCCATAAACACCCATCCGGCTTCATTATAACTTTTATCAAAACTTTTATTTAAATAATAATCATTATCAGTATGTTTTACAAATGGATAATTTATATTGGTTCCATTTACTTTTATCCATCCAACTACTTCATCGTTTATCTCTTTTAGTTTGTTAAATTTAACATCCATCATATTCATTTTTATATAATTCCAGTATGGATTTGATTTAGGTATTTTTTTATTTTCTCCTATAATTTCTTCTTTATCTTTATCTGATATTTCAGTTACAACTACATTATTTTGAACATTATCTATTTGATTTTTTGTATTTTTTGAATCAACAAGCCATGCAATTATTTTATATGATGAATATATGAAAGTCGCTAAAAAAATTAGAAAAAAAGTTGAGAGAATCACGTTTTCTATTTTTAATTTTTTTCTCATAAAATCACGTATAATCTAATTATGTGATTTTTTTATTAATCACTGTATTAGATTCTCCTTTCTATAATAATTTTATATTATATCCGAAAAGAGATATAATACTAAAGCACTGTGAATTTGTATCTATAAAATTACAGTTTGACTGGTCATGGTAACAACTACCACATGCTTTTATTTTTATTGGTAATTAGTTAGTTAACGCTTAGACGTTTTATATTACACGTGAATCCATGAATAGAAATCTTGTGTCTAAAACATACAGTGCATTAAAAACTAATTAGGAGGTGTTTTTTTTATATTTTATTGGTATTGATATTTCAAAATACAAACATGACTGTTTCATCACTACTGAAACAGGTGAAGTAATTGTTGAAAATTTCTCCTTCCAAAACACCAATGAAGGACTTAATCAATTACTTGATTTATTAAAATCTTTAGATTGTTCTAAACAATTTAGGATAGGATTTGAAGCTACTGGTCATTATTGTATGAACCTTAAGCTATTCCTTGAAAAAAATGACTATTCTTTTATGGAATTTAATCCAAATATGGTTAAACAATTTATTAAATCTCAAACTCTGAGAAAAACCAAAACAGATAAAAAAGATGCCACTTGGATTACTAAGTATCTTATATCTGTTGATTACAAACCCCTTCCAAAACAATTTTATCACAAATTTGCTTTAAAGTCTCTATCTAGAAAAAGAGATAAGTTAGTTTTTCAACGTTCTTATTATTTAGTTCAAATTACTAATATACTTGATTTAATCTTCCCTGAGTTTAAACCTTTGTTTGATAACCAATTCTCTGTTACTTCTCTTTATATTTTAAACAACTATAAAACTGTTGATAAAATTAAAAACATGAAAGATTATGAATCTATTAATAAAGTTTCCAGAGGTAAATTTTCTTATTCTAAATTTCTAAAAATTAAAGAAGCAGCTAAAAATACTATCGGGTGTTCTGATGATTTTTTAGAATTTGATTTAGAAAATATGATTGAACTCTATATTAATATAAATAATAAGATTAAATTTTATGATGACTAATTCCTCTGTAAGGTGATGTAGCAGAAGTTCTTTTTTTAGAATATCTAGGCATATTTTTAGGTTTAGTTCCCTTTAAATTAATAGAAAAATACTTTTCATCAGACTGGATATCTCCTGATAATTTAATGTTATTTACAAAATTTTTTAAAGCATATAAAGCTTTATGCCTTAATCTAAATGAAGTTAAAATTGAAATATTGTTTTCTTATGCAATTCTTCTCAAACTAAAACCATTTAATAAATTATCAATTATATTACTCCATGTTTTAAATGGAAGCTTACTATGACAAACTATGGTATTCGTAGTTTCAGAAGAAGTTATTTTACAACCACTACATATGTATTTTTGAACACCATTTTTATGTAAAATGCATCCACGTTTATTACAACACTTTTCTTTTGTTCTAAATTTAAAAATAATTTTAGAATTAGAATTCTTTGCGGAACATTTTTCTAATAAATAGTTTTTAAACTCAATAATGGTTACAGGATCTAAATCACTTAATAATTCTTTAATATTCATAATGCTAAAATACCCTTAATCAGCTTGTCTAAATCAGATATCATTATCGCCAAGCAAAGATAAAGATAGACTAGCTTATTAAGGATATTTCCTTCCTTTATCTTTTGTTTAGCTGTAATAATTATACTACAAATTTATTAATCAGTCATTTTGTTTAACACAACTTTATTAAAAAATATATAAAAAAAAATAATATGTAGTGTTTATTATAAGATTAGTTTAATCTAATCTTTTATTATGTATTTAAGGTACTAAAAAATAAAGAATGTGATATAATATTTTTGCAGTAGTGATTGGAATTATTTCCTACTTTAACGAGTCGTTAAGGGATTAAATTAATTATAAACGATTAAATAGTAATACTTCAAAGGACTAATCTCTACACGTTGTGTAGTCGCTTCGTTGCACTTCGCTTTAAGTCCATTTCCATATTACAATATCGTTAGTACTGCATATATGGGAGGTGGCAAAAATGTGGAAATACATTGGTAAAAAAGAATGTAATAAATTTTTGCTATCTCTCAATTTAATTAATTGTAAAGATGAAAAAAAATACATAAAAACCATTTATTCTATTAGTAATAATATAGAAAAAAATTATAAAACATATAAAATTAAGAAACATAGTGGTAAATATAGAACTATATATGAACCAAATTCAATTTTAAAACAAATTCAAAAACAAATTTTGGTTAATATACTTAATAACAAATGTATATCAAAATATGCAAAGGCATATCACAAAGGAATAGGATTGAAAGACAATGCGATTTCTCATATTAATAAGGAAATGCTTTTAAAATTGGATATTAAAGATTTTTTTGAAAATATATCGTTTTTAGATGTTTATAATTCCTGCTTCCCTATAGAATATTTTCCCAAACCAGTTGGCATGATATTAACATATTTATGCACGTATGATAACCATTTGACCCAAGGATCGCCAACTTCTGCTTATATATCAAATTTAGTAATGAAAGAGTTTGATGAAGAATTAGGATTTTGGTGTGATTTAAGGAATATATCTTATACAAGGTATTCAGACGATATGACTTTTTCTGGTAACTTTAGTCCTAGCGAGTTAATAATTAAAGTTAGAAAAATGTTATACAAATTAGGATTAGAGTTAAATAATGATAAAATTCATATAGTACGTAGATCTTCTAGTCAAAGTGTTACAGGAATTATAGTTAATGAAAAAATGCAAGTTAATATAAAATATCGTAACAAAATAAGACAAGAAATTTATTATATAAAAAAGTTTGGATTAATTTCTCATTTAAAAAAATGCGACATCAATATTGATTCAATAAAATATTTAAATATATTATATGGAAAAATTCTGTATGTTTTACAAATTAACGAAAAAGATGAAGAGTTTAAAAAATACAAACAATTTATTGGAAACATAAAAAAGCAATATAAGTAATAATTACTTGGAATTGTCTTTTTTATAAAGGTAATATCATTTTTAAATACAAAGCTTCTAAAAATAAGAACATGTATAGAATAGATGATCATTTGTAATAAAAAATAATTTATGTTATTATATACGATATTAAGAGAGATTTGATGAAATCAATAAGCTTTAACAAAACATTAAGTTTTACAAAAAGTAGTATAGAAATAAGATACAATGGTATACTTCCAAACGATAATGTTGATTTAGATAAAATTGAAATATTATTGGAAGATTTTATAAACAATCATAGACATGATAATATGATAGAAAATGTTACAATTGTAAGAACAATACTAAATGATTGTAAAGAAAAACTATTAGTTATTTTTTATCGGGATGATAAAGGTTCAGAGCTTGTTAAGTATGTTAATTCTAATTTATTTTTATATGATAATTTGTCAAATATTATATTCATAAGAGGTTTTGATAGAGCATTTATTTGTAAATTGGTGTCAGATTTTAACAAAATAAAAAATACAAATATGGAAGAATACTGCCATACTTTTTATTTAAATCAATTAATTATAGAGTTTATGGGAGTTTATTTTACTTCCAACTGTTGGATATGTACTAGAAAATGTTGGATGAATCTTGATGTTACAAATTGAAGATAAAATTTGTCAAAATGATGGTATAATTATATATACAAGTGACAGATAAATAGTAATTTGAAAGTGAGATGCAATTAAGGGATTATTTGATAAATTTAAGAAAAAAGAAAATGATGATTGTAAAAATGCTTATATGGGAAACCCAAATTTTTATAAAGGTAAAGCTGGCAAGTCATTTGGTGCATTTACACTAACAGAAAATACCTTAACTTCACTTCCGAAGAATCCCAAATCATTATATAAAATTGATGATACAGAAGTTGATGGATGGAAATTAATGCTTGTAAGTACAACTAATAATGGAGTTTTATGAGATATAGATTATTATAAGGCAATAAATAAACTAATGAAGTTTGATATTGATGAAAAGGATAATAATATTTTGATTAGAGGACTATCACTAAAAGAATTAAATGAAGTATTGAAATGATTATAAATTACAATTTATTGATGAGATTAGTTTGGAATATAACTAATCTTTTTACTATTCATATACTTCTTAAAAAATAATCGTGAAATTGTGGTATAATTATATAAGAGAGAGCTTAGATTTATTTTTTAGAATGGAGTGGCAGGTGATAAATATTGTGAAAAAAATCTATATAATAACAGGAGCAAATGGTTTTTTAGGTAATAACATCATAAGAAAGTTAGAACAAGATGCTGATAATGAAATTAGGGCTTTTGTATTAAAAGGCGATTCTATTAAATCACTTGAAGGATTAAAATGTAAAATCTACTATGGTGATGTAACTAAAAAAGAAACTTTATCATTAATTTTTGAAAATACTGATGGAAAAGAAGTTTTTGTAATTCATTGTGCTGCAGTAGTATATATAAAATCAAAATACAATCCACTTGTTTATAATGTTAATGTTAATGGAACTAAAAATATAGTAGATAAGGTAATAGAGTCAAAAGCAAAACTTATCTATATTAGTAGTGTGCATGCAATCCCAGAGCCACCTAACAATGAATTAATAACAGAAATAACTAATTTTAACCCTGATAATGTTG
>OGXR01000865.1_pt1 | contig 24114 bp, 17 predicted proteins | sample 1576331 | NCBI WGS metagenome assembly OGXR01 (sample SAMEA3541473, study PRJEB24748) | human gut metagenome | biome: human gut; feature: human-associated habitat; material: faeces | place: China | collected 2012 | reverse complement strand
AAATTTCCAAAGAGGATTACGACAACTGGCGCTACCACTATCCGGAGTTTGATGCCACGCAGAAGTGGACAAAAACACGGTCTTTAGATATGGGCAATTCACTCCAAGATAAAAATTAACATCATTACTGAGAAATGGAGGACATTAAGATGCCACTTGAGAAAGAAACTATCACAGATGTGATTCGATTTTGCAACCGGGACTTAGTTCCAGATCCAGATTTTAGACCAGCAGATCAATTTCATAACGAATGGTTTATCCAATACTTTTCTTTTATCGGCAACACAGCAGTAGAAAACCAATTGGGTGATGCTTTTTACCAAGCACGATTTATGTACAAACTAATGAGCGCTTTACGCTTACCGTTGGCAAAACAAAAAGGTATTGTTAAATTTCAAATTGTTCAATATGCTTCTATTTGCGAAGCCGTATTGGATATGGCCATATCTAAATTTTTTAAAGAGGATGCAGAGGAAAGATTTTCTGTTTCTGAATTAGTGAAAGTTCCTAATGCACTAGCTGTTGATATAAAAATCACACAAGGCAACACCAATTTACTGCTGTGTAAAACCAGGAAAAAGAAAGGCGACCTAAAGAGAACTCGAATAGATTTCAAGACCAAATATGCAGTAGAAAGAGGTCTGCTATTACAAGCCACAAAAGATTCCTTTGACAGCCTCTATAATTTAAGAAACAATATTCACATTTTAAAGGCTGCGGACAGCCAATACATACCAAAATTGAGAGAAGCCAAAGAGGCCTTTATCCTTATGCAGACTTTCGTAGGTGAAATCAAAGCTTATTACATAGCAAATCCGAATAACTAAAGAAAAAGAGAGCTAACTGACTAATCAAAATCAGTTAGCTCTCTTTTTATGAATAATGAAAAAATGTTGCCAAATCGTTGCCAGGTCGGGCCTTAACCCCTCAAAAACCCAGTCATATCAGGCTTTTCCGGGCTTCTGAAATCATTCCCACTCGAGTCTCAGAGTGTGTTTTGCAGTGATTTTGTGCGCTTTTTGTGCGATTTTTGACCTGATAATACAGCTAATGCAGACATTTTTGATAGTCCACGGGATTTTTGTAGCCAATATGTAGCCAGCGGGTATTATGCTTTTTTAGTTCGCCTCAACCTTATAATTCCATTTGAACCACTATTCCCAACTATAAAGCGCAAAGGAGTATGCTTATGTCAGAGCTTCTATCATGCAAATTCAACATCGACACCGCCTGCGTCGAGCTGCGATATGCTGACGGCGAGGTTCTCAGCATCTACACTCCCGGAATCGAGGGCAGCTTCGATACCACTATCGCCATGAGAGCAGAAATGGACTGGCTCATCTACAACGCTCCACTCGAGTATGCGCAAATAGTGCTCGACGGAACACTGGAACAGTACCTGCAAGAATCCGCAGGAACGCACGGGTTGGATGTAGGCTGAAAGTAAACGGGGAAAAGGTCGCCGTGCGCGACCTTTTTTATTGCGAGAGGGCTCATGTTTCACGAGCCCTATACCAGGTATGTTTAGAATATCACTCGCTTAAGTCATCGGTTTCAGCAGCTCTTTCTTATTACGGCCATCAGTCTTTCTTGGATTTGCTGGGCTTTACGATATATTTATTCTCCTTTTCAGATACGCTGTAATCTATCCACCCAGCCGCTTTAAGTGCATACAGTATTTTATCCAGTTCCGGGTCAATATCATAACGCCTTTCTCTGCTTCTCGGAAACAATATCGTAGATAGTGATGTATAGCCCAATTCTGCCAAATGTGCTTGCACCTCTTCTGATTTGTTGGCATTTGAGATCAAGGCAGTAAAAAGACTGATTTTCTTCTCCCAAGTCAATTCTGCCGATGTAAGCAGGTAAGACATAAGTGCTCTATGCAGGTGAGTTTTCCTCGTAATGATAGTATCTATGTTTTTAATAGCAATTTCCTGAATAGCAGACTTTGTCTTTTCGCCATAGTCTCCATATTGTTCGTAAAGCTTCGGTTTGTCATTCTGTTCAAGCCTGTTGCTTAAGATCCACGAAGTCAGCTCATCTGAGTAATTCTTGCCAACAACTGATATCAGGTCGCGTGATGTTTTCAGTATTAGGATGCTTTTTTCGTCACCAATTTCAGAATCAAGAAACTCGATGGCCTCATCACGCATGAAATATCCCTCGCCAAGCAGCCTCAAATAACCCTCAAAATCATGCAATACGAATCTCTTGAGAATGAAAGGATACTTTTCGCGAATAAACTTAAGTCCCTCGAAATCCATCTTGATCAAACCGTCATCAATAAGAATGCTAAGTTTGTCCGGGGAAATACCATCTGCAGAAAATTCACGAAAGCTCAGTTTCAAATCGTTAACAAGCGTTTTGTACTTCTGGTTATCTAACTCATTGCACAATACGACTTTTTTGAACAACTTAGACACATCACTGTCATTGGCATCATCTAGTATGCCAGAAAATGAAGCATCAGTTGGCGATCTGTTAATATACTGCACTAGAGGTTCATCCAGGCCATGTTTCAAGAAATAAGCTATCAGATTGCCAGTGGAGAATTTAACCACCCCGCGTCCAAGCAATTGTGGCCACAGCTCTGTGTTTGTAATCTCCGTTATACTTGTAATAGGTGTGGTTAGGAGAGTAATGTACTCAATCTTATGATTGACATCAATGCTTTCGCTGTTGAGAATGAAAAGAGCTGCTTCCTCTTCGTCCTCGATTCTTCCTTTGCAGTTTTTGATCATCAGTTCTATGTACTCAGTAAAATTAGACAAAACATAAACAGACAGGGACGAGTTTTTTCTTTCATGTATCAGCGTGAAATTGCGGTGCTCAATTTGGCACTCGTCCTTAATGCCAAACTCTACCCTTATCATTAAGGCTATATTCTCAAATGTCAATGAGTATAGTGAAGCCTCATAAACTTCATCAAATAACTGCTTGTTTGACTTATCATAGTCTAGCGACACAAATGAGACTTTCAAAAGTTTTAGGCCGGCAATAATTTTCTTGATTTCTGGCTTATCAATGTTCAAATAATCAGATGCTTCGGATATATACCTGGCGAAGCAGTTTTCTATATTAACTGACTCGATATTAGACTCGCCGCACTCGCTAAGAGTACATATAGTAAACTCTCGAATCTGTTCCGCCGGTATTTTCCCATCTTTTTCGACGGAGAAGAAGAACTCAGGCCATAGCTCATTTATTTTTACTACAAACTGTACATATGCCCTTTTGGTGCTGATAAACTGCGAAATAAAATCAAAGTTCTTTGTATCCCTAAGTTGAGATATCAGCGCATTAAGGTAATCATTGTGTTTCCTGCTAATGAGCAAGCATTCTAGCAAGCTAAAGTTCAGTATCTCTTCTTGAGAGAAGTATTGAATCCTGATTATTGGGGATTGCAAAACTTTTTCGGGTTCTTTTATGACATACTTATAATCTGCGCCTCGGAGATCCGTAATACGTCTTATAAACGACTTATCCCCGGCACAAAAGCTTTCGGCATAGAAATATGTCATATAGTCGTTGTAAGTCTCGTCGATATAGCCATTGCGGATAAGGAACTTTAAAAGGTCAAAATAGTCATTGATCTTTACGGATGAGAAATCCTTCTCAACACCCCCTTGGGTAACACAAAGATTTTCGAATATGTTATTTGCCTGTTCTCTATTTTCATTGCCTATACAATTTATGAGTTCTTTCAATGACATTGTACTTGCAGATGTAATCTCGCGATTTACGGCATCAAGTTCACTTTCCAAAGCACTTATTCTTCTAGCGGTATTGTCTTCTATAGCTTTTAGTCTCTTTTTTCTTTGTGATTGTAGTTCTGCATTTTTAGCTTCGCCTTGATTCGTCAAACGCCCATTATAAACATTCTTAGGCAATAGAGAGATATAGTGCATGAAAACAATCTCAATTTCTTCTTTTGATTGCATAACTTCCTTACGTGCTAGCTCAATTCGTTCCTCAATAGCAGCTTTTCTTTCGTTAATTACAAGCGGAAGTTGACTCACAAGCTCGGGCTTCTGTTCAAATAAAGTATGTACATATCCCCGCCCGAGTTGCAGCTCGCTAAAATCGTGAGGGAACAGATTCTTGTAAACTATCATAGCCATCATCTTGTCCCAATTCAGATCGGTCAAGCTTTGGTCGGCATCAATCCTATCAATATAAACGAGAAACTCATTATAAACATTTTTTAGGATACGCATATCGTCCAAATACAGAGTAATACTCTGTAAGAAGCCGGTATCAAACCTCTTTTCTATACCTCCATCTCTAAGCATCTTCACAAACTGGTCATACGAGTTAGAGCTGTCAACGATGGGCACAACGGGTATTATAAAGTCAAAAAACTTCGTTCTATCTTTATTAGTGAAAATATCGTCGCGCATCAGATAGAAGAATCTCAACGGTTCAGCCTCGTCATTTTTCTTTATGCGCTGGATATTAACAAGAGTATTAATTTCATGCAGCCGCTCAAATATGCTGACCGAGTTGAACCTATCGATGTCCTCGAACACTATCACATCAGCATCTACATTCTCGAAGAGATAAAGAACTTCGTTCAAATATTTGTCAAAGTACGAATCATCGCGCTCTTTATCTAGTTCAATCTCGTTGCCCTGCAAGCTGATTTTTTTGAAAATGTTGTTATTCTTATTCCTCCGTATCAAATATCTAATGAGCATTACCATGCATATAACAAATATGATAGCAACATAAACCGCAAACTGCCTACTGAATAATCCTGTCAATAATGGTTTCAAGTAAAAGTCATCTTGAAGGTCCGATACGAATCCGGAGGCGCTGTTATAAAAAATCATATACACAAAGCTGCCCAGCAGCAGGAAGGTAAACAGTGTAAGCCAAAATAGTTGAGACCCACTTATCCCCTTCTTTGCCTGGAACTTAGTCTGTGGTATTTTACTTGCGGGCACTTGGTGGAGCAACTGGTTCAGAATCTTTCTCTCAAGTATTGCTTCTCTATTTATCCCATCTTGTTTTTCGTCTGCTTGTTCTAGGTCTGAACCAGTTGGGTTGAAATGAGCAAGAGAAATATGGACAAACCTTTTATTTACATGTTCCTTTTTATATGTCTCAAGCACGCTGCTTTTGCCCGCGCTATATGGACCGCTTATAGCCACATTTTTAATGTCCCCGTTGGAAAATGCGAAATCGATTGCAGAATTGTATACATCGATATTTGAATCCGACACCGGAGTCAGCTTTTGAAAATGATATTGCTTGGTACCCACTCTATTTCCTCTCTTTCTCTCAACTTTGGAAGCAACCAATAATTGCACTCGAGCGAGCAATGTTTGTGTCCGGGCACTCACCCGAAATTGTGAGTGTAAAGGCACTTACCAGTTACCAGGTAATGCTTTCACGGTAGCGCGGTGCTTGTTTTGGTGTTAAAACATTGCTGGACGCATATCGTCTTAATTCCATTATAAGGCATGGTCCGCTACTGTCAAGCCAAACACCTGATATGGATGACAAGTTTAAGCACTATCGTAGAATAGGAATATACATATATAACGCTACTGTGGCAGGTTTGATGCATGGCCTCTTAACTATCAAGCCTACCATTAATAATTAGTCGTAATTGAAAATTGTAAAAGATAAGAACAGTTTATTGCAATAGTGATATAGAATACAACACGATTCTATACACTCCCGCCTTGCTTACAAACCTGGAGAACAAAACAAATAAGAAAGCCAGTATCCTATGTGTTTAATATAGACATGATCTGTCTTATACCAACGGTGAGATAGCGCTCGACAGCTCCATCAGCGACTATCCGCGTAGAGTATCTGGCACGCATAGCTTGGAGCTGGACGATTGACAAAAAGAGGGGTTGACGCATAGCGCGTCAGCCCCTTTTCAATAACGTTATCGACAGCAGGCCCTTCTCTGCTCTGCGCTGGGCGTATTCCAGCAGGTTCGCCGCGTTGCTGGCCGTGTGCCAGACGTAGGCTATCAGGTAGTCGGCATGCTCGACCATTAGTCTGTTGGCCCGGACTATGGCCAGGCTGCGCGGTATCGTCTCATCTGTGAACGGATAATATGTGTAGTCAAAGCCGTCGAGCTTATTTATCGGCCTCTCTGCTGGATGATATGGCAACAAGAGCACGAGTTCAATGCCCTTGTGCATGGTCTTCGCCTTTATGACTGCCTCAGCAGCAAGGTGATCAAAGCCACCGTAATGCCCTACCACGAACTGTGTCACACCGAGCTCACTGATGTGTCGCTCTACTTCTGCAAGCAGCGCCGGATATATCTCGCGTGACGCGTTTCGATGCCCTATGAAGAAGCAGCATTTCCTGTCCATCGCACTCACCAACCCTTTTGAGTTATTTTAACTCAATTGAGTTAATCTTTTCAAGAGCAAACGGGTATCATCGTCTTGAAATGAGGTGATGCCTGTGGACATCGGAGAGGCGGTAAAGGAGCGCATTCTGGAGCTCTGCCGCGAGGAGAACATCTCCATCAACAAGCTGTGCAGCATGAGCGGAGTGACACAGTCCACAGTGAACAATATAGTCAGCGGCCGAAATCGCAGCGCTACCATATCGACGATAAAGAAACTCTGCGACGGCCTGGGTATATCGATTGAGGACTTCTTTCACTCAGAGCTGTTCAGGGGCTTGGAGCAGGAGCTGAAATAAAAAACAACAGCAGACCGGCAGCAATGTCGGTCTGCTGTTTTGTAGCTGTCCAAAATTCACGATTCATTTTTCAATCAGCTAAAAATACATATTTCCCTTTGCCGTTTTCACGCCAGCCTGGCATTCCTTTGAAATCTTCTACTGACAATCGGTTTATTGCATTGGGATTTGTAAAAAGCCATGTTTCATTCTCCGAGTATTCTACACCTACACATCCAACAGTAACTATTATACCTGATAGGAAGCGGTACTCTTTCAAGCGGAATATTATGCTGTCAATTTTGGAGCCATTCCATTTTTCAAGCTGCCTATTATATGTATATCCGTCAAAAATGAATTTCTCGTTACTTTCGTCGTATTTTAATGTAAGTTTGTCTGCTCCAAAAAGAACACGCAAAATTTCCCTTCCTGAGTCATCAAACAGAACTTTAGTATGAAGTGAACCAAGTCCTATAAATACGATGTAAGGTCTGTCTGCAACAGCGCTCTCCTTTTCAATATGCTTCCAATAAAAGTCTCTCTTATTCGATATAGCGTTCGTTATCCTAGAAAAAATGAAATCTTCAGCAATTCTTGTATCCCGCATTTCCCATTGACGCTCGGTGCGCAAATAATCTGCCCACCCGTTATCTCCAGACTTTCCAGGAGAGCAACATATGCACTCGATTTGAAGCTTGTCATCCAAGATAATGTCGCAGCCGGCTTCACTTGTACTGTCCATTGCAATTCGTGCGCTACCATACTTGCTTAGAAATTCCAAGCTCCTAATTTCATGGGCAATGTTGTAGTATTGTGAGCTAACCGCTTCGCATGGTGCAGGCGGAGCCTCAGCCGCCTTTAGCAGCCGTTCAGCTCGGTATTCTATCTCTTTTTCAGGCAAGTTGTTCTTGCGCAAAATTTCTACCAAGTCGTCTGTTAGCTTTGGTAACTGGTTTAATGCAGTATCTCTGCTTGGAATTATTGGGTCGTAGTCTCTGCTCATATTAGCTTTTGTCATACATGCCTTATTCCTTGCCACAGTGCCTAAGCGCCAGCTGGTATATCGCGGCCAGGCCATAATAGTTTATCTGCTCTGGAAATTGATTTGCCGGGTGCCAGTAGTCGAGGACGAGCACCTTGTGGCCATTTAGTTCCATCGTGTAGTACAGGTTTTCGTTGTACGTCTCGCGCGCCTTTTTGCCTGTCACGAGCTCCGAGATGATGTCCAGTGCCGAGCCGGTGTACCCGCAGACGATGACGGTCGGGTCACAGAGGCTGAGTTGACGCCACAGCCGCTCTGCATCGAACCAGGCGTAACTGCGTATCTGGTTCATGTTCGAGTTTTTCCTGCCGTCGCTCTTTTTGACGTTCACCACGGCTATGCGCTTGAGATACTCATTGCCGTACTTTAGCACATCCAGCTTGGGATCATACGGTGCAAGCTCCTCCACCGTCGTATTGAGCAGAGCGTATGTCCAGTGCGAGACCCTGCGCCACATCCTCGAGGCGGGTTTGGCCGTCAGCAAATGGTCACCGGCAAGATCCCAGTCGCCTTTACCGTTGTACGCCTCCTTGAGTAGGAAAAGCGGACGTGTCCGCTGGGCGAACCACAGCTCCGGGCAGACCACCCCGTCACGGATGAACACTGTATTTGCGTGGTTTATCTCGGTCGCGGCAATGCCATATTCCTTGCATTCTGGAACGAAACCAGTAAGCTTTTTCCACTCCGCAAACAGGGCATTGTTCTCCTCAATATATCCCATTGCATATTCTCCTCGATCACTTCATCAGTTTTTCCCGCTCTTCGCTTTCTTCTCCGCAAAGTATTTCTCAACTTCTTTGAGCGCCTTTTTCGTTGGGATGAGGGCGGCCATTTTTTCGAGTTTCAGGTCGCTCTCGCGCATGATCTGGTAGTGGCTCTGGTTCTGCGAGCACACCCAGCGCGGCTGGTTCTTCATGGCGAATACATATGGCGCTCCACATTTGCAGCGCAACACGCCGTCCACCGGGTATTGCTGCTCCGGATGCCTCGTATATCCGCAGGACGAGCAGCTCCAGTATATGCCGCCGCTGTCGCTCTCTTTTATCAGCATTTCGGCGCCGCAGATGGGACAGGCAAGCTCAACGCGGCTCTCTACGGCTTCACTTATATGTCCGATATCGTAGAGCTTCTCAAAATCACCCGTCAATTCGCGGCTCTCGTGCCTCTGCATGACCTCACCCGTTAGCCCGCTGAAGCTAAGCACGTTGAGAGAGCCTATCCATGTCGCATCATCGTCAACTATCACCAACTTCTCGTGCATTCCCTTCTTGTGGACGATACTCACCCCGGAATCAGACAGAGCTTTTTCACAGAGCTTATACGAATACAGCTCCCTCTTGCCCCGCTCACTCAGCGCTTTTGTCACGACTATGATACGTTTTCCAGCGTTTGCTGCGTCCGCAAAATATGGTAGCAGCTCTGCCAGCCGATTCTCGGTAATAAATGGCGAGTATATTATCAACCTATTCTTGAAGTTTACGAGATCGCCTTGGAAGTGTTCAAAGAATGAATCCTCCCTGCAAACCATGCTGCGACCCGTATGCCCTGTTACGACGACATCACAGGCACCCTTTGCATATGTGAGACCCGGCAGAAGGTCCTTTGCGTCTACCTTTTTGAGCTTCAGATTATCTAACAACATATCCATAAGCTCTGAAAGGGCATTGTTCTTTGCTCGTTTGCGACAGTATGCAAAGTTTCCAACCACATACAGCTTGAATCTAGCTCTTGTAACGGCCACATTGAACATTTTCCTCAGATTCGCATTCACTTCAGGTTCAGGCCTGAACACCCCCGCCTTGTAGTGGGGCTCGTCGATAACGAGGTCGAATATCACGATGTCGGCTTCGCTGCCCTGAAAGCTGTGGATGGTGCCGGCCCTGATATAATTCAAGTTTTCCTTGAACCCTCGGCTGCTGTATTCCAAATCTATCAGCTTGTTGAGCCTTGCGGTGTGGGGCTTGTACGGTGCAATTATGAGCACACTGGCCTGCTCAACGGGTTTTGCAGTATTCGGATCAAGCCCGGACAACACGTTTTCCAGGCATTTAAATGCAAGGTCAACGTCCACAGCAGCCGAAAAACAGTTCAGGCGGCTGTGGCTCTTGCCCTGCGGTACGCCGGTGACCCAGGCGTGCAGGCTCTCTGTGTCCACGAGGTGTATGCTGTGTTTTGTGCGTTTGCCGGAGTACCAGCCATAAAACTCTGCCCGCTGCTTGATACGGTGCTCGTCGTTGTCATGGGATATGAGTCCACCATATTCGCCGTAATAGATATTTGCAATACCGGCGATTTCAGACTCCATGCGGAACTGGTCGTTAAGCATTATGAAATTCTGCGGCCGCCTGTCCTTTATGGCTTCAAGCATCCCGCTGTGGAAAAAGATGTCCTGACCCAGCCATTTTTGCGCCACGGGCGTGTTGGCCATGACGATAGGCGGCAGCTGCAAAAAGTCGCCCACTATGACGACATTTTTCTCTGCCAGCAGTGCAGCGCACCAAAGCGCGGGTATCGACGCCATGGACGCCTCGTCGAGTATTACCGTGTCGAACGTGCGAGACCTGAGTGTGTCGCTCAGGTATGATTTAGCCAGCGTAGTGCCGACGATCTTTGCACTAAGTACGGCCTGCCGCTCCAGCTCATGCAATTTTGCTTCGACCTCGTCCAGTTCTTTGATTGTCTCCGTCTGCTGTTCAATAAGCTTTGACTTCTCAGCCTCAAGTGCGGGAATATCACAGCCGGAAAGCTCAGCTTTAATTGTGACCTCAAGCGCCTTGAGGTCTTCATAAACCGACTTTGCATCCTCAGCCTCGAGTTCGTAGTCGAAAGCCAGGCAGAGCGAGCGCTCGCGTGCTATGTCCTCCTGCAGAGCTGACTCAAGCTCACTGAGCTTTTCTCGCTTTTTCTGAGCCGAGTTTTTCAGCTGAGCGCAGAGCTGCTGTTTTTCCTTGAGCTTGCCTGTCGCGGCGTCTATTGCGGCGAGCTGTTTATCAATCTCACGAAGCTCAACGGTAAGGTCGTCCCTCTCCTGCCTGAGCTGAGGCAGCACCGCCCGGGCTTTTTCTGCGGCTGCCGAGAATTCCTGGGCCTTGCCAAGCCAGTATTCCGCGCTCTGGCTGGGTATCACTCTCTTTAGCTGCTCACTCAGAAGCAGAACCTCGTCGAGCTGGTTCTTATATTCCTCCTCGAGCATCTCCTCGCATCTAAGTTCCTCCTCTGCCTTCGGTACCCTCAGGGCTATCTGCTCCGCCCGTTCCTTTGCCTGGAGGTAGGAGGCCTTGCCGGAAAAGAATTTTCCGAGGGCGCTCTTGCCCTCATACTCTGCCATTTCGTGAGACGCGGTCTTTGCCTGGGACGCAAGGGAATCGAGCTCCGCATTGAGCTTTGCGATGGTCTCCGCACAGCTGTGCAGCTGCTCATTTAGAAACTGCTCCGACACGAGCTTTTCTTTTTGCTGCCTCAGCTGTCTATAGACGTCGTGCTTTCTCGCCTCATCGCGCGCTCGCTGGATCTTGTGCGGAGCCTCATCGAGCATTTTCTCCGCGCACAGGATGTTCTGACAGAGTGACTCGAGTTCCCTTCTCTGTGCCAAGGCTTTCTTGTGCAATGAGACACGACTCTTATACTCTGGGTGCTCCGACAGCTCCTTTTTAATCTCGCCGTCAAGCTTTTCTGCCTCACTTTCCGCTGCGGCAATTTCCCTTTTCAGAGGTTCTATCATCTGCATATCTCCCGGAAAGAGAGGGAGATTCGTCTTTTCAAGCCAAGTGTTTTTGCTCAGTAGAAGCCGTATTTCGTTCTGTCTTCTCTGCAACGACGCAAGCTGGTTTTTCAGAGCAGCTTCTCTTTCATACAGCTCCCGTCCCAGTATATCTGTGTGCGTTTTCAGCAGCACGCGCTCCGGCAGAGGTCTTGACGGGATGCCCAAACGCAATATTGGATAGATGCCGCCCTCATCCAAACCGTGCTCGCTGAAATACGTCCTGTCCGCTTTCTCTATCGCGCCATCGACGGCGGTGTTAGTGTGGGATACGACCAATACAGAGCGTCCATGCCTATATAGCCCGTCAATAATTTGGCCGATGACGGTGGTCTTGCCAGTTCCCGGCGGGCCCCAGATGTATGTGATATCGTTGGTAAGCGCGGCTTCCACCGCACGGTTCTGGTTCTCAGTGTTGCCGGGATATATAGAAGGCTCGTCGTATTGGAATATCTTTCTGGCCTCGTATACCTTGCCACCCTGCGGGAGCATACGGTCACCCGACGGGTTTGGCTTTTCGGCGTTTTCCTCGATGCAGCCGATGAGCCGCTCCATCAAAACCGTCGCGCCGTTTTCTAGACGCGCCTTGCCAAGCGCGCCTGTCAGCTCAATTTTAGAAGATATGATAATGGAGTTTTCGTCAAAGCTGACCACGGTGACATTGAATTGCTCCTTGCCGACGGTCAGCTTACATGGCGTATCCGCCGGCATCGCCGGGGCGTACTCGACCCTGAATCTGTACCAGAATTCAGCGCCCCTGCTCTCTATCCGCCTGCCTGCAAACAGCAGCGTTGACGACAGCCCACTGCTCTTGACCTTATGTATTTCCTCTTCCAGCGCCTGCCTGAACTCAGCGAGCATACCATGCAGCTCAACGCGCTCATTATCCATTAAATCAGGCATATCCCACACCCTCACCCGGTTTTTGTAGATTATAGCACAGCCAGCCTGATATTGCCATAACAACAAGCGCCAGCGCCGCACGAAGTTTGATCGTGTCCGGACACAGACATTGCTTGCACGATATTGACACAAGGCTCTCCCGGCTACAAGCCGGGAGAGCCTCTGGTCTGTGCGACGGTTGCGACGGTTGCGACGCTTGGTTTGGGGTGTCGGTTTTACCGTTGCAAGCGTCGCAAGCGTTGCGTCATGCGGTCACTTCATACGCTTGGACTATCACCGGGACGTGTGTCAGGCGGATGCGGCGGCCTTCGTGTTTGGTCTTGAACTCGTACTTTACCTGATGCTCGTCCAGCAGGCGGCCAGCGTTCACGTTCAGGTGGCGCGTCAGGCGATTTACCGCCATGCTCGTGTTTATCGCCCTCGCCAGCTCGCTTGGGCTGCCCTCCCACTCTCCGGCGCTGATGCTCAGCTTTGCCACCGCCTCCAGCACTGCGTCGGGCGGCTGCCGCCAGGGCTGGGTGTCGGCGCACTCCAGCTCCCAGGTCAGGCTGTCGGCGTCTTTCTTCAGATGCAGCCTCTGGTCAGGCTGGTCGCGGCCTGCGACGTCGAGCGTTGCGGTGAGGTCTGTGCGCTTCTCTTTACGCATCAGCAGCGCGCCGTCCGCGCAGCCGAACAGACCCGTCGTGCCCGAGATAGTCTCAAAGCAGTCGTCAGCCGTCTGCTTTCTCGTGTGGTGCACCGCCAGCACGCAAACGCTATGGCTGTCCGCGAAGCGCTTGAGGCGGTTCATCAGCTCATAGTCGCTGCCGTAGCTGTAATCTTTCGAGGCCTCGCGCACCTTTTGCAGCGTGTCGAGAACTATCAGCTTTGTCTCCGGGTGCTCTCTTACGAAGCGCTCCAGCTGTGCGTCAAGGCCGTCGCCGAGTATCTTCGCATCGATGGAAAAGTATAGCTCGTCCGTCCCCTCGACGCCGAACATACGCGACATCCTATCCTGCAGGCGGCGGAAGTCGTCCTCCAGAGCCAGGTAGAGCACCGTCCCCTGGTGCACGTCATAGCCCCACAGCGGCTGGCCTGTGCTGACGTGGTAGGCAAGCTGGGCGACAAGGAAAGACTTGCCTATCTTCGGGGCGCCTGCCAGTATGTACGCCCCGGCGTACAGCAGGCCGTCTATGACGGGCGGCCTGCTTTCGTACACGTTTTCATAGAGTCCATTCAGCGACACTGTATGTAAATAGCCGGGGCTGTTCATTCTCTGCATCTTTTTGAGCAGCCCGTCAAGCTTGGTTTCTTCATTAGTTTCTTCAATAATTTCTTCAGTCACACAGTCCTTCATATGGCGTCACCGCCTATCTGAAGGCCGTAGAACTTCTTTTTGAAGTACTGCACCGGGCACTTTCCCGAAACGGTTATGTACCCCATACTTCTCAGCTCCCGATTCATCTCTCTCACAATCTGATAAGCTTTGCTCCTGCTGACTCCCATTATTTCGGCTACCTCCTGAGCCGTTACAAATTGTGCCTGCATTTTACCTCCTGATTGTAAAGTATATGAATCTCAAGTGCGCGTACATTTCACCTCCTATCATAATGCGCACTATCAATACGTATAGCATTATATGTACTATCGGTGCGTTTGTCAACAGCATCAAATTTATATATGCACTTGCAATTCGCATTTCTATCTGATATACTCTGTTCGAGGTGAACTGAATGGAGCATAACTACGACGATTTCGACTACACCGGCGGGAGCGGAGAAGCCTTCGACTCAAAGGAGATCGGCAAGCGAATACGCCTTGCGCGCAAAATGAGGCACATCAGCCAGACAAAGCTGGCTGAAATGCTGGACCGCTCGCTGAGAACGATACAGAAATACGAGTGCGGGGACATAGACGTTTCGATTTCGGCGCTTGTAAGCATCTGCGCTGTGCTGGACGTTCCACTGTCGTACATGATCGGTCTCGGCACAAGGAGGGCGGTTTTGACCAGCCTTGCCGACGTCATGGACTTCCTGTTCCTGCTCGACACGGCAAATGAGCTGGATTTCAACATTGAAGTTGAAAAGCCGCCAAAGAACCAGAGCTGGAAGTGCTCGATGTCTTTCGACGGCATCGGAACGAGCGCCGAACTCAATCCCTCGTTCTGCCTGCTGCTCGAACAGTGGAAGGAACAGCGCAGCAAACTGGCAAGCGGTCAGCTCTCAGTTGACGAGTATAAGGCCTGGAAGGACCAGACCATAGCTTACAGCTCGTGTCACGAGCTCCATCTTCCTTCGGCTGACGGCAGCAAAGAGGTTCAGAAGCCGGAGCCGCTGACTGAGGAGGACATACAGATGGTGCACGAGTTTGTAAAGAGCAATCCCGAATTAGTTGCAAAGATGAAAAAGGGCAAAAAGCAATAAGCACATACTGAGACTCGAGAGAAAGGAGCGATTCATGTCAGTAACAAAAGACGGAAACACAGGCAAATGGATGTCTCAGGTGCGCATTAAGGACTGGACAGGCAAGGTAATACACAAGAAGAAGCGCGGCTTTGCAACCAAACGCGAGGCGCTGCAGTGGGAGCGCGACTTCATAAGCCGGGCGAATGCCAGTCTCGGGATGACGTTCAAGGACTTCATCGGGCTTTACCTTGAGGACATGGAGAAGCGGCTCAAGCCCTCGACTCTGGCCAACAAACGGTTCATGATCGACCTCAAGATAACACCCTTCTTCGGCCGGATGCCGCTCGACGAGATCAAGCCGACCGACATACGGCGCTGGCAGAACGAGCTGACCGGCTACCGCGACAACAAGGGTGAGCCGTATTCGCAGACCTATCTCCGGGTCATCAACAACCAGATAACCGCCATCTTCAACTACGCGGTCAAGTATTACGGTCTGAAGGAAAATCCCTGTCACAAGGCTGGGAGCATGGGCAAAAAGTCGGCGGACGAGATGCTGTTCTGGACGCGGGACGAGTTTACGAAGTTCATTGAAGCTCTGAAAGACCGGCCCGCCTCCTATGCCGCGTTCATGACGCTGTACTACACCGGTATGCGTGAGGGCGAGCTGCTGGCGCTGACTCCGGCGGACATCGACTTCGAGAAGTCGGCCATCGCAATAAGCAAGAGTTACCAGCGTCTCGGGGACAAGGATGTTATCACCTCGCCCAAGACTCCAAAAAGCAACCGGGTGGTCACGATGCCGGAAGTCCTGAGCTTTTGTCTGAAGGAGTACATCGGAAAATACTACGGCCTTCAGCCCGGCGACAGGCTGTTCCCGTACACGAAGCACTTTCTCTACCACGAGATGGAGTACGGCTGCAAGGTCTCCGGGGTCAAGCGCATCCGCGTGCACGACATCCGGCACAGCCACGCGAGCCTGCTGGTGGAGATGGGCTGCTCTCCCCTGCTCATTGCCGAGCGGCTCGGGCATGAGAAGGTGCAGACCACGATGGACACATACAGCCACCTGTATCCGAACAAGCAGGCCGAAGTAGCCAGACAGCTCGACGCCATAGCTCGATGAGCTCTCTGGCTACAAAAAGCCCGTTCGATGTAGCCAAGTTGTAGCCAGCAGAAACAGCAAAATCCCCGAAACGCCTGTGATTTCAGGCATTTCGGGGACTTGGAAAGTTCTAAATTATTATTCCCACTCGCTCCTGCCAGAAGTTTTCTAAACAGATTTGCTTATGGGATTTAGTTCGGATTATTGGTATTCTTTTCATTATTCAGATAGTAGAGGCTATCTGATTTTTTGTTGCCATGGTGTTGGCAAGATTTTACGCTGTCTACAGCAGGGCAAAGCACAATATAAGTATATCACACCACTGATTACTCGGCAAGAAAATAACCATAGCATAGATTTACTTTTTCGCTTTTATTAAGTCACTCTATGCGCTAAAGACACTCCCTGAAACTAGCTTTACTTTCAAAAAAGAAGCTAACGCCAACCTAGCGTTTTTCTTTTCTTCCCCTGTTAGCTGCACAACCATATTATTTACATGTTGGTCGTCCATCACAGAAACGATATCGAGAAAGTGTTTTGCCCTTGATGATCCAACATAAAACACTCTACGCTTCTCATCGTCAAGGAAGCAGCTGTCATCTACATCCACAATGATAACAACATCTGATTCTAACCCCTTGAACTTACGGGAAGATGTAAACATGATTCCATTACCGTCACGGCTTTGCGCAAGTGTATATCCTGCAACAGAAGAAACACCAGACAACAAAGAAGCATCTTCTGTCTTTACAGTCAGGATGACAATCTGTTTTTTCTGAATGCCTTGCCGAGTATAATTTCGAATTATATTCCCTATTGTCTGACGCGCATCATCGATATTTTGCGTGAGATGCATAGTCGGTTTTTGGCCTGGAATATCCACTCTCATTTTGACTTTGTCAATTCCAAGAGGTTTGTATGATGTCACGGCAATGTTGCGCGTATTTCTACAATTACAGGAAAGGACTAGCCTGCACTCGATTCTGTTTACCCAATCCAAAGTTTGGCGTTGCTGAACGAGTTGATTCTTGTCATAGAATACATAGAAACAGCCATCTGTGATCTCCGCTATAGCGTAAAGAAGTTCCAAATGATATTCTAAAAAATCTTGTCCTTCATCAATAATGATATGCTTATATGGCCAAGAATACTTATCGTAGTCATTTAAGTAATGGGATATACCTTCATCACCGCCGGCATCCGATACTTTCATATGTCTGCAGGTAAGTAACGGTAGATTCGCAAAAGTAACATTCGGAATTTCCACGCTATAAGTTTTTTGAAGATATTGCAACAAGTGGTGGTTGAAGCACAAAAACAAAACCTGATCTGTTTCTGCAAGCCGTCGCGCTTTCTCGATTGCCAGCATGGTTTTCCCGGTTCCAGCTCCCCCCTGAATGGCTGCAACTCGTTGCTCTTCTAAATAATCAAGCAGGTAGCTTTGCTCCATTGTCATTCGATTAAAATAATAATCTTGCTCAAATGCTTTTCCAGAGAAATTCGGGATAGCGTCAAAACTAGGAGCGAGAATGCGAATGACTTCATCGGATTCTGCTTTTGACGCACGAAATGATGCATGCATCCGATAAAAGTCAAACACTCTTGCAATCGCTGCTGCAGGATTTTCTAAATCCTGTTGTAGCAGTACATTTCCTATGGAATACTCGCAAGGCATAGACCCAATTTTATTGCGATCAGCCACACTTGGAAACCAGACTGCGCATTCTACCCAATACTCTTTCACTGTTTCTAATTTAGAATATGCCAGAAGATCAGCAAATGTAAATTTACTGCGTTCAGCCTGGACCATAGGTGGCCGCTTCATTTGTTTACACTCACCAGTCAGCGTATTTGTCTGAAACCAGCGGCCATCTTTACAGGAAATACCTCCGGATTTTACTTCGATAACAATCAGCCCTCGACTGGGATGGAAAACAGCAAAGTCTGATTCTCCCCAGACAATATTTCCGCTTGGCCTAGCTTTATTCCAATGAACTGAATGAAACACGACATATTCATCTGATAGCTTAGAAAGGGCATTGTAAATCTTTTCTTCACCTACGCTACCGTGAAATTCTTCATGGGAAACATTGCTGGGGATCATCTTCGCCATATCTATTTCTCCTCAAATCGCTGCTTCAATTCTTCCAAATCTAATGTTTCATAATGGCAGACAAGCCATCCATTGTCCTGAAAAATCTTGCTGAGGTCATCGGGAACGCTGCAATCAACCAGAGCAATTTTTTGGCTTTGCCAGGCCAGAAGGACCTCCACATATCGAATACCCGCATATAGTTTTGCGCTATAATAATCAGCCAAAGGTATTTCAGCGATATCCAGTTGCTCTGTCCGGAAATTGTCAAACAAAATTCCTGCCTCGCTCCAAGTTGTGTAATCTTCTTTGAAATCATCACCAATTTGGAGGATTACTGTTCTATCATCGCAATCAATGGATGTATCCGCAACAGCTTCCTGATTGAACGAATCTGGCATAATTCCAAGGAAATAATTCTCTAGATGATCCCATATCTCTTCGCTCGTAAAATTATTCTGGAACAGGAAAGTTAGCATATTTACGGAGTCTTTGTGCCGTTTGTTTACCAATTCCAACAACCGATTTCTATAACTGGCAGGGCGATCTCTAACCATGGTCATATCTTTTACTGAGTTTACATAGATATAAAGCTGGCTGTTTGACCCGCCTAACGACTTAAAGCGAAGAACACCCATTGCCTCCAGAATACCCAAACAGGTTATATATTCTTTGCATTGAGTATGATGGCTGTCATTTATGATGTACAATTTGCGCTGATCCTCTGAATCGGTAGGTACAGACTCTCCTAAAATCTCCCGGTAACAGCGTTTAATCCAATTAAAGAAATCTTGGATGGAAGACTTAATAGAATACGATGTATCTCCTGCATTGGTTGCACGGGTAAGAAATGGTCTCCCGCTGATTCGTTTAGAGTATTCGCTTGCATATGTGCTGGCTGCGGCAAAAAAGACATTAATCGTATTTTGAGCCTTATATCGGTTAATACCCAGAGAACTACACATGGAGGCAAGCTGGTCCGAGATAAAAGATTCTTTCAGATAATTTCCAGAAGAAATAGACTCCTGGAATATCCCATGTAGTGCATTTATAACGGTATCAAACACAAGCTCACTATTATCCGCAAATGTAATATCAATAGACATTGCTGGGGTCAGAGAAAATTGCTGGTTGAATGACAATTCCGGACTTTGTGTATATAGTAAATACTTAAATTTAGGAAAAGACATTTCCTTACTGTATGCTCGATCCCAAATCCAGTTTAAGTTAACTTTGAATATATTCTTTTCACGGAAAACTAACTGCGCAACATTGGAATATTTCCGATTTAACTTTTCTTGTTGTACAGTTGGTATCGCAAAATAGCCATGGGCAAAAATCGGAATCGGACGCATATAAAACGGAGCAAATCCTTTCCGTTCGTAATCTTTTTGGATCAACAACATTGCGGTTTTTACTTTTGCAATTAGATCACTATCATCAGACGATGTTGCTCCAAAAATATAAGCAAAACTTTCTGCATCAACGAGCATTTCGTTGCGCTTCTTGGTAAGAGATTTCGCTTTCCCCGAATATCGAGTAGTTGTATAGATTTCCAGAATCTTTTTAATTACTTCTATTAACTGATAATTCTTAATGGTTGATAGGCCATGCAACCTGTTGATGTGCTTAAAGTCATCGCTCATATGTTGGTATATTGCATGTCCATCAATCTCCGACTTCCGTGCGGCACGGCCAACTTCCTGCATATAATCACAAACATTTCCAGTTGGCGCAAAATGCATGACAATACTGATATCTGGAATATCGATGCCCATGCCAAATGCTTTTGTTGCGGCCATGATAAGCCTACTACCATCACGGAATTCGTTAAGGTTAGAGTCCTTTTCATCCGCACCTAACTGGCCATGGTAAATAGCGAGATGTTTTCCCAATCCTTTGGCGTAGCAGTATGATTTAAAGCTGTTAATGAGAACAACCGTTGGAAAGTAAATCAACACCTTCTGTCCTCGAATCAATGCCTTATGAATTTCTGAAATCAAAAAATCGAACTTGTCGCTTTCATATTCATTACGGGTCTTTTTTTCTGCCTGAGATACTTCGATGGAAATGTTATTTCGTCTGATATGTCCTAAATGAGTGATGGGATTCACCATATGAAGACTATTAAGTGTTTCATGGTACATATCTTCGTTTCCACCATAAATCGCCGTTGCAGTAAAAGTGGCAATAATAAATGGTGCGGGATCGCTTTCACTTTGAGACTGGCGCTTTCGCAGTTTCCGAATATGGTCGCCCAAATACCAATAGTCCGGTCGGAATTGCTTTCCCCAAGTTGTAACAATATGAGATTCATCTACAACAAGCATACCAATTTTGCGTTTTCCGATGAGTTGCTCAACATCGCTGCGACTTAACAGGGATTCTGGAGAAAGGTATAAGATATCACATTTACCACTTGCGACCGAGTCAAGAATTTCGTCTCTGACAATCGGAGAAATGTCAGAATTGATGGTTCTGGCTCTGGTGTATCCACGCTCTTCCAAATTTTGAACCTGATCTTTCATCAATCCGATCAGTGGAGTAATAACCAAAGTTAATAGGCCAAACTTCTCTGCTAAATAAATAGCTGGGAGCTGGAACATTAACGATTTACCGGAGCCGGTTGGAGCAGTCACAAAGATATCTCTGTAGGTTTTTCCTGTAACACAATTTTCGGCCTGTTCGATAAGATCACAGATAATATCTTCTTGAGAAATTGTGACAACTTTCTTTTGATGGTTTTCAACAGCTGCCAAGTCATACATCTTTATTGACCGGAAGGAAGGGTATCCCCAGTACTGCTCTAGAGCCGAATATATTTCCTTTGGGCACTTTCGGATTTGTTTATCTACCGGGGGAACATAAGAAAATAACCTGCCAGGATATTTTCCGCAAAGTCCGCGCAACTTGTCCTGCAGCACGGTTTTTCCTACAGCAGCATTGTCTAAAGAAACCGCAAAAACAGCATCGGACGCTTCCAATCCATATGCTAGGGAAAAGTAATCACTTTCCTCGCAAATAGACAGAATAATAGCGCCGTCTACCTGATCCTCGAGCAGATCACATGGATTATCTTCTGAAATAAATAACCGCTCAATTTTTTCGTTGAGCAGATAGCTTTCATCTAGATTATAACGGCAAGCATATTGGTCCCCAATCTTTAAAAAATTGCTGTATATATCAATATAGTCCCCCAACGATTCGGGCAAAACATCTTCCTGCGCTTCTTCATTGTAATGTGCACACAAAGCTGAGATGATATCAGGTCGAATGCAAACACGAACAGGGAAAAGATTGATATAGTCCCTGTTTTCAAAAATATAAATTTTAGAGAACATAGAAAGAATAATCTCACGAAGGCAGATGAATTCTTCATATGAAATAACCTTTGTGGGCTGCTGATAAATTTCCATAAATCGAGCGCCTTTATCTTGCAGTGTTCTCTCCAACGAAATGAAACAATTTTCAAACCCAGCAAAATTGTATCCTTTGATTACAAAAAGGACACCTGGGCCGGTATGTTCAACAATATATTCTTGGATTTTATCCTCAATCATGTTGGTGTACCCCTCCCGCAAAATGTGGCCTTAAATTTTTCTTGAATCGGTTTGTCCATGAAAAGAAATGCCTTAGTTTCCACGCTACACAACTCGGCTTTGGTGATTCCGTAAAGAGTTTCCATTTCCTCTGGTGTTAAGCCTTGTCCATAATCTATTCCGAATCTTAATGAGAAAATTGTGCTCTCTTTAGCAGTAAGATGCTCCAGGGCCTCTTGTATTGCTGCTTTGAATTCACTATCTGAGACATAATCATAAGTCTCTTTGGGCCGTTGTGTTTGATTGATTTCCTGTTGTACTGACTTCGCCGCTTGTACTGACTTTTCTTGTTTTTTTGAAGGGGATCCTTTTGTCTGAGATCCCAAAAAGTCTCGGATGTATTTGGTTCTTGATGGATGGCGGAGTTTCCTAAGTGCCTTATTTTCAATCTGTCTGATACGCTCTCTTGTAACACCAAACGCTTTACCAACATCTTCCAATGTTCGCTCAACTCCATCATCAAGGCCAAAACGCAGACGGAGAATCTTTTCCTCACGGGGAGTAAGCGTGGATAATACGCCTTCCAAACTTTCACGCAAAAATGTTTGCTCCACAATATCTTCAACTAAAATATCCGACGGAATAAACTCCTCAAGCTCTGTTTGTTCATCTTCGCCTACTAAAACATTGAGACTGGTGGTATTTAAATACAGGTCTCCAAGATTAAGAAGATAACGAATTTCTTTTTCCGATGCGGCATATCCTAAAGCAAGTAATTCTTTGACCAAATCCGCTTCGCTAAAATCTGGATGCGCTGCTCGGACTCCCCAAAAGCGGCGTACACGATCCATTACATGAACAGGCAAGCGTATCATATAGGCAGTATCAATGATATTTCTGATAATGCTTTGCCTTATCCAATGATCGGCGTATGTTAAAAACGAAAAGCCCCGTGAAGCATCAAAGCGATCTGCTGCCGTAATAAGTCCCATATTGCCATATTGGACAATATCATCTATTGTGAGGCAATCTTGCTTAAATTGTTTTGAAATAGAAAGAGCATCGCGATAAACAAACTTTTCATTTTTGAGGATTAATGCTTCCAGCGCAAGCGAGTCTCCTTGTTGATACAAAACACATAGCTGTTCACTTTTAAGCCCGAGCAACTGCTTTGCATCTCTACCAGCCGCAGATTTTTTTGTTACTGGCTCTTTGCTTAAAATTTTGATATCCTCTGGTGCAGTCTCTTCGAGTATCTCTAATATGTTTTCTTGCGGAGTAAAGTCGGGCTCATCATCGTCAACATAGTCGATATCTTTATCAATCAGAATTTTAATAATTTCATATTGTTCTTGGCGGGTAAGCGTTGAAAATAAACGATTAAAATCACTTTCCCGCAATTTTTTGTCTTTTGTTAAATAGGGGCGGATCGCCTCTAAAATATACTCGGTATTAAGCATTTCACGGCCCCCTCGCACCCGCTTTATTTATTATTTTATAGCAAACCACGACTTACTTCAACATATCTTTCTGGTTATCTGCACATATCACTTTTATAAAGTGATTGGAATTGTAGTAACAAAAACAGTATTTTTCTTTCCTGCATACTCCAGTAACTCTTGAGCATTGCTAGCAGGGTGCCACGCATAGGCGATGAGGTAGTCTACATGATCCACAACATAGCGGTTTGCTCTCACGATTGCGATCTTGCGCGGGACGCTTTCCATCCCCGGTGGATAGAAGGTGCTGTCAAATCCATCGGGTGTTGGGATGGGCCGCTCTGCTGGATGGTATGGCAATAGCAAAATGAGTTTCACATCTGGGTAGAGATGCTTCGCGGCCTTAACTGCTGACGCTGCAAGGCGGTCAAATCCACCGTAATGACCGACGATAAATTCGGTGACGCCATATTCCAAAATGTGCTGCTCAACAACCGCATACAATGCCGGGTAAATTGCCTCCGATGTTTCCCTGTGCCCGATGAAAAAACAGCTTTTTCCGTTCAAAGTTCTCCCCTCCTTCGCAGTTGTGTTTATCGTTAAAATTATACGATATAAATGATTAAATCGCAACGATTTATCAAAGTATAATTTACGAAGAACACAAGCAAAGGAGTGATGCAGGTGAAGGATATTCTCTCGGTTATAACCGCGTATCGGGAGGAACGGGGCTGGACAGAGTATCAGCTTGCAGAACGCTCCGGTTTGCCGCAATCCACGATCTCCTCATGGTATCGCAAGAACATGGTTCCGACCATTCCATCCTTGGAGAAAATCTGCGCAGCCTTTGGCATTACGCTATCTCAACTATTTGCCGAAGAAGATGCACCTGTTTCCTTGACTGAGGCGCAGAAAAAGCTTCTGGAACGCTGGTCAAGATTGAGCGAAGAACAGCAAGCTGTTGTATTTGCTTTGATTGATAAGATGTAAAAAATCCGTCAGAGGCGCACCCTTTAGAGTGTTGCTTCTGGCGAATTTTCTTTGCCATCAATCTAACGGAGTTTTCTTTGTTACTGCTTTTAGATACAATTCAGGGTCCCCATTCAAAATCAGTTCGGCATAGGACAGCGGATCATTATAGATCAGCCAGTCCAGTTCTGACCGCTGGTACATACTGTTCGCTACCTCGT
>OGXR01000859.1_pt1 | contig 24224 bp, 26 predicted proteins | sample 1576331 | NCBI WGS metagenome assembly OGXR01 (sample SAMEA3541473, study PRJEB24748) | human gut metagenome | biome: human gut; feature: human-associated habitat; material: faeces | place: China | collected 2012 | reverse complement strand
TAGATAATTATGCTGGTAAAAAACTATTTGATATTATTAAGAATATTAATGTTAAAGTAAAAATATATACTGAAAATATAGATAATATTTCTAAAGAAAAGTATGAAAAACAATATAATAATTTAGAAATAATAAATACTAATATATTTCATGACAGATTTATTATAATAGATAATAAAGTGTTATATCATTCTGGTGCATCATTTAAGGATTTAGGTAAGAAGTGCTTTGCTATTACTAAGATAGAAGACAATAGTATATTAAAAGAATTATTAAATAAACTAAAAAAAATATTATGATAGAGACCTTAGGCTCTATCATACCACGGAAGACTATAGGCTGAAGTGGAAAGAAAGGAAATTATGAAAGAAATAATAGATGAAAAAAACAATAAAATAATAGGTAATATCAATTTAGATAACTCTAAAGTAAAATTTACAGGTAGTAATAATATTTTATATATCAATGATGAAATAACACTAGTAAATTCAAGCATAGATTTTAGGGGAGATAACTCTCTTGTATATTTATGTAAGACAGCAGAAAAAATAACTGTGGATATCAAACTATATAACAATTCTACCATCTACTTTGGAAAGAATATTTGGATAAATAAAGGAGTTAAAATAGTCATATCAGAACAAACTAATTTATTCCTTGGTAATAATTGTATGATAGCTCCTGAATGCTGTATCAGAAGTGCTGATCCACATATAATTTATGATATAAATACTAAAAAAAGAATAAATCAAAGTAAAAGTATTTTTATTGGAGATAATGTATGGATAGCTCAAAGAGTAATGATATTAAAAAATACCAGAATAGGATCAGGAGCAGTAATCGGAGCAATGTCATTAGTTACTAATAAAGAATATAAATCAAATACTATATATGGTGGAAGTCCCGCGAGAAAGATAAAAGAAGGTATATTCTTCATCCATGATGATTGTCATAGATTTTTAGATGAAGATATTAAGAAATATGAGTATAAAGATACTGATAAATATATTTATACTAGAGATAATACCACTATTAAATTTGAAGATATAGAAAATAATTTAAGAGGTACTTCTATTAAAGATAGAGTCGATTATTTAAATAAGATTACTTTAAATAATGATAAGAATAGATTTTATATTGGTGATTAGAGTAGATAATAATTTGATTAGTGAGGTAAAAAAATGAATTATAAATGTGTTGTAGCAAATAAAGATTTAATTATTAAAAAATGGGATGAAGAAATTAGAAAACATAATAATTCTAAAACTTGAATAGACTTTAAAGAAAAATCTCTTAGAAACTTAGATACTAGAATTGTCTATATGGGTATACTAAATGATGAAATAATTACAGAAAGTACTGCAATTATATCCATTAATGATTTGGATATGCAAAACAAAGATAATTTAGTCGGAAATAACAAAGCTTATCTAACTGCTTTTAGGACAAATAAAGAATATGAAAATAAAGGTTATTTTTCTAAATTATACAAGTTTATGGAAGAAGATTTAAAAAAGAGAGGATTTACATCATTAACACTAGGAGTAGAACCATCAGAAGTAAGAAATATAATGATATACTTCAATTGGGGATTTACTAATTATATAAAATCCGATTATGAATATTATCCAAATAATGAAAAAATTCTTGTTAATTATTATGAAAAGAAATTATAAAAGGCAAACAAAGATTTGCTTTTTTTCTAAATCTGTGCTATAATACCATGCACTAATGGGGGTTATTATGGAATTTGTAAGTAGAGAACATTTTGATACATATTTAAGAGGATTAAAATATTTAGGACAAGGAAGTCAAGGATCCTGCTATTTAAATACTAAAAATAATACTGTATATAAAGTATTTAATGACTATTTTGATGAAGAAGAGGCAGGATATACAGAAGACTTTTTATTAAGATTTAGTGATATAAAAAATAGTACTTTTATATGGCCTAATAATGTTATCAAAGTAGCAGGTACAATAGTGGGTTATACTATGCCATATAAAAGAGCAAAAAATTTATGTAATATAAATCCATTATTAGTAAATCTAGATAAATTGGAGGAAGCTACTATAAAAGCAGAGAAAGATGTAAAAACATTAACAGATAATGAAGTAAGATTATATGATGTTAGATATAATATTTTATATAATAATAGTAAGATGTATGTTATAGATACATTAGAATATGGAAACAGAAAAGTATCTTATGAAGAAAATAGAATGACTATAGATGATGAATTAATGTTATTTCTCGTAGATAATTATTTTGAAGAATTTGTAAAAAATGATAAGTTACTAAACGCAATGTATAGAGAATTTGAAGTAAGAGGAGTAGACTTCTTAAAAGTATTTAGAAATAAACTTAGTGAATATGTAGGTAAGGATATAACTAAATTAAATGAAGTTAAACACTTAGTAAGAAAAAATAATAGTCACATTTATCAAAGAGGATTTGATATAGAAGGTATATAATATATCTTCTTTTTTTTTATAACATTATTGACAGTAAAATACATATATGATATATTGAAAAAGAAATAATATATGTTAATCAGTTAGGAAAGTGAGATAATAAAATGGTAAAAAATTATAAAGTGATAACCCTATGTGGTTCTACTAGATTTAAAGATGAATTTTTAAAAGTTCAAAAAGAACTAACCCTAAAAGGAAACATCGTAATTTCGGTAGGATTATTTGGTCATTCTGGTGATAGTGAAGTTTGGGAAAATATGGACGAAGGGACACTTACTAAGACGAAAGAAATGTTAGATGATATGCATAAGAGAAAAATTGATATGGCAGATGAAATATTTGTAATAAATGTAGGTGGCTATATTGGAGATAGTACAAAATCAGAAATAGAATATGCCAAAGCACATGCTAAAAAAGTAAACTATCTTGAAAGTAAGTAATTAGATGAAGGCTTTATGAAAGAGATAGAAATACTTGTCGAAGTATTTGATACAAAAGATAGAGTAAAAGAAACATTAAGTAGTTTTAATTATATGGGTTTAAATAAAGTAATTGATGAATATTATTATGATCCTAAAAGGGATACTTTAAAGCCTAGTAAAGATGATGAACTATATCACTGTCTTAGACTTAGAACTAAAAATAATAAGCATTATATTACTTATAAAGATGATGTATATGATAATGATAAGTGGTTATATTCAAATAGATATGAGACAGAAGTAGAAAAAATTGATATGTTAAAAGAAATATTTAATAAACTAGGATTAGTAAAGTTTATAGAAATAAATAACAGTAAAGAAACATATACATATAAAGATTATGAGATAGTTCTTGAAGATGTAAAAGATTTAGGTTTATTTATGGAAGTAGAGCATTGTACTAATAATGATGTTGATGTTAAAGAAATAAAAAGACAAATACAAAGTTTCATTAATTCTTTAAACTTAGATGTATCTGAAGAATTAAATATGGGTAAGCCAGAAATGTATATTAAAAAACATAACATAAAAATAGAAAGTTAATAGAGGTATAACATGGAATACGAAGTAAGATTTTATTATCCAAGTAGTGAGGTAAATAATTTATTAGATAAGTTATCAGAGCTAAAAGAGTTAGAAAAGAAACCTAGAACTTATGAAAAGACAGTTCAGTATAATCATTCAGACCCTAGATATGATTTTTATTCAAAAGAGATAGATGGAAGATTTAGACTTAGATTATCAAAAAATATAGAAGAAAGTAAATGTAAGTTAAGTTGGAAAAGACGTCTTCCAAATACTACAGAAAATTTGGTTAATAAGGAAGAAGAAAAAGAAGTAAGAATTTCTTATGAGGATGTAGATAATTTTATATTTATTATTGAAAATGTAATGCATTTTAAAGTTGTAGATAGTTATGAAAGATATAGAACTATATTTACAAATGAAGATGTTGAAATAAGTATAGATGAATATCCTTTTGGTATAGCATTAGAAATAGAAAATAAAAGTAGTACCAAAAATCCTGAAGAGGTAGTTATGAACTATGCAAGTAAATTAAAATTAAATATCAAAGATTCATATAGACTATCATGGGATGATAAATATGTAGAACTATGTAAAGAACAAAATAAAAAAATATATAATGAAGTAACATTTGACAAAGATATGCCAAGTATATAAAGAAAGGATGAATAATATGCGAATAAACTATTTATTTAGTGATATTTCTAAAGAACAAGGCTTTAATGAAATACAAAGGGAATACCTAAAAAAAGATATTAAAAATAATGATACGATAGTGTTTATTGCTACAACATTTGATGATTATGAAAAGAATGATTTATACTATAATAACCTAATAAAACATTTTAAAAATATTGATATTACTTTTAATAAAGCATATTTGATAGATAATAGAGTAGCTAAAGACTTAGCTAAAGACTATATATTAAAATCAAATATAATATTTTTAATGGGTGGAGACACCAAAAAACAAATAGATTCAGTAAAAGAGTACGATCTTTTTGAAATATTAAAATCAAAAGAAGGAATAATACTTGGAGTAAGTGCAGGCTCTATGAATCAATCCTCTCGTGTTGTATATAAAAATGATTACAACAATTATGTAATTGAAGATTATGAAGGATTAGGCTATATAGATATAAATATTTATCCTCACTTAGACTTTAATAATATTGATTATCTAAAAGAAGTATTTGAAGTAAGTAATTATACCAAAACAGTAGCGTTACCTAATGATTCATTTATAAGAATAGAAAATAATAATATAGACTTTGTCGGAGAATATTATACTATCCAGAATAGCAAAATAACTATGCCTGGACATGAATATATAAAAATAAATCATACAGGAACTGTGCCACTAGAAACAGATAGATTAGTACTTCGAAGAACAGTAAAAAGTGATATTGATGAATTCTTCTTTATTCAGCTAAATCCAAATATAAGAAGATATCTAGGTACAAACAGACTAGGAGACGACTTAGAAAAAAATAGAAAATATTTTAATGAAGAAAAATATAATGAACTAAATTACTACAGATGGACCATAGTAAGAAAAGAAGATAATAAAATACTAGGCTGTATTTATTTAAATATTCATGATGAAAAAGCAAGGACTGCTGGTATAGATTATTGGATTAGAGAGGATGCTTGGGGCAATGGTTATACTACAGAGGCTTCAAGAAAAATATTAAACTTTGCTTTTGATACCCTAAATATTAATAGAATAGAATCATGTGGTGGAAAAGACAATCCAGGAACATACAAAGTAATGGAAAAGATTGGCCTTAAATATGAAGGAGAAAGAAAAGAAGGAATATTCTATTACTATGGAGGACTAGAGAATTTAGTTTTATATGGAATTACTAAAGAAGAATATAAAAATAATAAATAAGATATTAACTAGGGGTGATTAGCCTCTAGTTTTTTATGATATATTCAAAACTGGGTTTACATCAATAAACTAGTGAACTTTTATTACTTTCTAAGTCATAGGTTAAAGTCTATGTTCTTTATCCATAAGTTTTTTGTTGATTACTTTATGATAGTGTGCTATAATCTGTTTATAGAGATGGAGGAATTGGTATGTCAAAAGAAGAAAATGTAGTTAAGTATTATGCTATTTGTAATAGGCTAAAAAATGTTATTAGAAAAGGCTGGAAACTATGGAATGTTCAAAGGGATAGACTTGAGAGTGTTGCTGAGCATATTTTTAGTACTCAAATGCTTGCTATTGCTATGAAGCATGAATATCAATATGATGTTGATATTATGAATGTAGTATTTATGCTAGCAATTCATGAGTTGGGAGAAGCTATTATTGATGATCTAACACAATTTGAAATAAATGAAAATGATAAAGAAAAAATAGAACATGCTGCGGTACACGAGATATTATCTGGTATATTAGATGGAAAACAAATTGAAGAATTATTTTTAGAATTTGATTCACATAGTACCAAGGAGGCTTTTTTCGCTTATCAATGCGATAAACTAGAATGCGATTTGCAAAGTAAGATATATGATGAAGAGGGATGCGTTGATTTAACTAAGCAAGATGGTAATTTTGTAATGAATAATTCCATAGTAAAAAGATTACTTGACAATGGTGAATCATGGTCTACAATGTGGCTTAAATATGGCCAGGAAATGTATCCATACGATGATAATTTCAAGGCAGTATCTAATTATGCTATAAAAAATAAGATAAAGAAATAAAGTAAGATTTTCCTTAGAAAGTCTCTTTTTTTGTATATAAAACTTCCTTAAAAATATTCATTCTTTAAGTAAAATCATATCACTTCATCAAAATAAAAAAACAGTTGTAACAAAAAAAGGTTGACAAGCATACCATATTATGATATATTTAACTTGAATTTAAAGAAAGGAGTGGAAGAAATGGTAATTTTTGTAAATAAAATAAAATTAAATTCAAATGTTTTTAATAATGCTAAGATAGTTTTTGATAAGTGTGGGGAATTACTATGTTTTCCACAAGCTTTATAACTTTATAGAGTAAAAATATAAAAAATAAAATAAAAAAACACTAGACTACTTAGAATTATTAAAGTAGTCTTTTATTATGGAGGAATGAATATGAAGAAAAATTTAAAAGAATTCATACCTCTAATAAAACTAGTTAAAGAAGATTTAAATAAAATCATTCTTGCTAGCATAGTTATATTTATATCAGGAATAACAGATATATTTACTGGATATCTAAATGGTAAAGTAGTTGAATCAATCACTAATTTAGATATAAAGAAAGCACTTATCTTTCTCGGAGTATACTTCATACTAGAAATAACAATGGATGGAATAATATTACATAAAGCAAATTCTGTATTATACAAAGAAGAAAGTAAATTAACAAGAAAATTAGGCTTTAATACTTATAAGAAAGCCTTAAACTTACCTGCTGAAGCATATGAAAAACTTTCCAGCGGAGAAGTAATAAACAGAATAACAAATGATGCCGATACCTTAAGTTTTACCTTTGGTAGAATTTTAAAGATGGTATCATCACTTATAGCGTCCTCTATAGTATTAATCTACATATTTATAAATTCCTATATTATAGGACTAGAAATAATACTAATAATGTTAATATTATTCTTAATACTAAAGAAGTATAATCCATTACTAAAAAATATACATAAAGAAAGAAAAGGTAAGCAAGATGAATTTACCTCTTTAACAAATGAATCCATTAGAGGTATAAGAGAGATAAAGACTCTTGGAGTAAAAAATAATTTAATTACTAATATGATAGAACTAATAAAAGATATATATAAGAAGTCAGAGGAAGAAATAGATATGCAAAAGAGTTTCAATATCAAAACAAGTTTTCTAAAGTCAGTATTAGAATGTATGGTCTTTGCTACTTGTGTAATACTTTTATATTATCATAAGATATCACTAACATTCTTTATAGCTATGACTTATTACATATATAGATATACATGGTTACTTGAGGATATAAATGATCTAACTCAAAACTATCAAAAACTTAGTGTATCAATATCCAGAGTAAATGATATCCTAGAAAATAGATTATATGAAGATGAGAAGTTTGGTAATAAAACTCTAAATAATATAAAAGGAACTATAGAATTTAAAAAAGTTTACTTTTCATATCCTGATGAAGATAATATATTAAAAGACTTTAATTTAGAATTAGAATCAAATAAAAAGATAGCTATTGTAGGTTCTTCAGGACAAGGGAAGAGTACATTATTTAATTTAATTACTAGAATATTTGATCCTAATAAGGGAGAAATAGATATTGATGGTATAAATATTAAAGATCTAACTGAAGAAGACTTAAGAAAAAATATATCAATAATTAGACAAGAACCGTTTGTCTTTAATAGAACTATCAAAGAAAACTTTAAAATAATAAATAATAAGATAACATTATCAAAAATAAGAGAATGTACTAAATTAGCCTATTTAGATGATTATATTATGTCCCTACCTAAGAAGTATGATACTGTTTTAGGAGAGGGTGGTGTAAATTTATCAGGAGGACAAAAACAAAGACTATCTATAGCTAGAACATTATCTAAAGGAAGTAAGATAATATTATTTGATGAAGCAACATCTGCTTTAGATAATAAGTCTCAAGAATATATTAAAAAGACTATTGATAATTTAGTAAAAGATCATACTATTGTAATAGTGGCTCATAGGTTATCTACGATAATAGATGCTGATATTATCTTTGTCGTGGATAATGGTAAAGTAGTATCTTCTGGTACTCATAATGAATTATTAAAAACAAGTGATATTTATAAAAATTTATATGAAACAGAATCTTTAAATTCATAATTAAAGAAGTATTAATATATTGGTACTTCTTTTAGTTTGTCCTCTTAAGCCTGTAGTCTTAAGAGGCAAAATAAAGCCTTAAATATAAGTCTTTATTTTGAACAATTTTGGTAAGAAAAATACTTGAGAGAATTTTGATTGATTTTGAAAATATAAATAAATTATAACAAAATACTTGACAATTATAAAAATAAATTATATATTTAATGCAAGTGAGGAGATATAAATAACAAATTTATTATAAGCTATCTCGGGTGTAAAAGCCTACACGTGATGTAAAAATAAAGCACGGAGTCACTATTCTTATATGGAATAGTTACCTCCTGTTTTTTTTTATATTAGAAAAATAATATAATAAAGGAAGGTGAAAAGATGAAAAACATAGGTACAAAATTATTAGAAACAAATAGGTTAATACTTAGAAGAGCAAATCTTGATGACGCTAGTGCAATGTTTAAAAATTGGGGAAGTGATCCAAAAGTATCTAGATATGTTACTTGGGAAACTCATAAAACAGTAGCGGATTCATTAAGATTTTTAGTATTTCTTTGTGATAACTACAATACAGATAATTTTTATAACTGGATAGTTGTAGAAAAGAGTACTGATACTCCAATCGGAACAATAGGTGTAGTGGGTGTTAATCCAAAACATAGCACTACTGAGATAGGATATTGTTATGGAACTAAATGGTGGGGTAAAGGTTATGCTACTGAGGTTTTTAAAAGAGTAATTAAGTTTCTTTTTGAAGAAGTAGAAGTAGAAACAATATATGCCGAACATTTAGAAGCAAATCCTGCGAGCGGTAGAGTAATGGAAAAATGTGGACTGACTTATGAAGGAACATTAAGAGGTAGAATTCTTGATAAGATAAGTAAGAAAAATGAAGACATTAAGAGTTACAGCATAACAAGAGAAGAATATTTTAAATAGGAGGTAAGAAATGAAACAAATGATATTACCGGATTATAATAATAGTATAGTTAATCTTATGAGTAGTATAAGAAAATATTTTGATTTAGATTACGAAGGAAATACTCTTGATATAGTAGATACTTTATTAAAGAAGAATAATCCTAAGAATGTAGTAGTCATTTTATATGATGGTATGGGTTCAAAATTGGTAAAAAGAAATTTAGATTGTAATAGCTTTCTAAATAAGAATATGATTTCTGAATTATCTACAGTAGTACCATCTACGACAACAGCCGCAACTACATCAGTATTAACTGGATTATATCCTAATAGCCATGGTTATTTGGGATGGGATATGTACTATGAAAAAGAGGATAAAGTAGTAACAATGTTTACTAATAATATAAAGGATACTGATATAAAAGTATTTGACTATAATATTGCTAAGAAGTATTTTCCATATGAAACAATAACTGATAGTATAAATAAGAATGGAAAATACTTTTCAAATATTGTATCTCCTTTTGGAGGAGATATATATAGTGAAAATAATATAGATGAAATGTTTACTAAGATAGAAAATAATCTAAATAAAAAAGAAAAAAATTATATTTATGCTTATTATACTAATCCTGATAGTATTATGCATCATACTGGTACTGATAGCAATGAGACTATAGAATGTTTTAAGATGATTAATGATAAAACAGAATCTTTTAGTAGTAAATTAAAAGATACTATGCTTATTGTAATTGCAGATCATGGTCATATTAACTGTGATGAAATATTACTTGAAGATTATCCAGATTTATATAATTTACTTGATGGAGATACTTGGATAGAACCTAGAATGTGTGCTTTTAAGATAAAGAATGGCATGGATGAAGAATTTAAATATTTATTTAATAAGTATCTTGGAAAATACTTTGTGCTAAAAAGTAAGGAAGAAATAATAAGAGAAAAATTATTTGGAATAGGTAAAGATAATAAATATTTTACTTCCTCACTAGGAGACTATCATGCTCTAGCGGTATCTGATAAATATTTAAGATACCGAAGAGGCTGTCCAATACATATTTCTACACACGCTGGCTTTACTATAGATGAAATGAAAGTACCACTTATAATTGTTGTTAGAGGACATTAGGTTCTCTTTTTAAATTATAATGTAAAGAAAAGTAAATAATATTGTAAGTAAAATATTCCTTATGATATAATAAAAATATAATGATAGGGAGGTACTTATGAATAAGAAGAAAAATAATAAAAAAGGGTTTGATAATGAGAAATATGTAAAGACACAAATAGAGACTATAAAGAAAAGAATTAAACTGTTTGATAATAAATTATACTTAGAGTTTGGTGGTAAATTATTTGATGATTATCATGCTAAGAGAGTATTACCAGGATTTGAATTAGATTCTAAAATAAGACTACTAAAAGAGTTAAAAGATGATACTGAGATGATATTTTGTATTAATGCTAATGATATAGAAAGAAAGAAGATTCGTGCTGATTATGGGATAAGTTATGATGAAGAAGTAATAAGATTAATTCATATCTTTAGAAATCTTAAAATAGATGTTAATAGTGTAGTAATAACTTTATATAATGGTCAGTCTAGTGTAAGTAAATTTAGAAAAAGATTAGATTCTCTTGGAGTAAAATCTTATATTCATACTTATACTAAGGGATATCCAACAGATGTAGAGGTAATAGTAAGTGAAGAGGGTTATGGAGCTAATCCTTATATTGAAACTACTAAACCACTAGTGGTAGTTACTGCTCCTGGTCCTTGTAGTGGTAAACTGGCTACTTGTCTATCACAGTTATATCATGAGTATAAAAGAGGAGTGAAAGCAGGATATGCTAAGTTTGAAACTTTTCCAGTATGGAGTCTACCTTTAAAACATCCAGTTAATATGGCCTATGAGGCTGCTACTGCAGATTTAAAAGATAAGAATATGATAGATTCATTTCATTTAGAAGCTTATGGAATTAGTGCAGTAAATTATAATAGAGATTTAGAGGTATTTCCAGTATTAAAAAATATCTTAAATAAAATAACTGGAGAAGATATATATAAATCTCCAACTGATATGGGAGTTAATTCAATAGGAGAATGTATAACTGATGATGATATAGTGAGTATGGCCGCTAAAAAGGAAATAATAAGAAGATATTATAAAGCACTAGTAGAAGTTAAAACTGATGATATTGATCCAGAAGTACCTCAGAGAATTAAATTACTTATGAACGAACTTAATATTAGTGATAATTTAATTAAGGCTATAAATAGGGCTAGAGAGAAAGAAGAAGAATCTTCTTCTAAAGTAATAGCTTTAGAAATTACTCCTAATGTTATTATAACTGGTAGAGAGACAGAACTACTGACTCCAGCGGCTAGTTTAATATTAAACTCTATAAAATATTTAACTGATATTCCTGATGAGATAGATTTGTTATCTCCAGGAGTATTAAAGCCTATTCTTGATTTGAAAAAGAATGTCTTATCTAACAAACAGATACTTAATTTGAATGATGTCTTGATATCTTTATCAATATGTTCAGTAACTAATCCTACTGCTAATAAGGCTCTTAAGAATATAAATAAACTAAATGGTTGTGATGCTCATGCTACTTTTATTGTGGAAAAGTCTGATCTTGATTTACTTAGAAGTTTAGGTATTAATTTGACTTGTGATCCGGTATTTAATAGTGAAAAATTAATTTAATTATATCCCCTTAAGCCTAGGTCTTAAGGGGCAAAAGGAAGCCTAAAGTCTTCCTTTTGAAGTATATTTTGACAATTATATATATAACTGCTATAATATAAGATACTTTTGGGGGATTTATATGATAGCGTATACTGAAGATAAAAAAAGATATAATCTTGATACTGATAATTTTATAGATGAAGGAGAATATGGCAGAGTATATTTAACTAGTAATAATAAATGCTTAAAAATATTCAAACAGTCTATATCTAGAAAAGATAAAATGAGTTTTGATGAAGATGTCTTTAATATAATTAGAAAGTTAAAACCTAAGAATATTTATACACTAGGTGATTTATATTATAATAAATCATTAACTAGAATATTAGGTTACTTATCTGAATACTATTCAAAAGAGGATATAAATATATTAACTATGCCCGTAGATTATACTTTTGATAATTTATGTTCTCTATATGATTCATTTGTTTTACTTTCAGAATATAATATACGAATAAGTGATACTTGCACGCAAAATGTAATTTTAAATAATAATGGTATAACAATCATAGATACAGACTTTTATTATATTGATGCTAATAGTAATAAGTTAGCAATAAAAAAGAGTAATATATATGATTTGGGAGAATTATTTTCTTGGATATATATGAATTCTTTAAAAGAAACAGACTTTAATAAAAGAAGTGCAATGATTGATAAAATAGAAAAATTATTTATACCAATAGGTACTTTTGGAGTAGAACCAGTAATTAAAAAATTAATAAAATACAAATATCCAATAGATTATTTACAAAAAAGATGATATACTTATAAAGTAGTGTAGGTGATCATATTGGAATTATTAAGAGTAGTGGATAATAATGGTAATGATACTAATGAAATATTAGAAAGAGAAGAACTTCATAATAGGGGTAAACTGCATAATGAAGTAACTATTTATATTATAAATAATAAAAAAGAAGTATTATTACAAAGAAGAAGTAAAAATAGAAGATTCTGTCCTAATATGCTTGGAGTTATTGCAGGACATGTAGGCTATAATGAAACTCCCCTTGTTTGTGCAGGAAGAGAAATAAAAGAAGAAGTAGGAGTAAGAATAAATAAAAATAATATTCATCCTCTATATGATAGATACTTAGTCAAAGAAAGATTTAATAATCATTTTATGTATCCATTCTATGCTGTATGTAATAAAGAGGCAAGTGAATTCAAAGTACAGAAAGAAGAACTATCTTATGTAAAATGGTATAGTATTGATAAAGTAATTGAAATGATAAAAGAAGGAAATAAAGAACTGGTATTTAAAAAAGAGGAGATACCACTTTTTGAAAAATTAAAAAATATTGAATTATAGTATTGAAATATTTGAAAATTATGCTATAATCTAGATATAAATGTTGATGAGGACATGATTTATATATTTAATTATTTAGAGAGTTACTGATTGGTGAAAAGTAATTAGTTAAAGTATAAGTTTCTACCTCGGAGTGAAATGTAAACATTTCCGGCTAGTAACCGTTATCAAAATTAAGTAAAATAAGAGGATGGTACCGTGCAGTAAGCACTCCTTATGAGTACCATTCTCTTTTATTTTAAAGGAGGAATTATGCGTACTGAAGAAATACCCATTGGAAGTAAATGGAGACACTTTAAAGGCTCCATTATGGAAGTGATAAATATAGCTAAGAATAGCGAAACTCTTGAAGATATGGTAGTGTATAAACACGATAACAAGTTATGGGTAAGACCTATATCCTCGTTTCTTAGTGCTGAGGATATAACTACCAGAAGTGATAATGTTACTGGGCAAAAATATAGATTTGAAAGGATAGGATAAAAATGATAGATATTAATTTAATAAGAACAAATAGGGATTTAGTAAAGGAAAATATTAAGAAAAAGTTTCAAGATAAAAAACTTCCTCTAGTGGATGAAGTATACGATATGGATATTAAATATCGTACTATTAGAACTGAAGCTGATGAAGCAAGAAGTAAAGTAAATACTTTAAGTAAAGAAATTGGTCTTTTAATGCGTGATAAAAAACTAGAAGAAGCAAATAAAGTTAAAGAAGAAGTATCTGAGATAAAGAGCAGAATACCAGAACTAGAAAAAGAAGAAGAATATTTAGAAAAAGAAATTAAAGAAAGAATGATGAAGATACCAAATATTATTGATAGTTCAGTACCTATTGGTAAAGACGATAGTGAGAATGTTGAAATAGAAAAATTTGGTGAGCCATTTGTACCAGATTATGAAATACCACATCATGCTGATATAATGGAAAGATTAAATGGTATTGATAAAGATAGTGCAGGTAGAACTAGTGGTAATGGGTTCTACTATCTAATTGGGGATATAGCTAGATTACATGAGGCTACTATTGCCTATGCTAGAGACTTTATGATTAACAAAGGCTTTACTTACTGTATACCTCCATTTATGATAAGAAGTGATGTCGTAAATGGCGTTATGTCTTTTGAAGAGATGGATGCTATGATGTATAAGATTGAAAATGAAGACTTATACTTAATAGGCACTTCAGAACATAGTATGATTGGTAGATTTAAAGGACAACTAATAGATGAAAGTAAATTACCAATAGCTATGACTTCATACTCACCATGCTTTAGAAAAGAAGTAGGAGCTCATGGTATTGAAGAAAGAGGAGTATATAGAGTACATCAATTTGAAAAACAAGAGATGGTTGTTCTATGTAAACCAGAAGATGCCATGGATTGGTATAATAAAATGTGGTCTTATACTGTTGAATTCTTTAGAAGTCTAGATGTATCAGTTAGAACCATAGAATGTTGTTCAGGAGATCTAGCCGATCTTAAAGTTAAATCATGTGATATTGAAGCATGGAGTCCTAGACAAAAGAAATATTTTGAAGTGGGTTCATGTTCTACTCTAGGGGATGCTCAAGCTAGAAGACTAGGAATAAGAATGAAAACAGAAAATGGTAATAAATATTTAGCTACATTAAATAATACAGTAGTAGCTAGTCCTAGATCACTTATTGCTATTCTAGAGCAGCATTATCAAGAGGATGGTAGTGTTATAATTCCTGAAGTATTAAGACCATATATGGGTGGTAAAGAAAGAATAGAAGTAAAGAGATAAACTATGAATAATAAACTTAGAACTTTTATGATAGGAAGATATGGAATAGATGACTTATATAAAGTATTATTAGTTATATATACTATTCTAATACTAATAAATATCTTTATAAGAAGCAAAATAATTGCTGTAATAGAAGTATTACTTATAATTATAATGATATATAGAGTACTATCTAAAAATATATATCAAAGAAGAAAAGAAAATGATATGTATTTAAAGGCAAAGAATAAGATATTAAGTACATATAATTATAACAAAAAGAAATATAAGGATCGAAATACTTATATGTATAAGAAATGTCCTAATTGTAGGCAGAAGATTAGATTACCACTTAAAAAAGGAAAACATACTGTTAAATGTCCTAAGTGTAGTAATAAATTTGAAGTAAAATGTCATAAAAACGAAAAGATAAAAGTAGAAATAGTTAAATAACATTTAAAGAGTGTAAAGTATAGGAAGATTACTAAGCTAATCTTCTTTTTTATTGACATTTTTCACTATATTTCTTATAATTAACTTGTAAGGTAGGTAATAAATATGAAACTAAATGAAAAAAGAATTATTAACGATATAAGACTATTATCACTCGATATGATAAATACTGCAGGTTCAGGTCATCCTGGAATAGCCTTAGATTTAGCTCCAACTATGTATACACTATTAGCATATCATCTAAAGTTTGATCTGGAAAGAAAAGCTTGGTGTAATAGAGATAGATTAGTATTATCTTCAGGCCATGCTTCTTCTCTTTTATATGCCAGTTTATTCTATTGCTTAGATGACTATTCATTAGAGGAGTTAAAAAACTATAGAAGAATAACATCACCATTATCAGCTTATCCTGAATATGATCTAAATGGTAGAATAGAGTGTACTACTGGTTTACCAGGAGAAGGTCTAGCTACTTCAGTGGGTATGGCAATGGGTGAAAAGTATCTAGCAGCTACTTTTAATAGAAAGAAAAATCCATTATTTGACTATAATATCTACTGTATATGTTCTGAAGGTGATATGATGGAGGGAATATCCTATGAAGCAGCTTCACTAGCGGGAACACTATCTTTAGATAATTTAATAGTATTATATGATTCTAATGAGATGACTGCTGATGGTAGTACTGATAAAACATTTGATGAGAATGTTCTAGATAGATTTAAGAGTATGAACTGGAATACTCTTGAAGTAAGAAATGGCGAGTCAGTTAGTGAAATATCTAATGCTATAGAAAAAGCTAAAAAGAGTAATAAACCTACAATTATCAAGATTAATACTGTACTTGGAGTACATTCAAAATACGAAGGAACAAATAAAATACATTCTAATTTAGAATTAGAAGATTTAAATAATATTAGAACAGAGTTAAAAGGAACTGGTGAGTTTACTTTTGATGAAGAAGCAAGAAATAACTTATTAAAATTTATCAAAGAAGGAACTGATGACTATTATAGAGAATGGTATAGTGAATATGAAATGTATATTGCTAATGCTACTGATAGTGAGAAAGATAATCTTAACTTAGTAATAGAAAATGATAAGATAATTCTTGATATAGCAGCAGTTATTGATACTAGTAAAATATTTGAAGATAAAGCTATGCGTGATATAAACTACCAAATAATGAATGTTATAGCATCATTCATACCTAATTTTATGGGTGGAAGTTCTGATATGGTATGTAGTACTAAAACTTATCTAAAAGGTAAGAAAGAATTTGCTTATGATGAAAATGCTGGTAGAAATATTAGCTTTGGTGTAAGAGAATCTCTAATGGGAGCCATTATGAATGGTCTTGCCCTTACTAACATAAGAAGCTTTGGTAGTACTTACTTAGCTCTAGTGGACAAAATGATACCTGAGATAAGAATGTCCTCAATGATGAAACTACCAGTAACTTATATCTTTACTCATGATAGTGTAAGAGCAGGTCAAGAGGGTATGACTCATGAGCCAATTGAAGAATTAGGTAATTTGAGAAATATACCAGGACTTAATGTCTTTAGACCAGCAGATTATAAAGAATTAATAGGTAGTTGGAATTATATTTTAAAAGAAGGAAAACCTAGTGCTTTAGTATTACCTAAAGGACATAATGAAACCATGAAACATACTAGTTCAGAAAAGACCTTACGCGGAGGTTATATAATAAGTGAAGTAAGAACTAGACTAGATCTTATACTAATAGCTACTGGTTCTGAAGTAGAACTAGCTATGAAAATAAAAGATGAACTACTAAAAAACTATATTGAAGCAAGAGTAGTATCAATGCCAAACTTAGGTTTATTCCTAAAACAAGATAAAGATTATCAAGAACAAGTCTTACCTCGTGGTTACAGAAGAATGGCTTTAGAACTATCTAATGATCCAAATTGGTACCGTCTAGTAAATCAAGACGACTTTATCGGAGTAACTGACTTTGGAAGAACAGGCACTGAAGAAGAAGTATTATCATATTACGAACTTGATTTAACTAATATAATTATAAGAATAAAAAATAGTTTATAATTCGACAAAATATATAAATATAGTATGTTAATATTACCATGGTGATATTATGAGAACATACTATATTTTTAATGTTAATAGATATTTTAGTTATATGTATAAAAATAAGCCATTTAAGATGTATAAAATGTTTGAAGAAATATATTATTCTAAGAGTTATGATAGTTTAAATACTTATAGGAATTTTGAAACAGTAGCTGTTCCTTTTAATAAAATAATGTTAAATGAATATATATATTATGAGTTCAAATTAAAATATGGTTATAAAAGAAATGGTAATAAGCATAACTTAAATACTAGTGAGAATAGTACTCTTCAAATAAATAATTATAATATAAAATTAATTACAGAAAATAATTATTCTATATTCTTTAAATATCTAAATAATTATAATAATAATTTATTTGTTTGTGACTTTGAAAACATGGATTATTTTTGGTTATGTAAATTATATAATAAGAAGAGTAGTGTAGAATTAGTAAAATAACTTTACAAAATACTAATTTAATAGTAAAATTATCTTAAGGAGGGATATAACATGCAATGGTTATGGGATTTATTATATGCCTTAGGTGGTCTTGTACTAGGAGCAGTAATAGGTTTTCTAGTAGCTAGAAAATTAATGAAGAAAGAATTAAAGAAAAATCCACCTATAAATGAACAAATGATTAAAACAATGATGAGTCAGATGGGAAGAACTCCATCACAAAAACAAGTTAATCAAATGATGAAACAGATGAATAAGTTTATGTAATTTATTCATTTTGTTTTAATACGAAAGGATAGTATGAAGAAAAAATATACATTAAAAGAATTTTATGAGTTAGAAAGAAAAATCTTTGAACTTAGAATATCAGTAAAAAAAGGTAATTTTAGTAATGAATTAAGAGAAAAATTAACTACACTTGAAATAGAATATGAAAGAATATCTTCACAAATATCTTGGGATATAGAAAATTGTAATATAGATTATGGTTATGAAGATAATAATAAAGAACTAAAAAGAGTAAAGAAAATATAATATTTAACATATAAAAGTAATAACTAAGAAAGGTATAACTAATATTTTTCTTTTAGTATATAATTATAGCTTATATATAATAGATATGTAGATATATTATATTGAGACTAAGAATTAGGCTTAATATAGCAGTGAAAGACTTACATAGTAAGGCTCGAACTGAATATAAAAAATAAAATGCTTGTATAAATAATTAGTAATATGTTATAATCTAAATATAGATAAAGGAGATTGTTAACATGAATAAAAGTAAAGTATATTTTACAAAAGAAATAACTAGTGAATCATTGGTTAGAATATATGATGAATTAGGTATAGAATTAAAAGGTAATATAGGAGTAAAATTACATTCAGGTGAAAAAGGTAATCAAAATTATCTAAGACCAGAATTTATGAAAGAATTGATAGATAAAGTAGGAGGCATCGTAATAGAGTGTAATACAGCTTATGATGGAGCAAGAAATACTACTGAAAAACATAAAGAATTAATGAAAGAACATGAATGGAATAAATATTATAAAGTAGATATTATGGATAGTGAAGGAGATACTACTCTAGATATACCGAATGGTAAAATAATCAAAAAAGATTATGTTGGAAAACATATAAATAATTATGATAGTATCTTAGTATTATCCCACTTTAAAGGTCATCCAATGGGAGGCTTTGGCGGAGCTCTTAAACAATTATCAATAGGTTTCGCTTCAAGTGGTGGAAAAGCCTATATCCATACTGCGGGTAAAACAACCGATATGAATGATTTATGGAATAATATTCCAAGTCAAGAAAAATTTATCGAGTCAATGGCAGATGCAGCCTCAGTAGTACATAATGAATTTAAAGGAAATATCGCTTATATTAATGTAATGAAAAATATGAGTGTAGATTGTGATTGTTGTGCTAAAGCAGAAGATCCTTGCATGAAAGATATTGGTATTCTAGCAAGTATAGATCCAGTAGCTATAGATAAAGCTTGCCTAGATTTAGTCTATAATAGTAGTGATAAAGGAAAAGATCATCTAATAGAAAGAATAGAATCAAGACAAGGTACATATATAATTGATGTCGCAGCTTCAATAGGATTTGGTAATAGTAATTATGAACTTATAAATATAGATTAATAAAAAGATAAAAGGGGTCCAAAGGAAGGAATTATATGAATAGAGAAGAAATAAATAACAAGTTAGAATTTATGCAAGAATTAGCTAATCGTTTTCCTACTAAGGATGACGCTGTAACAGAGATAATAAATTTAAATGCTATACTTGCTTTGCCAAGAGGACCAGAACACTTTATGAGTGATTTACATGGGCAAGCCGATGCTTTCACTCATATTTTAAATAATTCTGCAGGAGGAATAAAATTCCGTATATGGCAGTTATTTAATGGTACATTAACCCAAAAGGAACAAGATGAATTAGCTACATTAATATACTATCCAAAAGAAAAAATGCAAATAGTATTAACTGAAGTACCAGATAAAGAAAAATGGTATTATGATAACCTACTTAGAATAATCGAAGTAACTAAAAAGTTTTCCTCTAGATATACAAGAAGTAAAGTAAGAAAAGTGTATCAAGATGATAATTTAAGTTATATAATAGATGAATTATTAAATAATAAAATAGAAGAAGAAAATAAAGATAAATATTATAAAGAAATATTAAATACCATAATAGAACTAGGATATAGTGAAAAACTAATAATATTATTATCCTCTATAATAAAGAAATTATCAGTAGATGTTTTACATGTAGTAGGAGATATATATGACAGGGGGCCAGAACCACATAAAATAATGGATAGTCTTGAAGGATATCATTCAGTAGATATTCAGTGGGGTAATCACGATATACTATGGATGGGAGCTGCTATTGGAAGTAATATCTGTGTATCAGGAGTTATTACCAATAGTGTTCGCCATAACAATCTAGATATTCTCGAAGATATATATGGTATTAATCTAAGACCATTAGCAAACTTTGCCGAAGAAACATATAAAGATGCCATGGTCTGGAAACCAAGACATACTAAAGATGAAGACTATTTAACTAATTTAAATGTAAGACAATCAGCAAAAATACATAAAGCCATATCAGTAATAATGTATAAACTCGAAGGTATCTTCGCAGAAAAACATCCTGAATACAAAATGACTCATCGTAGACTATTAGATAAAATAGATTATGAAAATAATGAAATAACAATAGATGGTAATACATATCATCTTGAAGATACAGACTTTCCCACTATTGATAAGAATGATCCATATAAGTTAACCAAAGAAGAAGAGAAAATAATCTCAGACTTAGTAAGGTCATTCTTAAATAGTGAGTCACTGCAGCGACATATGAATATCTTAATTGAAAAAGGAAGTATGTATAAAATAGTCAATAATAATTTAATGTATCATGCCTTAGTACCATTAAATGAAGATGGAACATTAAAAGAAGTAACTATAAATAATGTTACAACATCAGGTAAAAAACTATTTGACTATATAGATTTATTAGTCAGAAAAATGTTTTATTGTAGAACGCAAAACCAAGAAGAATTAGATTTAATGTGGTATCTATGGTGTGGCCCAGACTCACCATTCTTTGGTAAAGATAAAATGACCACTCTAGAAAGAGTATTAATAAAAGATAAAAAATCACATAAAGAAAAAAGAAACTATTATTATCAGTATCAAGAAAATAAAGAAGTTATGGAAAATATAATGAAAGATTTTGGTATTACAAATTTAAATAATGCTCATATAATAAATGGTCATATTCCAGTAGAAAGAATAAATGGAGAAGTCCCATTAAAAGCAGACGGTAAAGTAATAGTAATTGATGGAGGCTTCTCTAAAGCCTATCAAAAAACAACAGGAATTGCTGGTTATACATTAGTATCAGGATCAACAGGTATGCGAATTATTGCTCATGAACCATTTACTTCTTTAGAAAGTGCTATATTAAATAATGAAGATATTCACTCGTTTATAGATATAGAAACAAATCCAAAATGTCGTATTACTATCGCAGATACTGATAAAGGGAAAGAATTAAAAAGTCAAATAAACAATTTAAGAATGTTAATAGAATGTTATAAATTAGGCTTAATACATGAAAATAAAGAATATAAATATGTAAAAGTATATAAAAAAACAAAAAGATGATTGTAAATAAAAATGAATTATGATAAAATAATAATGTCCTTTGAAAAAGACATTATTAATGGTCTGTTGGTGAAGTGGCTTAACACATTGCCCTCTCAAGGCAACATTCATGGATTCGAATTCCATACAGATCACCATATTAAATACTAAGACTGGAGTAATATCCAGTCTTTTATATAACATAAAATAGTATCAAAGATATAATTAAAGATATTAATACCTGATATATTCTACCAATAAAATAATTTCTATATCTTATCCTTTCATCTAAAATAGATATAACCTGCATATGAATAGATAATCCTCCAAAAGATATAATGGATGATGACAATATAACCTTAAATATATTACTAATATTTAGTTTAGATAGATGTTCTAATCCCATAGTCATCTCTAATATACTCTTAATACCAAGAGATAAATAACTATTCAAATGAAATATATTAATAATTAAAGTACTAAGTATCAAAAACAAACATACAGTAACAGAAATCATAAGTAGAGAATTAATACTCTTCTTAATAGAACTAGAAAATATCTCAGTAAAAGTTTGACTTTTACTACTTTTAGTTATACAATTATTATTAGTTAGAGTGTTCTTATTTCTAACTAAAATACCAAGTATAATACTACTTAAATAAGTACTAATAAGTATAATTACTCCATATTTATTATTATTTAAATATAATATCCCAACGGTATTTAAAACAAATAAAGGATTAGGAAAATGATTAAATAATAATAAATGTTCTGCTTCTTCTTTAGATATTAAATTATTATTATAACTAGTAATAATATTCATAGCATTAAGAGGAAAACCAGATACCAACGAAAGTAATACTATTAAAGTGGCATTATTACTAATATTAAATATTTTAGATATAAAATTAATTATCTTATTAGGTATATACTTAGTAAAATTATAATTAATTAATATATCAGAAATAATAAACATTGGAAGCATTGAAGGAACTAAAGTATTAAACCAAATATAAAAAGAATTAATAATAGTTTCTGATATAATAGTTTTATTAAATAATATGACTATTAAAATAATAAAAGTTAATATAACAATAATTAAATTAGAATATTTTTTCATAATAGATTATATGATATAACATAAGAAAATAGAAATGGAGAAAAATATGAAAGAAAAAATAAAAAGCTTTATTAAAGAAAATTATAAGTTCATATTAGTATTAATATTATTAGTATTATTTACCACAGTAAGATTACCATACTATATTATGACTACTGGTGGTACTATAAATATTACTGATAGAGTAGAAATGTCCAGCTATGAAAAAGATAAAGAAGGATCTATTAATATGCTATATGTTAGTGAATATGATGCTACGCCATTTTCTTATCTAGTGGCCAAAATAAAAGGAGAAGAAATAAATAGCAATAAAGATAGACAAATATCTAATGAAAGTGTTAAAGATATAAATAAAAGAAATAAAATAATGCGTGATAATTCTTTAGATACTGCCACTATTGTCGCCTACAAAGAAGCAGGTAAAACTATAAATATTAAGAGTAAAAAAAACATAGTTATGGCTAAGACTAATGATAATAACTTTGAAGTAGGAGATATTATTCTTACTGTAAATGATAATACTTGTGAAGATGTAAATGCTATTAGAGAAATAATAAATAATAGTAATGAAAATGATATAATAAAATTTAAAGTATTAAGAGATGACAAAGAGGTAGAAGTAGATGGTAAAGTAGTACTAGAGGATAATAGAAAAATAATAGGTATTATTATAACTACCGACTATGAATATGATCTAGATCCAGAAATAACTATTAAGTTTAAAAATAGTGAGTCAGGAGCCTCTGGAGGTTTAATGTTAACTCTTACTATTTATAATGCTATATCAGGTGAAGATCTAATCAAAGGAAGAAATATTGCCGGTACAGGTACTATAAATCTAGATGGTACTGTTGGAGAAATAGATGGTGTAAAATACAAAATAATGGGAGCTAATAATAGTAACATGGACATTGTCTTTGTACCAAGTGCTAATTATGAAGAAGCTATTAGTGTCAAAGAAAAATATAACTACGATATGGATATAATCAAAGTAGATACATTTAACGAAGTATTAGAGTACTTAAGAAATAATTAATAAATATCCTCTTAAGCCTATAATAGTCTTAAGAGGCACAATAGAGCCTAGGTCTCTATTGTGAAAGCTTATTTATTTTCTAAATACTTATTGCAAAATATAATTACTTATGGTATTATTAGTATGTAAAAAATAGTGAAAAGGAGGCCCTTCTTATGAAAAAAACAGTAATTAGAAATGTTAACTATTTGTTAATTTTGGGGGGGATTGAAAGTCTATTAACTTATATAAATAATGGAATTATAGATAGTTTAAATATAAAGACTATAGGGAAAACTAATAGAAATATTAGTCTTTCTTTATAGTCTT
>OGXR01000858.1_pt1 | contig 24229 bp, 22 predicted proteins | sample 1576331 | NCBI WGS metagenome assembly OGXR01 (sample SAMEA3541473, study PRJEB24748) | human gut metagenome | biome: human gut; feature: human-associated habitat; material: faeces | place: China | collected 2012 | reverse complement strand
TGCCTCAGCAGGAAGTCTGGACCTACATGACCGAGAAGGTCTCCGAGAAGAAGGACATGCAGGACAACACCGTGAAGGGCAGCCAGTTCAAGCAGCCCATGCTCGAGTTCTCCGGCTCCTGCGCCGGCTGCGCCGAGACGAGCTACGCCCGCCTCATCACCCAGCTCTTCGGCGACCACATGATCGTCTCCAACGCCACCGGCTGCTCGTCCATCTGGGGCGGCCCGGCTGCCACGAGCCCCTACACCGTCAACAAGGAAGGCAAGGGTCCCGCCTGGGTCAACAGCCTCTTTGAGGACAACGCCGAGCACGGCCTGGGCCTCTACCTCGGCCAGAAGAAGATCCGCGACGACCTCGCTGCCAAGACCCGCGAGCTCATCGCCGTTGACTGGTGCTGCGCCGAGCTCAAGGACGCCGCCCAGAAGTGGCTCGACACCTATAACGACGGCAACGCCAACGGCGAGGCTGCGAAGGCCTACATTGCCGCCCTTGAGGACAGCATCTGCACCGTTGACGAACTTTGCGCCAGCGACAACACCGAGATAAAGGCCTACGGCGAGAAGCTCAAGGCTGCCGGCAAGGCTGTCTGCGACTGCGACGCCTGCAAGCTCGCTGCCGACATCCTCTCCAAGAAGGATTACCTGAACAAGAAGTCCGTGTGGATCATGGGCGGCGACGGCTGGGCCTACGACATCGGCTACGGCGGCCTCGACCATGTGCTCGCCTCCGGCGAGGACGTGAACGTCTTCGTCTTCGACACCGAGGTCTACTCCAACACCGGCGGCCAGGCCTCCAAGGCCTCCAACATCGGCCAGGTGGCTCAGTTTGCCGCGGCCGGCAAGGAGATCAAGAGCAAGGCCCTCGCCGAGCTCGCCATGACCTACGGCTACGTCTACGTGGCCCAGATCGCCATGGGCGCGAACCCGGCCCAGACCATCAAGGCCATCACCGAGGCCGAGGCCTACAACGGCCCGTCCCTCATCATCGCCTACGCCCCCTGCGAGATGCACAGCATCAAGGGCGGCATGACGAACTGCCAGAGCGAGATGAAGAAGGCCGTCGATTGCGGCTACTGGAACCTCTACCGCTTCAACCCGGCGGCTGAGACCAAGTTTGCGCTCGACAGCAAGGAGCCGGCCGGCGGCTACCGCGACTTCCTCATGAACGAGGCGCGTTACGCCCGCCTGACCAACGAGTTCCCGGAGCGTGCCGAGGAGCTGTTCGCCAAGTCCGAGGCCAACGCCAAGGTCCGCTACGAGCACCTGCTCAAGCTCAAGCAGCTTTACGACGAGGCATAAGTTTACCTACCCACGCAGGCGGGGCTGATTTCAGCCCCGCCTTTTTGCGCTTAAAAGTGCAAAAAGGCGCCACTCCATCCGCGGCGGGCCTTGCGCTCTCGAGCGCCCCTGCTGCTCTGAGAGCGGAAATTCCCACACTGCATTGAGATGAGGTGTTTTCGGACACCATGGCATGCATGCATCCTTCTCCAACACCCCGCCCGCCGGAACGTGTTGAAAACCGGCAGGGCATGGCGTATACTAGATAACAAATCCCGCACGAAAGGGGAGACCGCCATTTGAATACGGACACCTATCAGAACGCGCTCGAATCCACGAAAGACAGCATCGAGGACGTGAACAGCGCCATCGGCTTCAGCCTCGGCAATCTCACGCTCGAAAAGCTCATCACCTCCGCCATCACGCTCGTGATCTGCGTGCTCGTCATCTGGCTCGTCATGCGCGTCGCGCGGCGCATCTCGGCGCACTCGCGGCTGTCGGAGAGCCTGAGCAGGTTCATCCTCAAGGTGCTCAAGATCGCGCTGGAGTTCATGGCCATCCTCATCGTGGCCGACAGTCTCGGCTTTAACGTTACGGCGCTGCTGGCCGTGTTCAGCCTGCTCGGCCTGGCTTTGTCGCTCTCGGTGCAAAACTGCCTGTCCAACGCCATGAGCGGCATCACCATCCTGCTCACGCGGCCGTTCGAGGACGGCGATTTCATCGAGGCCGGCGACGTGAGCGGCACCGTCAAGGACATCGGCCTGATCTATACGCAGCTGCGTACGCTGGACAATAAGGACATTTATGTGCCCAACAGCGACCTCTCGGCGTCCAAGATCGTCAATTATAGCCGCGAGCCGCAGCGGCGCGTGGACCTGACGTTCGGCGCGGACTATACCTGCCGTCCGGAGCAGGTGAAGGCGGCGCTGCACAACGCCGTGTCGCTCGTGTCCGGCATCCTGCCGGAGCCGGCGCCGTTCGTGCGCGTGTCGGGCTACGGGGAGAGCAATATTGAGTATACGGTGCGCGTCTGGTGCAAAACGGCCGATTACTCTTTGAACTGGCTCAGCTTTGCCAGCACGGACGGGCGCTCGGATTTCTCCGCCTTCTTGACCTTTTTCCCGGTGTACTCGGTAAAAGCAGCGGTCAGGGCATCCGCGTCCCGACCCTTGAAAAAGATCAGGTACTTGGGTGGGGAGCTGCTGCGGTCCTTCTTCACCGCATAATCCACACCATATTTCCGGGCGATCTTCTCAAACTCCTTGATGGAGGGGTCGGTGATCTCGATGTTGGAAACGCCCTGATTCTGGCCGATCAGCTGTTTCACCGTCTGCTTGCCGTGGGGAATCACGGGGGTATCCCGGCTTTTCTGCTTTTGCAGCTTCTTTTCCTTGCGGTGGGCAAGGTATTTGGTGATGGCGGCTTTCATCAACCGCCCGGTAAACTTTGTTCCGCTGACTACCAGCGTCAAAGTCCTGTTTTCCACTTCCTCCTGCATAGGTCATCGCCTCCTTTCCACGGATTTTGCAGGGGTGGCACTTGATACTAAGGCGGGACCACCAGCCGCCGCAGCAGGTATTTCAGCATGGCAGGCTCCTTTCAGCGCAGCTGGTCGGAGCGGTCATAGTACAGATGGCCCTGGCGCACTTTGGCATGGCTGAAAATCTTGATGTGGCCCTTTTCCTGGTTCTCCAGGCTTTTCTGGTATCCGGCCTCCGTCAGAAACAGGCGGGTCCGTTCACCTTTCCAGCCCACCGGGGAATCGTCGGTCAGCACATCGAAGATAATCATGTGCCGGGTGTCCTCGGCAAACCGCTCCAAATCCATGTACTCATGGCCGTGGTAGTTCTGCGCCCCAGCCTTGAGGCGCATTTCCTCCATCAGCTGCCCCATGGTTTTCCTCTCCGACATTGAAAAGCCTCCTTTCGCTTGCTCTTACACAACCATCAGAATCAAATCCCGCAGCTCGGCAAAATACAGCTTGCCTTGGGGCGTCACCAGCGTATAAGAGCCAAAATGTCCATGATTGTAGTAATCCTTCACGCAGAACAAGCCGTCGTTAGAGGGCTTCGCATAAGGCAGTACATTCCCGGATGCCGTGCGGTAGACAAACCGCTGTTCCAGCAGAAACCGGACAAACCGGCGCTCCGGCACAACCAGCTCTTTGGCGGTGGTGCGGAGGTTGGTGCTGTGATTGAGGTCAATGAACAGGTCATAAAAGGCGGCCTTGCTTTCCAGCAGGGCCTTTTCCTCACGCAGCGCCGCATTTTCTTCCCGCTCAGCCAGCAGTTCGGAACAGAGCTTCAGCAGCGCCTCCGGGGAGGTAGCCACTTCCCACAGCTTTTCCTTGGTCATGTAGGCTCCGTGCTTGCGGATGGTGGGCAGCACCTCGTCGAACACCCAGCGTTCAAACCGTTCCGCAGAGGGCAGCTTGCTATGGACAATCAGGCGGTACACATCGCTTTCAGGGATAAAAGTCATCTGAATGGTTTGTCCAGGACTTTGCGGATGCGGTACGTCGCGTTTCGTGACGTACCGGCAATGCCGAGAAACCGAAGCGCGAGAATTGCTATATCCCAGCGCATTTGCTACATCCAAACCAGAGAACAGGTATTTGTCGTTTTCCTCAATGACCCGGACAGAGCCGAACTCCGGGTTTTTGAAAATTTCCATTTGATTCATGTCGTGCCTCCTTTGGCATAAGAAAAGGCGGCCTCACCAGCCGCCTGCGTGCATATCGTGATTGACCTGAGCTGTGTAGTAATTGCTCACGGTTGTGGGAGCGTTGAACAACACGGTCAGCAGGTACTGCTTCATGTTGCGGATTTCGGTGGTATTGTTCCGCAGACACTCCATGACAAACTCGATGTGTGAACTATCCAGCTTCAAAAATCGGGAACGCACAACTTCGTGAGGGAAATCGCTGCCAGCAATCCGGGTGGTTTTACGCTTGGCGCAGACGGTCTCCACAATCAGCTCCACGATCTCGTCCAGATCCTCCCGATAAGTCGAAAACTCCCTGCACAGATGGTCATACTCGATGTTCTCCAGAATCAAATCCCGATAACTCTCCATCTCTGCAAGTGACATCGCATCCCTTCCTTTCCGTTCCGGCGGTCTTGCCGCCGCTGGTTCCCGGAAGGGAATGGAATCGGTTCTTGATCCCTGAGTAATTGATTCTTGGGTATTTGATTTCTCTATATTTAATTCTGCGGGCTTTTCCGTATCCGGTTTATCCAGATACGGGTTTTCCGTATCTGGTGAAGCCATATCCGGCTGGGGCGTATCCGGGTTCTTCGGCTGTGGCTGCTCATATATGACATACTCCGTATCACTGATGCGTCCCTGGCGGTCACGCAGTTTGTGCCGCACAATGTAACCGGCAGCCTCCAATTCCCGCAACGCAGCGCCTATGGCATCCACGCCCTCCTTACAGATCTTTGCAAGACCACGGGTGGTGTAATTCCAGTCCTCTGGCAAAGACAGCATCATGGAAAGCAGCCCCTTGGCTTTTAACGACAGATTTGCATTTCGTAAATGATGATTGCTCATCACGGTATAATCACGGGTCCGTTCAATGCGAAAAACGGCCATCGACCTCACTCCTTCCGACTTTTGGATATAAAAAAAGCCACAATCCCAAATCAAAGAATTGTGGCGTTCAACTTTCTCTATATTTTCTTGTGCGTTTCTTTCCCGGCTTAAAGTCGAGGATGTGTCCCTCAACAACACGGGCATACCGCTTGATTTTGATTTTCCGGCGCTGCTGGTCTTGGAGAGCATTCTGATAGCTGTCCTCTGCAAGAAACAGACGCATTTCATCACCTCTGCTCCCGTAAGCACTACACGGATGGAGAACAACAAACTCAATCATCCATCGGGTGCTGTCCTCAAAGCGTTCCACGGCAAGAATGTTATGTCCTTTCAGCTCCCTTGCTGAAATATCTTTCATAGGCGGCTCCTTTCATCGCTCCTGGTCTCTCTGACGTTTACGCTGCCATTGTTCCAATAGCTTGATAATGGTCTCCTGCATCCGCTGGGGCGTATAGCTTTTAGGAAAATACTTCCGCAAGGTATCAGAGGTAAATGTCACTCGGTCCAGATCGCTTTTCTTTTCCTCACCCATGATGACACGCATCATATCGAGGGTCAGATGCCCCTCCTGACTGTATTTCTTGAGCCGCTGGGCTTGAGAAAGAGAAGGGGTAGCCTGTTCGCTGTCCATTGCGTCCAACAGGTCTACCTGTTCCTCCTTTTTGAGAAAGGACAGCTCATAGGCAGGGTTCAGGGCAATCTTCTTTTCATCCACCATGTCCAGCAGTTCGGGAATCAACTCTGTCAGACGGATATAGCGCTGAATTTGATTTCTGCTTGAACCAGCCTGCTGAGCCAATATTTCATCGGCTCTCAACTTCGTCCCAACTTGGGACGAAGTTAAATCAACTCGCTCTCCCTGATGTTTCATGGCGTCCAGCTTCATCTTGTAGGCAAAGGCTCTTTCACTTGGGAGCAAGCTTTCTCGTTGCAAATTGCTGTCAACCATAATGATCGTGGCGGCATCATCATCCAAATCCCGAACAATGACTGGCATGGTCTCCTTGTCTGCCAGTTCACTGGCTCTGTGCCGCCTGTGTCCGGCTACCAGCTCATAACCACCCTCCGGGTCCGGTCGAGCAATCGCCGGAACCAGAACGCCATACTGCTTGATACTGTCAGCGGTCTCCATCATGGCTTCGTCATCCTTGACTTTGAATGGGTGGTTCTTAAAGGGATGCAGTTCAGACAGCGGAATCTCCTGAATCTTTTCCAGCTTTGCATCCTGACGGCCTTCTTCGGTGGAGAACAGATCATCTACCGAGGCCAGCTCTATTTTTTTCGCGCTGCTTTTCAAGTTTCAACACCTCCTTCGTCAGATTTCGATACCCCTCTGCCACTTTGCCGCCAGGGTCATGGGCGAAAATGCTTTTTCCCTCTGCACTGATTTCCTTTGCCCGGACAGAATGGGGAATTTCCGTTCCAAAGACTTTGATTTTACTTCCATAGGTCTCCCGCAGGAGAGTGGAAATCTCTTTTGCAAAGTTGGTCCGGCTGTCCACCATCGTCAGCAGGATACCGTCTATCTGGAGCTTGGGGTTGATCTGCCGCTTTACCTTGTTTACCGTGGAGAGCAGCTGTTCCAACCCTTTGGCGGGCAGATACTCCGCCTGAACGGGAATGATAATCCTGTTTGCAGCGGCCAGCGCATTGACTGTGAGCATCCCAAGGGAGGGCTGGCAGTCGATGAGGATATGGGAATATTGCCCCTTCAGCGTGTCCAGATATTGCCGCAAGATAGTCTCACGGCTCATAGCATTTACCAGGGATACTTCCATACCGGATAACTGGATGTCCGCAGGCATCAGGTCAACGCCTTCCGCATGATGCAGAATACCTTCTCCAGGTCGTATAGGCTGATCCATCAGAATTTTGCCCATTGCATCGGACAATGTAAATGGCAACTTGTCCGGTTGTGGATTTCCCAGGCTGATTGTCAGGCTCCCTTGCGGGTCCCCGTCGATCAGCAGGACTTTCTTTCCGGCCTGCGCCAGCCCAATTCCCAAGTTGGCACAGGTCGTTGTCTTGCCAACGCCGCCTTTCTGGTTGGCGATGGCGATGATTTGTGTGTTCATGACTTCACCTCATTTCTGATTGTTGCTGTTGTTTCTGGAAATAGAAAAAGCCGCCACTTCAAAATTAACAGTGAAGTGACGGCTCTTTCTATCGCCGGAATACGAGTTCCTGAAATGAAAAAAGCACCCAGCATTTATACTGTGTGCTACATCAAATTCATATTCAATTATTCAAATTAGCTCAAACTATGCCAAACTGCCACAGCCAAAAAACGAGGGAAAGGAGGGCTGAAAAGCACCCCAAAAATCGGCTCTCGGTTAACCACTTTGGGAACCACTTCCCCCTCTTTTCGCCCTCTTTTTGGCCAGTTAACCACTTGCGGACCACTAAAAATTGGATGAAATCGGCTCTCGTTTTGCCAAATTTGGTCAAACCATATCAGCCCGTTTAGATATAGCAAAAGCCCGGAAAACCTTGATTTTCCGGGCTTTTTGAACCATTTTGATATAGTCTGAGCAGTCGATTATCGCTTGCTGAACTGCGGAGCGCGACGAGCTGCTTTGAGACCGTATTTCTTCCTCTCCTTCATTCTGGGGTCACGGGTCAGGAAACCTGCCTTCTTGAGGGTTGCGCGATATTCTGCGGAATCAACGTCAAGAAGAGCACGGGAAATGCCGTGACGGATTGCGCCTGCCTGTCCGGTGTAGCCGCCGCCGTAAACATTGACGATAACATCGAACTTGCCGAGAGTGTCGGTAAGCACGAGGGGCGCGCGAACGATCATCTTGAGGGTTTCATAGCCGAAATATTCTTCGAGATCCCTCTTGTTGATTTTGATAACGCCGGTGCCGGGAACGAGACGAACGCGGGCAACGGAGCTTTTGCGCCTGCCGGTTCCGAGATACTGAGTGGTTGCTGCCATGGTAATAATCTCCTTCCCTAAAAATTATTTGAGCACGAGAACTTCGGGCTTCTGTGCTTCGTGCTTATGCTCGGCGCCGCGGTAAATGCGAACCTTGGTGAGCATCTGGCGGCCGAGGGGACCCTTGGGCATCATGCGGCGGATGGCTTCATAGACTGCGAATTCGGGCTTCTTGTTGAGGAGCTCACGATACTTGGTCATTTTGAGTCCGCCGGGATAACCGGTGTGATGATAATAAATTTTTTCGTCAAGCTTTCTGCCTGTCATGATGACTTTATCTGCGTTGATGATGATAACGTGATCGCCGCAGTCAACATGCGGGGTAAAAATGGGCTTGTGTTTTCCGCGGAGTATTGCGGCAACCTGAGATGCGAGACGACCGAGCACCATGCCTTCTGCATCTACAACGTACCACTTACGCTCCATGGTTTCTGCTTTTGCCATATAGCTTTTCATGCCATGTCCTCCAAAGGTATGTTGAATTTCTTAATTAAATAATTTTGCTAAGATTTCCGACAACGGACGGGGCTGGTGACCGCAATCCTCCACCATAAGCAAAGCACAAGGCATATTTTACTTCCGGCGGAGGCATTTGTCAAGTATTGTTTTCAAAAAAATACCCGATTTTTCAGATATATTTTTATTGTCCGCAGTGGGAATGCGGCTTTTGCAAATTGGGCATTAATCGTCATTTCCGTCCGCCTTCTCAAATTCGGCCGCAACATCGGCCAGCAGCTTGCGAATCGGAAGATTTTGAGGACATGAGCCCTCGCATTTTCCGCATTTTATGCAGTCGGAGGCCCGCCTTCCGGGTGCGGTATGAACATTTGAGTAGTAGTAATTTGCATTCCAATCGCGATGCAGCTGTTTCGCATTCATAAGCGCAAACAAGTCGGGAATCGCAATATGCTTCGGACAGCCGTCCGTGCAGTAGCGGCAGGCGGTGCACGGAATCAGCTCCATCCCCTTGTAAACACCGCGAACCTTTTCAACGGCTTCGGTTTCGGTCTTGTCAAGGGGCTTGAAGTCTCTCATATAGCTTATGTTATCTCTGAGCTGCTCAATGCTGCTCATGCCCGAAAGCACAACAAGCATCCCCGGGAAGCCTGCAGCGAAGCGAATTGCGTAGCTCGCGGGACTCCCTCCGTTGAGAGAAGCGAAGATCCTCTGCGCCTCGTCGGGAAGCTTAACAAGGCTTCCGCCCTTTACCGGCTCCATCACAAGCACGGGCTTGTTGTGTTTTCTGCACACTTCATAGCATTTGCGGCTCTGAACGCCGATATCGTCATAATCCAAATAATTGAATTGAATTTGAACAACCTCAATTTGCGGATACTCCGAAAGAATCGCATCCAGCACCTCTGCCCGGTCATGAAAGGATATGCCGAAATGCCGAATCTTTCCCTCTTTTTTCAGTTCAATTGCGGTTTCGTACGCGTTTCTCTCTTTAAAATATTTGAAGCGCGCCTTGTTTTGTGCATGCATAAGATAGAAATCGAAATAATCAACTCCGCAAAGCTCAAGTTGACTTTCGAAAAAAGGCCGAATATCGTCGTTTGTTTTGAAATATTCATCGGTAAGCTTGTTTGTCAGGATAAAACTTTCCCGCGGATAGCGCGACGTGAGGCAGGTTTTTGCTGCTTTTTCGCTTTCCCCGCTCAGATAACCGTGCGCAGTGTCAAAATAGTTAAACCCTGCCTTGATAAATTCGTCCACCATAAGGCAAGTCTGCTCAATGTCAACCTCTCCGTCCTTCATTGGAAGCCTCATGAGGCCGAATCCGAGTTTTTTGTTAATGCGTTCCATCTTGTTCATCCTTTCCTGATTAATTGCTTATCGTTATTGTTTTGCAGCGATTCATTATGCTGCGCGGAAGTTCCGATTCTATTTTAGCATTGTTGATCGCTTTTCAGGCAGATGTTTTGATATATATTTTTGAGTTCAGACTCCCCTGTTTCAGTCTCAAACTTTTGCAGTGTTTGCGATATTTGCCCGCTTATGCCCCGATTCAGCTTTTTATCGTCCCGTTCCAGTCACAATGTGCAGACCTGCATATTGAAAAACGCGATTGCATATGGTAGAATAAACTTGGGGTTGTGTTTTCAAAAGGGTTGCAGCAGCCGAAAGTACGAAGCAGCACAGCCGCGCAAACAAGGCATGACCTTTGTTTAATGATTATTAACGGATAAGTGAATACTTAGTTTATGGAACTGTCTCAAAGATTTGTACGCAAGCATCTCGAAAGGATTCATCCTTTCACAAAGGCCTGTTCGCTTGAAGCCACACGGCGCGGGCAGGATCTGCTCGGCAACGTGCTTGCAAAAACAATGCGCACAAATGTTAATATTGTCCCCGTTGATCATCCGAAACTCAGCGGGAATGTTGAACCATGCGCCTGTTTTGCGATTCCGCATGACGAGTTAAAGCGCGGAGTTATCCTCTATCTGCACGGCGGCGGATATACCTGCGGTGACATTGAATATGCAAAGGGCTTCGGGTCCGTGTTAGCTTCCGAATGCGGTATTCGGGTGCTTTGTCTCGCTTACCGTCTTGCGCCCGAAAATCCGTTTCCTGCTGCATTGGACGATGCGGTGGAAGCGTATCGCTATCTGCTTTCACTCGGCTACCTCAGCAGCCAGATCGTGCTTGCAGGCGAGAGCGCAGGCGGCGGACTTTGCTTTTCGCTTTGTTTAAAGCTTCGCCAGTTGGACTTGCCGCTGCCTTGCAGCATCATTGCAATTTCGCCGTGGACAGACCTTACCCAAAGCGGCGAGTCGTTTATATTTAATCACGATGTTGATCCGAGTCTCTGCAAAGAGACTTTGGACTTCTATTCAAAGTGCTACTCGCGAAATCCGACAGACCCGCTTGTTTCGCCGCTTTTCGGAGATGTTTCCGGGCTTCCTCCGTCCTTAATCTTTGCGGGCAAGGATGAAGTCCTTCTGGATGACTCGCGCCGTATGCACAACAAACTTGTTTCATCCGGCTGCACAAGCGAACTGGTAGAAGCCGAAGGCATGTGGCACGCCTATGTTCTTTACTGTATCAAGGAACGTGCATGCGACCTTGACCGCATCAATGCCTTTTTAAACCGTTTCCTTTCCCACGAACGCAAGCTTCGCTGGATGCGGCTGGATAACGCCGCAAAAATCTATCCCGCCGCAAAACGCAGAAAATGGAATAACTTTTTCCGTCTTTCCGCAACACTCTGCGACGAGGTGGACAAAACAGTCCTTAGGAACGCAATGGATGTCACCATGCGGCGATTCCCGTCCATTGCCGTTCGTCTTTGCAGAGGCGCATTCTGGTATTATCTTGAGGAACTGTCCTCCGCACCCGAAATCACGGATGAAAAGAGCTGGCCGCTTGCACACACGCCGTTTGAAAGCATCAATGAATGCGCACTGCGTGTCATCGTCTACAAAAACCGTATTGCAGTTGAATTCTATCATGCATTGACGGACGGCACCGGCGGTATGGTGTTTTTAAAATCACTGCTTGCCGAATACATCGAACAGAAATACGGGGTTGAAATTCCCAATGAATGCGGTGTGCTGGACAGGCTCACTCAGCCGCAGGAAGAGGAGCTTGAGGACAGCTTTTCGAAGAATGCCGGTTCCGTAAGTGTCAGCAGAAATGCGAGCACCGCATTCAAGATTCATTACACGCCGGAAAGGGATGATTTCAGGCACCTTACAACGTTCATCTTGGATTCAAACGCAGCTCTTGCCGCGGCAAAAAGCTGCGGGGTGAGCCTTACGGTGTACCTGACAAGCGCAATGCTGCTTGCATTGCAGCGGATTCAGGATGAGCAAACGCCCGATAAGCGCCGGCAAAAGCCGATTCGCGTCGTTGTTCCGGTGAACCTTCGCCGTTTATTCCCAAGCCGCACGCTTCGGAACTTTGTGCATGTCATTATGCCGGAGATCGATCCGCGGATGGGCGACTATGAGTTTTCCGAGATTCTGACATCGGTGAAGCATCAACTCGGGCTTCTTGTCACAAAAAAGAACCTTTGTGCAATGTTCACTCCGAACGTCAATGCAGAGCGTTCGCCCCTGCTCCGCGTGATGCCGCTTTTCCTTAAAAACATTGCAATGAAGCTTGTTTACGACACCGTCGGCGAACGCACAAACTGTCTTAATCTCTCTAATCTCGGGGATATTAAAGTGCCGGATGCAATGCGCCGATATGTAACACGATTTGATTTCATCCTCGGCGTTCAGGCAACCAAGCCCAACAATTGCGGAGTTTTGTCTTACAACGGCAAATTGTATATGAATTTCATTCGCAACACTGTTGAACCCGTGCTTGAATTTCAATTCTATCAGGTTTTGCGTGAACTTGGGCTTCATGTCAAAGTTGAAAGCAACGGTGCGGGCAATATATCGGATTCGAACTGAAACCGGCAATGCAGCCCGATAGTTTGAAATCAATAATTTACGGATTCAGAAAGGAGACACAATATGTACTGTATAAAATGCGGAGTTGAGCTTGCGGACAGCGAAAAAGTCTGCCCGCTTTGCGGAACGAGGGTTTATCACCCCGATATAGAAATTAAAACCACCGAACCTCCATTTCCCGAATACAAGCTCCGTGAACCCCGCATGAATCTCAGGGGTATTATGTTCATCGTTACCATGATTTTTGCCGCGCTGATCGTTCAGCTTGTTATCTGCAACATCAGCATCAGCAATGCCTCGGAATGGTCCGGCTACGCAATCGGTGCAGTGCTGCTGCTTTATGAGCTCGTTGCGCTCCCGCTTTGGTTCAAACGGCCCAACCCCGTTATTTTTGTTCCCTGCGGTTTTGCTGCCGTGCTTGCTTATCTGCTTTATATCGACCTTGCTGTTCACGGAGGGTGGTTCCTCAAGTTTGCATTCCCCGTTGTCGGTGCATACGGATTGCTCGTTACGGCGGTTGTAACACTGCTGAAATACGTTCGCCGCGGACATCTTTACATCTTCGGCGGCGCACTTATCGCACACGGAATTTACATGACATTTTTGGAAATGATGATAAATATTGCCTTTTCCGAAAAAACAGTGCTTCAGCTCAACTGGTCATACTTCCCCTTGTTCGGATGCTTTATTCTCGGAATGGGATTAATCATCGTTGCGATAAACAAACCCATACAGGAATCGCTTAAAAAGAAATTCTTTGTTTAATTTCCGATTAAGATTGGATTTCAATAAATATTTGCAATTTGAAAATGCTTATGCCCGATGTGCATGGGCATTTTCTTTTGCGCATAGCAATGCGGCTTTTCGGGGCATACTAACGGACGGCGGGCAGCGGCTTGTTTCAAGCCGTTCAACCGCAAAAAAACACACGGAGGACATTATTATGCAGAATCGACAGAACGGCAGTACCGGCAGCAATTCCGGCAGCAGTTTCGATTCCTTCTTCAACTCAAACCCGTCTCATTCAATGGGTTCGGCGAGTTCCGGGAATCAGTCCGCCTCTTCGGCAAATTGGAACACCGAAGCGGCCTCCTCAATCGACACAAAGGATCTTTCCATCCTGCAGGATGAAATGTATTCTGAAGCGTTGCTTTTCAAAAAATGCACTGTTTATGCCGGGTATTTTAACGATCCCGCGCTCAAACGCATGGCAGAAAACGCTGCCGGGCATCACCGCAGGCATTTTGATACGCTTCACAGCTATCTGAACGGCAATAACTGAGGAGGGTTACAGGCATGAACAATCAGAAAACCAACAATGCTTCCATGAGCGAACAGGAACTTCTTACGGACCTTCTTCATTCGGAAAGGGACGCCGTAAAGCAGTATGCAAGCAACTGCACCGAGTCGGGCTGTGAAAACCTGCGCAGTCTGCTTATCAACTGCATGACCGAATGCTCCGAGGATCAACTCGCCGTGTTCGAACAGATGAAGCAGCGCAATATGTATAAAACCAAGCCCGCAAAGGTTCAGGAGCTTCAAACCGCAAAGCAGGATATGACCTCGCTTCAGCAGCAAACGTGGTGATGTGCTGAAAGTGTTGATGCCGCGCAATCGCTTGTTTCGATAATGCGACACCAAATGACAGCGCACTGATATCGCTGCGCTGAAAAAATCCGCAGCAGGGACTGTTGTATCGGTTCCCAAACAAAACCGGGCAGCCCGCGAAGGGTTGTCCGGTTCTTTTTCAGCAGCAAAACATAAAACGGCTGCATGAATTCCCGCTGCACATATGTCTTGTATTATATTTGCGGCATGTCAATCAGAATCACTCAAGCATTGAGAATATTTCTCCGTCGGAGTATGTAATGAATAATCTATTTGTTATTTCTTAATTTCTTTTCATCAGTTCCTTCCGTGCGGTTTTCGGACTTTTTTACGTGCTCATTGCAAATGCTAATGCAAAACGGATCGCTGCATCCAACGACCCGTTTTGCTTCATTGCGGCGAATATCCGAATTCAGTTTTCGGGTAATTCAATTCCGCTTTGATTTTTTCAATTTATGGTTTGAGCCGTAAATCAGTTGAGGCCCATTGCGATACGCATGATGCCGATTGCATCTGCGATGTTCACAACGCCGTCCTCGTTCACGTCGCCGTGAATGAGCTGAGTTTCGGTCAGTTCAATGAGACCGAGTGCGTAACGCATTGCGAAAACAGCGTCCGCGGTGTTGGTGTTTCCGTCGCCGTTGATATCGCCGTCATGCTCCTCAACAGGAGGTTCGGGAGTGGGCTCGGGGGTAGGTTCGGGAGTGGAGGGAGTCGTGCCGGTGAAAGCAACATTATCAACGCAGACGCAGTCCTCACCCTGGCTTCCGCCGGAGTCCTTCGTGTATTCCCAAACAAAGTAGTACACGCCATCCTCGGGAGCAGTGAAGGTGTAACGCTGCCAATCTGGCTCGGTAACGCCGGACTTGCGGAGTTCAACCTGCTTGTTGACATAGAAGTTGAAGAAATCGCGATCTGTCTGGCTGCTGCAGATATAGTCGAATGCCATCGTATCGCCGCTCTGCATCGCTATGGTCAGCATGAGCTGAGACTTGCTGTTAACAACGCGCTTGTTGCCGGAACGTGCGAAAACCCTTGTTCCGTCATCAACAGCAGTGAAGGGATACTCGGTGGAAGTGCCGAACCAGAGATTTCCGCCTTCAACGTTGAGTGCTGCCGCAAGTGATTCATCACCGGTAACACTGACGGCGATAACAGCAGTGCCGTAAACACTGCCGTTAACCATGACCGTGCCGGTCACGGTTGCGGTGCCGCTGCCGCTGCCTGTAATCTTTACCCTGCGCTTGTTGCCGTCAACAACAGCAACGTTCTCATCGGAAGAAGTCCAGATAATGTCATAGAGGTTTGCATCCTCGGGTTCGCGGTTAAACTTGACGGTGACCGTTTCACCGACTGCAATATTTGCCTCGTTTGCGCTTAGGGTATAGCCCTCGAGTGCAATAGGTTCTTCGGATTCGCCGAAAAGAGTCCAATCGCAGTAAACCGTCTGTGCCTGGTCGGGATTTGCGGGGAAATCATCAACGGGGCTCATGACGATGGGCCATGCATCACCGTAAGGATCAACGGGACCCCATACGTCAACCATTGTTGCGTATGCTTCGGCAATAGTTCCTTCTTCTTTGATAACGTTCCAGAAAGTTTCTTCGAATTTATAGTCTCCGACGAAGGTGACGCTCTGGGAATAGCCGTAAACCGCACCGCAGCCTGCACGGAGGAGTGCATAGCCGGTGGTGCCGCGGCCGCTGAGCTTCATGCCCTCACAGATAGCCATCCAAACGAACGGATTGTCAAGTGCGCTTGTGATATGGTTCTCGATATATCGACCGTCAATGAACGCTTCGTTGCCGGAGCGAACCGCCCAACCGTTTGCATAATCCTCGTTGGTAATGCCCTGGTTGGTGGTAAGGCAGAGATAAGAGGAAGTGCCGCTTGCGATGCCGTGGCTGTCGTAAATGACAGCACCCTTGTCGGGGAATGCAGCAGCGATCGCGGGACCGGTTGCATCATGGCCTGCAAGAATTGTCAGCGTGCCGCCGGTTGCCTCCGCAATGGAAGTTGCTTCACGGCGATACTGATCGGTGAAGGTGGGGTCATAGCCGCCGTAATAAGGTCCGACGAGCAGAACGTTCGGAGAGGTTGCGTCACGCATTTCAACGACTTTGCCGTTGGATGCGTTGAAAGTTACGGAACCTTCTTCGGTTACATTTGCTTCAATTTTGTTGCGGAGCCTGTAGTTGTATGCACAGTGCATTCCGTTGACGGTAAAGAAGAAACCGACGGCGGTGAAATCGGAAAAGCTGTCTGCATCAACATTTTCGTTGTTGAGAGCAGCGGTGTAAACGGCGTTGATAACGTCGCTTGCGGGAAGGTTGTCAGCAAGTGCTTCGGCTTCGGCAAGTTCAATTGCCGCCCAAGCATCATCCATGCGCACCGACAATGCTGCATCTGCCGAAATGGAGCTGATTTCCTCTGCAAATGCAACGGGAATGATGCTGAGCATCATCAAAGCGGCGAGCACAACGGCCATGATTCTGCGTGTTTTCATGTGTTTCGTGTTCTCCTGTATTGTTAGTTTGCACACAGCACCGCTTCATCATTTATTCAATGCAAAAGCAATGCAGTCGTGCAGCGCATTTATGCGCCGCTTTATATTTTATAATTTATTTTTCCCGCTGTCAAGAACACTGACGTCATATTAGAATTTATATCATTTTTGCAGCGCTGCCGTTATGTAAAAAGGGTGCAAGTATTACCCGCACCCTCTTCTGAAACGTAAAAATTTCCGCCGATTATATTAATATGCTGTGCCCTCTTAATCCTTATCGGAATCGGAGTCGTCACCTTGGGGCTGCTCTTTCAGCCTCACAACAGTTGTTTCGATTCTGTGATCGCGAATTTCGAGAACATCTATGTTCATGATGTCCGTTTCAATGCTGAAGGTTGTTCCGTCATCGGCAATTCTTCCGAGGGTTGCAAACACATAGCCGCCGAAAGTATCATACTCATCGCACGGGAGCTTGATATTAAGCTGCTCTGCAACATCCTCAATCAAAGCGCTGCCGCGAATGCGCCAGTTGCCGTCCGGAAGGTGAACAATATCTTCCTCCGTCTCAATGACATCGTCCTCATCGTCAAGATCGCCGACAAGCTGCTCAACAAGATCGTTCATCGTGAGAATACCGCTCATTCCGCCGTATTCGTCAAGCACAACCACAAAACCGCGCCTTGAATGCTGCATATCACGGAACAAAACGTCCGCTTTTACGGCTTCAGGCACAAAATACGGCGCACGAACCGCATTTTCCATGACGTTTTTACGACTTCTGTCCGCAAGGCGGAAATAATCCTTTGAATTCAGTATGCCGATAACGTCATCAACGCTTTCACCGCAAACAGGAAACTGCGAATACCTGTGTTCATAAATGGTTTTTTCCCATTCTTTGTCGTCATCCTCCTCCCAGAGAATGATAATATCGGTTCGATGCGTTGCAATTTCACCTGCGGTAAGATCGTCAAATTCAAATACGTTTTGAATTATCTCTTGTTCGCTGCGGTCGATTGTGCCCTTTTCTCCGCCGGCATCGACCATCATGCGAATTTCTTCTTCCGTGACCTCTTCATCGTCGCCGTTCGGATCGATGTGCATAAGCCGCAGGACTCCGTTTGTTGAAACCGTAAGCAGCCAGACAAGCGGAGCAAAAATCGTTGAGACAAAATTCAGCAGTCCGCTGATGCTCAGCGCAAGGCTTTCGGACTTTTTCATTGCAACACGTTTCGGCACAAGTTCACCGAAAACAAGGGTGACGTACGAAAGCAGGATCGTGATAACGATGATGCAGAGTGATTCCGGTATGTTCGGAATAAGCTGCTTGATGTATTGAGCAAAGTTTTCCGCTGCAAATGCACTTGCAAGGAAACCGGCAAGAGTTATTGCAACCTGTATTGTTGCAAGAAAGCGTGCCGGCTGCTTTGTCAGCTTCGCAAGGCGTTTTGCGCGTTTGTTGCCGCTTTCGACAAGGATTGCAAGCTTTGCATCGCTCACGGAAAGCACGGCGATTTCAGCACACGCAAAAACTGCGTTCAATGCAATGAGTACAATTTGCAAGACAATTTGCCAAATAATGGTTCCGGCATTATTGCTTGCTGCGGCGGTAAGTGCGTCTTGTGCGTGGAAAAATCCACGTATAAGCGGGTCGATGTCTGTCATAGTCAGATATCCTTTCAAGATTCCTTTCAAATTCGATTTTTTCTGCAGTTTCGCCGCAGGAGGAATTGTGTGCGGAAAGCGCGAACACTATTTGAATGTAACAAAAAACATAGCCAAACAAACTGCGCTCGTTCGGTTATGCCCGTTCGTTCCGTATTCGGTTATGCTGACACTTTCGGTCGCTGCTGTCGCAACTGTCCACAAAAAACCTCTCTGCAACTGTTCTGCTCCTGATATTATACACAGTTTCGGCTGTGTTGTCAACACCCTTTGCATGAATGTCATGTTGTTCGAAACTCTTTTGCGAATATATATTGTTTTTCATTGAAAAAAACCACACCTTATGGTAAAATGCGATTGAAAAAGACAGTTAACGGAGGAAACCTGTATGCGGCGCGCGCTGAGCATAATCGCTCTTGTTTTAACAGGAGCCGCGTTCATTCTTTTGTGCCTTATTTGGGTGCTGCGAATCAATGCGATTATACCTGTTCTGATGTTTGCGGCAGCAATCATCCTGCTTGGGATATGCAAAAAAATGCCTGTCAAACCTCAAACCGGCATTGACAAATCACAAATTAGCAATGATGCTTTTTTTGATGAAGACAGCAAGTAGGTGCGTTCACCCCGCCGTCGTCCGCCGCACGGCGAATGATGCACAGTAAATTAAAGCGAAATCAAAGAACCAAAGACTGATACCATGAAAAATAAAACAGACAATACCGCGAAAAAATCAAACCTGAAGCGTTTTGCTTCCTATTATAGGCCGCATATCGGCATGTTCACTGTCGACATGCTTTGTGCGTTGTTCATTTCATCCGTGGACATCGCCTATCCCCTGCTGTCCAAACTGGCACTGGATCGCTATCTTTCCGCAACCGCGCCGCAATACCGCCCGTTTTTCATTCTTATGGCGGTATGTTTCCTGCTTTATATCCTTCGCACCGGTGCAACATATATCGTCACGGCACTCGGGCACAGACTCGGCGTTCATATTGAGGCCGATATGCGCCGCGATGCTTTCACGCATCTTCAGCAGCTCGGCTTCAGCTTTTACGACAAATCACGCACGGGCAAATTGCTGTCGCGCTGCACAAACGATCTTTTTGACGTTACGGAGCTTGCTCACCACGGTCCGGAAGATGTTTTCATTTCCATGCTGACATTCATCGGCGCGTTTGTTGTAATGCTCACAATAGAGTGGAGACTTGCGCTCGTTCTTATTGCCGTCGTTCCTGTTATGTTGATTTTCGTTATGAATCTGCGGAAACGCATGAGCCGCACCTCGCGCAAGGTCAAAGAAGGCATGGCGGTTATCAATTCGCAGATCGAATCCTCCATAAGCGGCGCACGGGTTGCGAAAGCCTTTACGAATGAGGATTATGAGATTTCAAAATTCGAACAGGGGAACGGCATTTTTGTCAACTCCAAGTCTGCGTATTATAAAACTATGGGCATGTTTATGGCGGGAATGGAGTTTTTCACAACCATTCTCAATGTCATTGTGCTTGCCGTGAGCGGTGTGCTTATTATGAAAGGCGAAATGACGACAACGACGCTTATCATCTTTATGATGTATATCTCATCGTTTGTTACCCCGATACGCAAGCTTTCCGCATTTGCGGAACAATACACAATGGGCATGGCCGGCTTTAAACGTTTCACGGAGCTGCTCGATACAGAAGCCGAGATTCAGGATAAACCCGATGCAATTGAGCTCAAAAACGTTAAGGGCGACATTGAGTTCAAAAACATTTCCTTTGCGTACGGTTCCGGCGGCAATGTGCTTGAAAACATTTGCCTCAGCATCAGGCACGGACAGACACTCGCGCTTGTCGGTCCTTCCGGCGGCGGCAAAACCACTCTTTGCCACCTTTTGCCCCGTTTTTATGATATAACCTCCGGCAGCATCACCGTTGACGGAATTGATATTCGCGATGTTACGCTTTCATCACTGCGCCGCAATATCGGCATCGTTCAGCAGGATGTGTTCCTTTTTGCCGCGAGCATCAAAGAAAACATTCGTTACGGCCGAATCGATGCAACCGATGAAGAAATCGTGCAGGCAGCCGTTGCGGCGGAAATTCACGACGATATCATGAAGATGCCCGACGGATATGACACCATCGTCGGCGAACGCGGCATAACGCTTTCCGGCGGGCAGAAACAGCGTGTTTCCATCGCGCGGATTTTTCTGAAAAACCCGCCGATTCTCATTTTGGATGAAGCAACAAGCGCATTGGATTCCGCAACCGAAGCGCGCATCACGCAGGCGTTCGACAGGTTGAGCAAGGGCAGAACAACGCTTGTTATTGCACACCGTCTCTCCACAATTCGTAACGCGGATGAAATTGCCGTTGTTGACGAACACGGAATTGCCGAAATGGGAACCCACGATGAACTTCTCGCCGCCGGCGGCGAGTATAAAAAACTGCACGAAGCGCAAAACAGGTTTTACGTTTCTGTCTGAAGAAATCAAACTGCAAAAGGAGTCCTGAATTATGAAAATACCTAAGAATGTGAACGTCGTCAACGATTCGTACCGTACACTGAGTGAACGTGCCATCATGCTGCGCAACACGCTTGAAAAGCTCGGTTACAATGTTGAATGGGGCTATTATGACCGCCACACCGTTACCGTGAACGGGGACAACTTTCTTGAATACTATCCCATCCCCGTTCTGACCGTGAACGGAATCTGCGATATTGCCGTTGACTTTTTGCAAGTGTCGATCGACGGCAAGCTTTTCGCCGCCGAGTTTGAAGAAAAGCTCGATTTTGCAAAGCTTAAATCACACGGGTTTGAATGCTACGGCGCTGAGAACTATCTTGAAAGCCTGTATGTTCCCGGAATGAGTTTTGAGGAACTTGTTCAAATCGTCCGCGCCTGCGGCGAATCCGAAATCGGTGTTGCGGCAGCGTTCGAGGGCGAACCGCTTACGAAAGAAATCCTTGAGCTTATGCAGGTTTTCATCAACATGGGCACACACACCGAAGCGCACAGCCCGATTGACGAGGGCGATGAAACCGAAAAAAACGCGCTGAACGGAATCGATGAAAGCACTCCGGCTTTTCAGGTTGCGGATGCGCTGTTAAACGAATGATGTTTTTACATAAGGAGAGGAAAAATGCTTAACTATATTCTTGATGAACTGAAGAAAATTATGGCAATAGACAGTCCGAGCGGATTCACGCGCAAAGCTGCGGATTACATCATGCAGCAGCTCCGCGAGTTCGGTTTTGAGCCTGAGCTTACCCGCAAGGGCTGTGTGCTCTGCTGTCTCGGCGGCGAAGGCAGCCCGGTTGTCTTCTCTGCACACATTGACACCCTCGGCGGAATGGTATCCGAAGTCAAGAGCAACGGAAGGCTTAAGCTGACCCGCATCGGCGGCATGAACGCAAACAACGCCGAATGCGAAAATGCACGTGTCTATACCCGTGACGGCAAGGTTTTTGAAGGCTGTTTCCAGATGAACAACCCTTCCGTTCACGTCAACGGCGAATACGACAGCCAGAAGCGCAGCTACGATAACATGGAGCTTGTGCTTGACGAAAAAGTGTTTTCCGCCGACGAAACAAAAAAACTCGGCATTGCAACGGGCGATTATGTCTGTTTTGATCCGCGCACAAGAATCACCGAAACAGGCTATATTAAAAGCCGTTTCCTCGACGACAAGCTCAGTGCGGCGATTCTCATGGGCATTGCAAAGGCAATTAAAACAGAAAAGCTTTCTTTGACCCGCAAAGTTTACATCTATCTCACCGTATTTGAAGAAGTCGGCCACGGCTGCTCAAGCGGTATTCCCGCCGATGCCGAAGAGATCATCAGCGTTGACATGGGCTGCGTCGGCGACGGACTTGAATGCAAGGAACATCAGGTTTCCATCTGTGTAAAAGATTCACACGGTCCGTATAATTACGATGTTACGTCCCGTTTCGTTGAGCTTGCAAAGAAGCATAATCTTGATTACGCGCTTGATGTCTATCCCTTCTACGGTTCCGATGCGGATGCGGCGCTTGATGCCGGTTACGATCTGCGCCACGGACTTATCGGAGCGGGAGTTTATGCTTCCCACGGATATGAACGTTCCCACATTGACGGCGTAAAAAACACTTACGAACTTGTAAAGGCCTATATTACCGAATGATTCAATGCGACTTTCTCCGAATCATTTGATTCCCGAAAAAAGGATATAACCACCGACAGCTGCGGTTCGAGCTTCATTGTTCCGAAGTTTCGAATCGCAGTTTTGTTTTTCAAAGTGAGAGATGTGCATTTGTTAATGCATTTTCTGCATTACTGAGTATAATTTTAGTTTGAATTGTGGCAAAACTGTTAACAAACGGAAATTGCGCATGTTCCTGAATTGCACCCGATACGACTGCTGCGTATAATAGCAGGGTAATCGGCGGAACACTGCACGATCCGTACGGACGAATGCAGCCGGCGTTTATATCCAAACAGATTATTCAATCATTCACCGGAATGATTTTATTGACCGAAAGGAGATTCTATGGATAAGGTTCAATATTACCGCAGAAAATCCCTGCCCCTTGAGATGCACAAGATTTGCATCGTTCAAAAAACACGCATCCCGTCCGTTGAAGAACGCGTCAGCGCAATTCGCGAAGCGGGCTTCAATTCATACTGCCTCCGCAGCGAGGATGTTTACCTCGACATGCTGACCGACAGCGGCGTCAACGCAATGACCAACGAACAGCTCGGCGCGATGATGGTCGGCGACGACAGCTATGCCGGCAGTGCAACCTATTATCGCCTTGCTGCCAAAATCAAAGAGATTTTCAACAAGGATTATTTTCTTCCCGTTCATCAGGGCCGCGCCTGTGAACATATGCTTGCGCTTGCGTTCGTGCAGCCCAAGCCCGGTTCGATCGTTCCGATGAACTTCCAGTTCGGCACCTCTGTCGGCAAAATCAAATACTGCGGCGGCGACTACGTTATCTGTTTGCAGGAAGACGGACTTAACAGGCAGAGTTCCAACCCGTTCAAGGGCGATTTCGATCTTGAAAAGCTTGAGCGCGTGCTCAAAGAGCAGGGCGACAATATCGCCTTTGTCCGCATTGAATCCGGCACAAATCTCATCGGCGGCCAACCCATTGCGCTTGACAACATGCTTGCAGTATCCGAACTGTGCAAAAAATACGGAGTGCTTTCCATTCTTGACGCAAGCCTGCTTCAGGACAATCTGTACTTTATCAAAACCCGCGAAACCGCCTATTCCGACAAGAGCATTCGTGAAATCGTGCGCACCCTTTCGGACGCAATGGACATCATCTATTTCTCCGCACGCAAACTCGGCTTCGGCAGGGGCGGCGCAATCATTCTAAATGACAAAAAGCTCTTCGAGCATATCAAAACCTTTGTTTCAAGCTTTGAGGGCTTCCCCACTTTCGGCGGCATGAGCGTTAAAGAGATGGAAGCTATCTGCGTCGGGCTTGACGACACAATGGATGAAAATATTATTGCTCAGGGCCCGCAATTCATCGAATATCTCTGCAATGAGCTTGAAGATGCAGGCATTCCCGTTGTCACACCGCCCGGCGGTCTCGGCTGTCACCTCGACGCAATGAAATTTGTTCCGCATATCGCCCGCAAGGACTATCCGGCGGGCAGCCTTGCAGCTGCAATCTATATCGCTTCCGGCGCAAGGGGCATGGAGCGCGGCGGAATTGACGAGCCGTGGGACGACGCCGATGTTGAGCCTTACGGCGCAATGGAACTCGTTCGCCTTGCCGTGCCGCGCAGGGTATACACCGTTTCGCAGATGAACTATCTCATTGACCGCATCTGCTGGCTGTATGACAACAGGGAGCTTATCGGCGGGCTGAAGTTCGAAACCGAAGGACCGCACAATTTCTATGACAAGCTGAATTCTGTGTCCGACTGGCCGGAGAAGCTTGCAGCAAAATTCCGCATGGATTTCGGCGACTCGCTTTGAGCCGCATCCGACCGTCGGAATTGCGGGCGTGCTGATTGAATTCCCTTTCATAAAAGTGAATTGGTCAGCACATTCCTATTTTTAATACGCCATCTTCTCATTACCTTTACCGAGCAACACTGCCCGCCGGAATTTTCCGCAGGCGGTGCTGTTCATTTTTTTCTGTCGAACGACAGCATATACCGAATTGCGGCCGAACTATTAAGAAAATATGGCCAATCTGTTAACGATATTTGTAAATATTTCGACATTTGCATTTTCGGGGGTGCAAAACCATTGTGTTT
>OGXR01000843.1_pt1 | contig 24389 bp, 20 predicted proteins | sample 1576331 | NCBI WGS metagenome assembly OGXR01 (sample SAMEA3541473, study PRJEB24748) | human gut metagenome | biome: human gut; feature: human-associated habitat; material: faeces | place: China | collected 2012 | reverse complement strand
AAACTGTGATCCGATTATTGACGCCCACGGTCTTGTGGTGGCTCCGGGACTTATCGACGTCCATGTGCATTTCCGTGATCCGGGCTTCACATACAAGGAGGATATCCACACCGGTTCCCTGGCTGCCGCAAAGGGTGGCTTCACAACTGTCGTGTGCATGGCAAACACAAAGCCTACAGTGGACAATGTGGATACTCTAAAGGACAACCTCACACGTGGAAAGCAGGAAAAAATCCGTATGTATCAGGCCGCTGCAATATCGCACTCCCTCAAAGGACAGGATGAGGTTGACATGGCAGCTTTAAAGGAAGCCGGAGCATGTGGCTTTACCGATGACGGCATCCCGCTTACAAATGCTGCTTTCTGCTACAGAGCCATGCAAAATGCTGCAAAGCTGGATATGCCGATAAGTCTCCATGAGGAGGACCCTGCATTTATCAAAAACAACGGCATCAACCACGGAAAAGTATCTGACGCTCTCGGTATCTACGGCTCACCATCCATCGCTGAGGAAGCCCTTGTCGCAAGAGACTGTCTGCTTGCGCTGCGCAGTGGTGCCGACGTTGTGATACAGCACATCAGCTCCGGTGTATCTGTTGATATAGTCCGCACCTACAAAAAGCTTGGTGCAAGGCTACATGCCGAGGCCACCCCTCATCACTTCACACTGACTGAGGATGCTGTCCTAGAGCACGGCACACTTGCCAAAATGAATCCTCCTCTGCGCACTGAAGCAGACCGCCAAAAGATTATAGATGGACTTATCGATGGTACAATTGACCTTATCGCAACAGATCATGCGCCTCACAGCGCCGAGGAAAAATCCAAGCCTGTAACCGAAGCTCCAAGCGGTATCATCGGTCTTGAGACATCTCTTGCTCTTGGTATCACAAGTCTTGTCAAACCGGGCCATCTGAGCATTCTTGAGCTTTTGGAAAAGATGACTATCAACCCTGCCAGACTGTACCACATGCCTTACGGTACTATCTCAGAGGATGCTGCTGCAGATTTTGTCATCTTTGATCCTGACGAAAAATGGGTACCATGCGAATATGCATCAAAATCATCAAACACACCTTTCACCGGCATGGAACTGACCGGTAAGGTTAAGTACACCGTATGCGGTGGAAATGTGATTTATTCGGATAAATAAATTGTGTATGCACTATTAAATAAGCAGATTGTGAACGCATGTGTTCACAATCTGCTTTTTTCTACTTTTCCACCAGCTCCAGGCAGTCTCCATAGTGCCTCTGCAGTGACTTTAAGTCCATAATCATCACATAAAATACTCTGCCATTGTGCACTGAATCCACTATCCTGCCATGATCGAGCACTGAAATATATGTGCCGTCTGCTTTTCGCATATGAAAGAAAATATAATCATTTGAGTGTCCTCCGTTAATCTGCGACCATATGCTTTTTTGACAGCTTTCCTGTTCATCCGGGCGTATCAGATTGCAGAAGCTCTTACCTGTATATGCAAGCAGCTCGTCCATATTTTTACAGCCTGTAAGCCGAAGCAGCTCACTGTTTGCAAGCAGAATCTCATCATTTTCTTTATCTGCTCTGTAAACAATGAAAGCTCCAGGCAAATTATTAATAATATCCTTCACTGCAAAACCAAGCTTTGCGCGGCTCTTTACATGCTCACCCTCACGATATGCCATGCAGCCGTTCTTCCCACGCATTTTCACCTCATAAAGTGCCATATCCGCACACCGCATGAGCTGTGAACGGTCATCAGCCAAAACAGGATACTCTGCAAAGCCCAGTGAAATGGTAAATGTATGCGCTTCACCTTTACAATAAAAATTCCTGGTTTCTTCTGTAAACTTCTTAAGGAAAGGCTTTACATCCACTACCGTGCAATCCGGCATGAAAATGCTAAACTCATCGCCTCCGTTTCTACCGAGTATAACATCCTTTGAAAAATATTGCTTCATGCTCTCTGCAAGCTTCTTAAGTGCACCATCACCTGCCGCATGTCCATACACATCATTAACAAGCTTGAAATCATCAATATCAAGCATCGCCACAACACAGTGCTTTTGCGGATTCTGCCTCATATATTGCTCAACCTGCTCATCAAAGCCGTGCCTGTTGTAGATACCGGTCAGTGCGTCTGTCACAGCAAGTCTCTTGAAATTATTCCTGTTTTCATTGATTAAAATCAATGCTACTGTAAGCCCTGTCAAGAGCAGGACTATAATTACACCTCCGATAAACATGTATATCAGATAGTTATTATTGTAAAACCCACTCTTGGGTAAAATCTCAAGCCTCCACTTATCTCCATACACGTCAAAGTCATATATCACCGGATTGTTCAGCTCTTTCTTTGAACCGTAAACCCACTCATACGAATCATCCCACGGCGCAGCACTCTTCTGCAGACTGTACTTGTATCCAAAATCGGAAAGAGCCTCTACCGATGCAGAAAAAATATCCGGAACCTTAAGTATAACAATTGTGAAGCCCCAAAAGCTCTTCTGACCATTTTCATCCTCTAAATAAACAGGATTGCGCACCGCTATGCCACATCCGCCCTGCTTCAGCTTAAACGGTCCCTGCACGATCACGGTATCATTATCCCTCGCATAGCGTGAAATCTCTCCCCTGTCACTATCATTTATCAAATCTATCTTACCGGATTCGTTCCCCTCCTCAGGATATATTTCAGTCACAACTCCATTCGGTGCTATCTGTATACTCTGAATCGAAGTGTCCATCATATTTGCAGCAACATCATAAAATCCATTAATATTTCCATCATCGCTTATGACAACCTGCTTTAAGGTATCGGTAAATCCTATTCCCTCCATAAGCTCGCCCTTTATACGCTCCGCATATGTCATCGCATTGAGCTTTGCATTTGTCCTGTTCTGCTGCTCCTGACTCTTTCCAACTATATATATCAAGCCGATTAACGCACACATACTCAATATAAATACCACTGCCGGAACAATAAATCTCTTTTTTAGCTTTTTCATTTGTATCACTTTCTAAAATCAATGTCTATCTGTTCTATATGATTTTAATATTATAGCTTTACGATAAGAAAATGTCTATAAATTTACATAAATTTCCAACGCTTCAAACCCATAAGCAAAACTAAAAGAAGCCTCACTCATTATTGAATGAAGCCTTTACTTTTATCATAAGTTATATTTGTTTATCCGGCAGCAAAAGTAATCTATCTATTACCGGATGAATAATTGCCGTTTCTGTAATCTGATTAATTGCACAAAGTTTCTTCCCTGCATCCTTACTGGATGCTCCACAATGATATACCTTCTCGGTTTCTTCACCATAATCAAGTACAATCAATCTGTCGTGACAATCAGGATTCGGCTTAATCCGAATCGTTGGATATTCATTTTGAAAATCCGTCACTAAAGAGTTTGTAAGAAATCCTCTCCCACCTTTTCCATTCTCTGTGAACAAAATGACTTCCACACCATCTGCTTTCTGTGAAAGGTGTTGTAATGATTTTGCATTCATATAATCATCCACAACATAGATTGATTTCTTTGCCTGCTGATAGATTTCTATGTATGCAATGTCAGCTTCTAACTTCTGGCCTTTATAAATAACAAAATCCTTTTTATCCTTATCCGTAATAAAGTTATCTGCTAAAATGGTCACATCTTTTTGAATGAACTCTACTTTTTTCTCCATTCGATCCTGTCTCTCAGTTATCGTTCCAACCTTCGCTGTTAAAAGTTCCATTTCATTTCTAGTAACAAACTGTTGATTTTGACTAATATAGTGACACATCTCCCTAAAAGTGCGCATTATAAATATACTCTGCTGTTCTGCCAATTCTCCACGAAGAACTGTCGCAAGCATATAAATTCCTTGTTCTGTAAATGCATATGGTAATTTTCTACGGCCGCCTTCTTGCCCTTCAAAATAACCTATATTCCGTGAAGTCACAAATTGTGATTTCACCAATTCCACTTCTTCTTTAGTTAGTTGAAACATAAAATCTTGTCAAATTACGTTTTACTTGTTGATTTAAATTTTTAACTTGATAACCATAAATTTCTGCCAAATCCTGATCCAACATTACTTGCTGTCCACGAATTATATACACCTTACTACGAATATCATCCGTAGTAATCAATTCTTTTGTTTCTTCCATTATTCATCCACCATGCTTTCCATTTGCTCCAGTTTCTGCAATGCTTTCATATATGCCATCAATCTTTTATACTGTTCGTCCCCAAGACTGTGAATCTGCTTTAATATCTTAATATCCGACCTGGTAACTTCATAATCCATATCTGTATCTTTATACTCTGGATCAATTCCTGACGACCTTTTATATTCTTGCCGGAATGCCCTTCATCAGAATATTCTCCAACAATCTACATATCTTGAAATTCTGCATATTTTCTTATCTTGTCTTTCTGTACATCCAGGCTGTATCCATCAACCTGAATTGCTGTAGACACACGAGTATATATGTAACATCTTGTTTTCTTCTTCAATAATCTTACACTCCTATTTCGGTAATACTAATGGCGAATTTTTCAATAATCCTGCAATAACAGAGTTGTATTTGGCTGTTCCATAGTCCTCAACGATGCTTGTTATTCTAGCCCCGGCATCCTTGGAAGAAGCACCACACAAAAAGACTCTCTCATCCGCTGTTCCATAATCCAACACGATAAAACGATCATGGAATATGCCACCAGTCTTCTTCATTGACAGTTTTACAGTTGGATATTCCTTACGGAAATCCGTATATTCTATGTTGTGAAGTTTATTATTCCCAACATTATCGCTAAATAAAATAATATTTACTCCTGTCGGAGAATTCTTAAGATGTACCAGCGTTCTTAAACCAATGTAATTATCAACCACATATATTGATGACTTTGCCTGCCTGTAAATAGACTCGTAAACCTCATCCGCACTACTAAATTTTGCATTAAACATAAGCCATTTTTCATCATCATCTGAAATGAAGCTATTCATCATATCAGCAAGCTCAGATTTTGTTACAACATCCTTCAATCCCTCCACAACATCGGAGATTTGCTTTTCAATGGATATCATATCTGAATTTATCTTGCTTATTTCAATTCTGTTATTGGCAGTCTCCATACTTAGCTGAAGTAGTTCGCGCTTCCCTATCAATTCCCTGTTTTCTAATATGTAATCTTTCATTTTTTTGAATGTTCTCACGAGGTCAATACTCTGCTTAACTGCAAGGTCACCTTTAAGTATCGTCATAAGCATGTATATACCTTGTTCAGTAAAAGCATTCGGCAAATATCTTGAACCGCCCCAACTTGAGGTCAAATTTTTTGACCTCAAGTTGTTAACCTCTTCCTTGGTAAGTTTAAATGCAAAATCTGATGCGAAACGCTCACTGTTATTTTTGACCTGTTGATTAAAAGCTTTGGTTGAATAACCATATATTTTAGCCAAATCAAAATCAAGCATTACCTTATAACCTCTTACTTCATAGGTTTTGGCCTTAATTAATTCCTCTGTTACTTTGACAATTTTTATTTCTTCTTTTTTATCTTCTTCCATGTATATTCCTTTCACTGACATTGTTTCTATAGTTTATTTTAGTGAAGTAGCAAATGGCAGCCACATTATTATAAGTACATTCAATCCTGCTTAGCTTCTAAACAGATCGGATTCGATACGTTTAAATTCATATATCCTACGCAAACACTCTCATATCACTTACATCTGTTATCCAGACCAATTTCTCCAAATCAATAATCTGATCTGTAAAAATAGTATCAATTGCATCCGGGACTATAATTTTTACAAGTAAATCTGTATGAATTCTTAAGTCTATAGCATCTGAATGATAACCTAAAACATCAAATTCATAATCTTCTATCCCCTTCATATTCAAATTTTGTATGCACCACTGAATATTTTCTACCGTGTTATATTTTGAAAAATCTCTATCCACCTCAGTATGTGAGAGATTAATTATACGTTCTTCTACTCGATCTGAATAATAAGAAAAGTAAGGAAGCTTTATATTTCCCATCTCATCAATATGGATTTCGTTCCATTGCTCACCCTCATCATCTTCAAGAACACTATAAAATATTCCTTTTCCAACTACAAATACTTCCAAAGTCATGGATCCATCGGATGTTATCGATGACAAATACTGAATATCCAATCCTAATTCCCGAATTTTATCTAAATCGAAACGTTCTTTATTCTTAAGATAGTTAATCATTGACTTATAGTAACTATTATCATGATGACTATTCATAAAACGCTGTAATGCTTCATCAAATTCTTTCGCGATTTCATATTTCTCCACATATTGTTGCTCGGATTTGCATCCAGTTTTTATCTTCATCATATTCAATTATTCTTTTGCCATCATGAATTTAAGTGGCTGAAAGCTTATGATACTCGCAATCTCACTTCTCAGTGTTTCAACCTTTGTTACTTCTAACATACCCATTTTCTTGAAAAGTTCTTTGTCATCTGAAATCAATAAATTAAAATCAGTTTCTGCGATACATTTCCTACAACCAGGGATCTCAACAATCTTATCAGAATATTTCTTGCAAAATGCTTTCTCCGATATCTCCATCATCTTTGTAACATCCGATACAAGAAGATACATTTTCCCATCATGAAATATTTTTGTCTTAAACATAATGCTTTTCATTGCATCCCCCTATTCTGGCTTATCATCCTATTAGTATTAACTACTAGTTCTGTTTCTCCACAATACTCTCCATTGTTTCCAGCTTCTGCAAGGCCTTCATATACGCCATCAGTCTTTTATACTGCTCATCACCTAGACTATGTATCTGTTTTAAAATTTTAATGTCTGACCTAGTAACTTCATAATCCATATCTGCATCTTTATATTCCGGGTCAATTCCCTTCCCCGTTAAAAGCTGCTCTGGTGTAATATCCAATGCGTCACATATAGATAACAGACAGTCTGCTTTGGGATTTGTCTTTTTCTTTTTCCAGTCACTGATGTTGCTTGTTGCAATCCCGGTTCTTCTCGACAGTTCCAACTGGCTCATGTTCTTCTGCTCCATTATGTAAAAAATTCTTTCACTGATAATCATGTGTGTTCCTCCATCAACATTTCGCATATATCCGTATTTATATATTTATGCATCCGTCATTACGGTTATAATATCATGCCGCAACTTTTCTTTCAATAGAGATTTTTGTATTTCTGAATTTTTCTATATTCTTCGATTTATAAAATTCGACATGCAACTGTTTTATTCTTTTCACGAGAAGATAACGATCCGGATCTTGCAAATTGTCCAAGTCCATTGCTTCCGCATACTTTGCTACCATTTCTCCAATAAAATTTGCTAAATCACTCCATGCATCTCTTTCTTTTAGAACCACTTTATTCTTAACCATAATTAAAATCCTTTCTGACATTATTCATACTAACTATCATGCTATTTCACAAATTGGCAAGCAGTGCCCCGGTATATACCATGCGCATTTTTGCTTGTTGGGGAAGTCTTTGTTTTTTAGAAATCACTCTATCGGGGCAATTGATGACTTTTTAGAAATAGTTGTTCTCAGATTTTCTACAAAATTAGAAAAAGCCCAAACCACAAGGGTTTGAGCTCCATTTGTACATTCGTATTTTCTGCTTTTGGGTATAAAATCTCCGCTGTTAAATATGGAACATTTGTTTGTTTCGTCAAATCTTACTTGCAATTCTCTCTTTCTTCTTCGGCAATTCTTCCCACATGCTCTCAACCAGTTCGCACAGAAACTGCCGATTATCCACATCATCAACCAGAATCATTTTTTTCGCACCATCATATGGCGGTTCCATCTCAGCATCCGGCATCATTTTCACTGCCACCGGAACCGGCTTTACTAAAAATCTGTCAATGCGCACTAACACCTTGCTCCGCATTAACATTCTCAGACATTGTATCGATTTTATCTATTTAATCCAAACATACTTTCTACCAAAGCAAATGTCTCATCAATACTCCGGTTTTCGTCTCTTGTTATTACATTAAATCCAGATTTTTGAAACATCATATATCTTTCCTGTGAATTAACTCTTTTCAGACATTCTCTGAAATTTATCATAGCATCCTCTGGATTATCTTCTTTCAATAACAACTGATATAAAAACTGTTTTTCCTTATCTGGTCTTTCAAAAAATCTCTGAACAGAAATATTCGGATCTGCTAACATAATCAAAACATGATTCTCATCTGAAATCTTATGTAGAATTTCAACCGGAATATTAGTATCCACAAATATTCTTTTCTTTGTTCTTGAAACCAAGTTCTTTAAAATTTCAAGTTCTAAGACCGTACATTCTTTCGTAACACCATTTACCCATGCCTCATATTCATCTGGAGTTCTTTTTACAAATTCTCTCCAATCCTGTAAATCTCTTGTGTAAGTAAGATTAGGAAACTCCTTGGCATCCAAATTTTCTAAAAGCCTATCCTGATAATTTTCTTCGCATACAATTCCGTCATATTTTTCTGCCAGGAGTTTTACCATTGTGGATTTTCCAGCATATGCTGTTCCATTAATAAAGTATACATTTTCAAACTTCATAACAATCTTACTACTCCCGTTTATCTTATAGACTTAATTATCATATCAATAATTTCACCAACAGCCTTTTTTATATCATTGCCTTCCCATCCAAGTTTCCAATCATCCTCTAAATATACATCAGAAACAACATATATACCCGTTGCTACACATTTTCTATAATTAGCTATTGTAAACAAACCAACACCTTCCATTTCAACACAAAGTGCTCCTTTGTCCCGATAATCCATGACTTGTCCCCACGTTTCTCTATAACCTGCGTCCGTTGTCCAATGAAGTCCTCTCTTATATAGAATTTCTGCACTTGTTATCATTTCTTCAATCTCGTTCGTCAAATCCTTCGATGAATGAATTATATCATAATCATATCCGTACAACCTTGCTACTGCAGTATCATTAAAAGCGCCGTCCGTAAGAATAATCTCTCCCGGAACTAATTCTGGTTGTAAGCCTCCGGCATATCCAACATGAATTAATTCTTTAACGCCTCCGGCAATTAAATCCTCCGCTTGTGTAGCTATCGCAGGCGAGCACATATGCCCTTTTATAAAACCAATGTTTTCATTTTTATTAAACACATACAGCTTCCCACCTAATGGATATCTATATTCTCCTACATTTCTTGACACCATTTCATCAAAAATGTCATCAGCAAGAAGATATACTCTATCCGGTATTTTGATTTTATTAATATCAAATCCAGCATTTTTTAATTCTACTCTGACAAGTTTCTTAGGATCTGTTAATGCATTATTTCTGTCCACTATTTTCTCCTTCAAATGTCATTCGGCATCACAATAGTATCTTTTGTAGCAAAATTTATGTGTATCTTTTGAATATCCAAATTGTGTTTGAAACTTCTTATTGCACTTGCATATTCGCCATTTGTTTCTTCACTTTCCGGCCAGGTTTTTAAGACAACATTATCCAGCGAATATTCTTTTCCGCCGACAATTGCCTGAATATTCTCAGGAAACTCCAGTTGTCTCATTTCTCCTATACTATGCTATATGTAAAGACTTAATCAAAAAATCTACGACACTCTTTTCATATTGATCTTTTATGATATTTTCTTTGCTTTCTTCAATACTTCCATCAACAAAATATTTGCCGTTTTCTTTATTGATTGATAATGAATCAAGAGGCCATCCTTCAAATCTTTTTGATGAAGCTTTATCAATCATATAGAATGATCCGTTTTTTTGAGCTGCCATATTGTCCATAAACGATGAAATTACTCCTTGATTATAAACTGCAATTCCATCTAGGTAATATGCTGTGACTTTACCTCCAAGCCCTGTAATAAGTTTTGAATAGTAATCAATCATCTCTTCATCTGACAGTCTATCCATATTCATAGGTGTTCTAATATTTAGTCCCGGCTGACGCCAATCCTCAAAATCCAGTTCTTCAAAATATAATCCAGAATCATTACAAATAACAACATCAAAGTATTGTCCATAAAACTCTGCCTTCATAATAGCATTTTCTTCTGGTGTATTCCCCATTTCCTCAGGTTCTTCTATAACTTCGATATCCCTTAAAGTAATAAATTCAATACCATACCCTTTTAACAAATCCGAAAATCTTTTTACCTTTGATGGATTTGTTGTTCCTAATAAAACCCTCATATCGTCATACTCCTAAACTAAATCATCTTAAAAACTCAACGCTTCTGCCTTAGCCTCTTCCTTCTCCTTCGGACACTTAGGCTGTCTTGCGTCATCTGACTTTGCTTTATTGTAATTCTCACGCTCTATAATTCCATACTTAGCCTTAACCTGTGCAATATACAGATTCGATACTTTCATCCCATCATTGTGCTCTGCCACGTATTTTTTAATCTTCTCGTATGTAGCCTGTCTACGCTCCGCTTCGGTCCGCGCTGTCAAATCCATCTCATCCATATCCAGTCTCACATTCACATGATGTTTTGCTTAATGAAGTCTGGACAAAAGGCACACCGTCTCCACATGCCCAGTATGACTAAACTGGTCAAATGCCTGCCACTTTATGAGCTCATACTTCTCCTCGCAAAGTATCTTCAAATCCCTTGCCAATGTTGCCGAATCGCAGCTTACATAAACAATCCTCTCCGGTGACATCGCAAGCATTGTGTCCAGACACTTCTCATCGCAGCCCTTTCTTGGTGGATCAACGACTATCACATCCGGGCGAAGCATATCTGCTTCATCTGTGTCTTTTTCTGCAGGTACTTCTGGCTTGATAGCTTCAATCCCTTTAGTTATATTTTTCTTTGCATCTGCATAGAACTGTGGCAGCACCTCCTCAGCCTTTCCTACGAAAAACTGTGCATTTGTGATGCCATTGAGCTTCGCATTGTTTTTGGCATCCTCGATTGCCTGAGGCACTATTTCCACTCCATACACCTGCTTTGCCTTCTGTGACAAAAAGAGCGATATGGTACCGATACCGCAGTAGAGATCCCAGACATTTTCATTTCCTGTGAGCCCTGCAAATGCAAGTGCCGTGCTGTAAAGCTTTTCTGTCTGCTTCGGATTTACCTGATAGAACGACTGTGGCGAAATCTGATATGTGATGCCTGTCCCCTGTGGTGTGAAATCAGGGTAAGAAAGCAGATGGATGGTGTCCTCAATATATGGTCTTCCCCATATGCAGACTGTCTTTTTGCCGAGGATGACATTTGTGTTTTCCTTGTTGATATTGTAAGAAATCGAAGTCATTCCATCGATTTTTGAGAGTCTTTCGCACAGTATATCTGCTGCATTCCCGGCTCGGCGTTTTGCTTCAAGACTGTCCCCATTTATAACAAGGCACACCATAATCTGCTTTGATGTAAAACCATATCTGATAAGCACATGGCGCACGAGCCCTTTGTGTGTGTTCTCGTCATACGGTGTGATGCCGCACTCATTCATCCATTCCTTTATGATGTCGAGTATCTCTTTGTTTTGCGGCACCCCAAGCCTGCAGTCCTCGACCGGGATGATATTGTGGCTTCGCGATGCATAAAATCCTGTCACTATATTGCCATCCCTGTCATATCCCACCGGAAACTGTGCCTTGTTGCGGTAGCGGTATGGATTGTCTGCGCCAACAGGCGGCTGCATTTTACTGTCCAGCTTTGCCTCTGAAAATCCACCTATACGCATGAGATTGTTGCGCACCTTATTATTTTTAAATTCAAGCTGCTTTTCATAGGAGAGCGCCTGTATCTGGCAGCCGCCACACCTCTTGTGCAGCTCACATTGCGGCTCAACGCGAAAAGTGGAAGGGGTCTTAATCTCTTCCACTCTTGCGTAGCCATAGTTTTTCTTTAATTTTGTTGCGCGAGCTGTTATGACGTCACCAATCAGCGCGTCCTTTACGAAAAAGGTCATGCCATCATAATGTCCGATACCCTCGCCATCTGTTCCCATATCTGTTATTTCAAGTTCAAATATGTCATTTTTTTTCATGCTTTTCTCTTCTTTATTTTATATATAATGATATGAGGGTCAAAAGGTATTTTGCCCCTCATTTATGATTAATCAGATTACTACACACTTGTTCTGCGGAAATTTGTCTCCATAAATCTGTTGTAGCCCTGCCACTTTGTATCATTTTCAGGCACATTTACAAGCAGCTCCCTGAAGGTCTCCATCTTGGCATCTATGTTGTCTGCAAAGCTAAGTGCAAGTGCCTCGACAAGTGCCGGCTTTTTCGGAGAGCCAAACTCAAGCTCGCCGTGGTGGGCAAGAATGCAGTGCTTCAGCTCGTTTGCGAGTACTACCGGGAAGCCGTCGATGCTCTTGATTGCATCGCCTACCCACTCTGCACCAATCATGATATGTCCGAGGAGCTGACCAGCGTCTGTATAGTCATTCTCCGGGAAAGTAGAAAGCTCCTTTAATTTTCCGATATCATGGAAAATAGCTGCCGTAAGAAGCAGGTCACGGTTTAAAACCGGATACATTTTTGCAAAATAATCACAGTTCTTCGTCACACCGAGTGTATGCTCCAAAAGACCTCCTACAAAGCCGTGGTGCACGCTCTTTGCGGCTGAATGGAACTTGAAACGGCGCTCAAACTCCTTATTATCAAAAAAGCTATGTAAGAGCTGTGACAGGTACTGATTCTTTACAGAGCCGATAAAGCCCATGAGTTCCTTATACATGACCTCGACATCCTTATCACTGACCGGCAGATAATCCGCAGGGTCATATTCTCCCTCGTTTACCTTTCTCGCACGCTTTATAGAGCACTGCAAATTGCCCTGAAAGCTTGTGATATCACCGGTTATGGCTATGTAATCCATTGCATCAAATTCCTCAATGCCTACTGAGCCCACATCCCATATCTTGGCATCCAGCGTGCCTGTCTTATCCTGCAGGATAACATTGTCATAAGGCTTTCCGCTTTTGGTCATGGCTGTCTGCTTGCTCTTGCATAAAAAAATCTCATTGATTCTCTCTCCCTCGCGGAGAGTTGAAATATACTTCATATATCCTCCTAATTTCGGCTAATTCATCACTCCGATTTTCACCTGACAGGTAATCTCCGTGTAGCCGTTGCTTCCTTTTCTCTTTACTTTCAGATTGCAGGTATCCTCAGGCTTTTGCTTCATAAGCTGTGTGTTGTACGCGGACACATTCGACACCTCTGTATTGTTTACCGCAACTATCACATCTCCGCTTTGAAGCCCCGAGACAAATGCCGGTGAATCCATGGTAACCTGCTTTATATAAACACCCTTTGGGATGTTATATCTGTTTGCTATTTTTTCTGTAACTGTAGTACAGGTGATGCCTATGTACGGCACATCCGCGCCGCTCTCGAGCTTTTCAATGACAGGTGACAGGTCGCTTATGCTGACAGCTGTGAGCGTATTGTTTTCCTCCGCCGGATTGAAATCCTGCAGCGAAAGCCCTATGACCTGACCATCCGTATTGATGAGTATACCGCTCTGCAACTTGTTGCTTGCGATATCTGTGGTGAGCACCGAGTAATTGTTGTCCTGCGCCGACAGCTCGTTGGTTGTTGACGTTACAAGACCTGTGAGAATGGCATAGTTTGCCTCAAGCGCAATGACAGATGCTCCTCTTGAAACAATATTTGAATTACCAAGCTCCGCAACCGCTATAGCCCCTGTTGTGGCGTCGTCAAGAAGTGACTTATCCACGGAAATGATTGCTATACCTGTATTGCTGTCATACTTGACAAGCGCAGCATCAGCCATCATGTCGTTTACAAAGGTTACACTAAGCTTATCTGCCTTATCCACTACATTTTTCTCTGTCAGAATGATTAGCTGCTTTCCATTGTCCCTCAGTATCACTCCCACTCCCTGACCCTCGGTCTCATAGGAATTGTTGAAAATATCGGTGGCATCTGTCACACCCGTGACTCCTACTACAAATTTCGTAGCTGTGGCTCCCACTCTGTAAAGCTGGTTCTGCACTGCCTGATAATCTGCGAGTGTAGGCTGATAGGTCTGCAAAGACGGCTCCGAAGAAGTGCCGGACTCTGTGCTTTGTGTACCATTTTCACTATATGCATCACTGCTGTCATCTATGCCAGGCTGCTGTGTGGCTATCTGCACATCATTATTATTTTTTCCATCTGAAGCTTTTTTTGATTGTCTGTTGATAACCGGCAGAAATATAGCAAAAACAATGCTTGCAGCCACTGCAAATGCCACTCCGCAGAGTGCTGCTGTGCCAGCTTTTTTTGCAAGTCTTTTTTTATTCAGCGGTTTATCCTTTATCTTTTCTCTGATAAATTGCTCCATATTGTCACCCTGATTAGATGTCTTTAGTTACTATCTTACATTATATTCTGAATTATATTGCGTTGCAACCATATTTTTTGAGCACGGGCTTGTGGCATGTACCCGCCGGACTGCTGCAAGCCCTTACTTTTTGGCTCATTTAACAAACTGGTTTGTTATGTATTAAACTTTATGTTATCATCTTGTAATTATCATTTAATACATATTTATTATGGTTTTTTTGAAGATTTTCAGCTATAATATGATAAGCTATACAGTAAATATGAATTTAATATTCAACTACCGAAATATAAGGATATAGAAATGAATAAAAAAGTTTACAAAACATTGGAATATAACAAAATCCTCACCATGCTAAGCAGCTACGCAGCATGTGATGAGACAAAGAAAAGGTGTCTTTCTCTTGAGCCGGTCACCGATTTATACGAAATCAGACATCTGCAGACCACCACTGCCGATGCACTAAGCCGCCTGTACAAGGACAGCGGAGTGTCCTTCGTGGGCATACACAATGTGCATGCTTCTCTAAAGAGGCTTGATATCGGTGGTTCGCTGAATACGACCGAGCTTCTTCGCATCTGCAGTCTGTTAGAGGTTGCAAAGCGTGTTAAGGCTTATGGCAGAAGCGGCATGGACAATGAGAAGCAGGATTCACTCTCCGGTATGTTTGCGGGGATTGAACCGGTTTCTGCGCTCTGCGATGAGATTAAGAGGTGCATTTTATCTGAGGAAGAGATTGCCGATGATGCAAGTCCTGAGCTTTTTAAGATAAGAAAGGGCATACGCGGCATGAACGACAGAATCCATGCGCAGCTCACCAAGCTCATGAACAACAGCACAACAAGGACATATCTGCAGGATGCTGTTGTGACCATGCGCGACGGCAGATATTGCCTGCCTGTAAAGGCTGAGGCAAAGGGCAATGTACCCGGCATGATGCATGACCAGTCCTCTACAGGCTCTACTCTTTTTATTGAGCCGATGGCTGTCGTCAATTTGAATAACGAGCTCAAGGAGCTTTTCATAAAGGAGCAGGAGGAAATTGAAAAAATCCTTGCGGCTCTCAGCGACAAGGTTGCCATGAATGCAGCTGCTTTGGAGCAGGACTATGAGGTTCTTTCAGAGCTTGACTTCATTTTTGCAAAGGCAAATCTGGCTAAATCATATAACGGTGTGGCACCTGAGTTCAACACCGAGGGGCATATCAATATCAGAAAGGGCCGTCATCCGCTTTTGGATGCTAAAAAGGTGGTCCCTATAGATGTACGGCTCGGCGAGGAATATAAGCAGCTTATCATCACCGGACCAAATACCGGCGGTAAGACGGTTTCACTTAAGACTGTCGGACTCTTGACTCTCATGGGTCAGGCGGGTCTTCACATTCCTGCGGCTGACAGGTCAAAGCTCGCCATCTTTGAGGATGTCTTTGCGGATATAGGCGATGAGCAGAGTATTGAGCAAAGTCTCAGTACCTTCTCGTCTCACATGACCAATATCGTAAAAATTCTTGAAAAAGCTGACGACAGAAGCCTTTGCCTGTTCGATGAGCTATGCTCGGGAACCGACCCGACAGAGGGTGCGGCGCTTGCCATCTCAATTTTAAACAGGCTGCACCAGTATGGTGCCATCACCATGGCCACCACGCATTACAGTGAGCTTAAGGTATATGCACTTTCCACAGACGGTGTGGAAAATGCCTGCTGTGAGTTCAACGTTGAGACCCTAAGCCCTACCTACCGCCTGTTAATCGGTATTCCTGGAAAGAGTAACGCCTTTGCAATCTCATCAAAGCTTGGTCTTGATGAAACCATCATCGAGGATGCAAAAAGCAGGATTAATGATAACGACCTTGATTTTGAGGATCTGATTGCAAGCCTCGAGTCACAGCGACAAACTATCGAAAAGGAACAGCTTGAAATCAACAGCTACAAGGCCGAGATTGAAAAGCTCAAGAAACAGCTCGAAGAGAAAAACGAGCGCATAGACAAGAGCAAAGACAAGATTTTACGCGAGGCAAATGAGGAAGCCTACAAGATACTGCAGGATGCAAAGGAACTTGCCGACAAAACCATCCGCAATTTCAACAAATACGGACAGGGTCAGGCTCCTATGAGCCAGATGGAGAAGGAGCGCTCTGCACTTCGTGACAAGATGAATGACAAGGAAAAGAAGCTGTCAGACATCAGGAAAAACACTGCCAAGGCAAATCACAAGGCGCCTAAGAAGCTGCGCATCGGTGATTCTGTGCTTGTGCTCTCCCTCAATCTGAAGGGAACTGTTCACACTCTGCCAAATGCCAAGGGCGATTTGTATGTGCAGATGGGTATACTGCGCTCGCTGGTTAATATTAATGACCTCGTGCTCTTAAACGATGATGTCTCTCCTGCCAAGAAGTACGGCGGCAGCGGAAGCAAGATAAAGATGAGTAAATCGATGTCAGTTTCATCAGAAATCAACCTGATAGGAAAGACTACGGATGAGGCACTTGCTCTCTTAGATAAATACTTAGACGATGCATATATCGCTCATCTTTCATCTGTGCGCATTGTCCACGGAAAAGGCACCGGTGCACTGCGAAAGGCTGTGCATGGGCTTCTGAAAAGGTCAAAAACTATAGCGGAATACCATCTCGGTGAGTTTGGTGAGGGCGATGCCGGAGTAACCATCGCAACCTTTAAATAAGGACAATTTACTTTTACGGAATATAAATAATTTTCAAGAAGGAGATTAGAAATGGCTGTTAAACAGAAAATACTGATAGTAGACGACGACAACAATATAGCAGAGCTTATATCTCTATATCTGACCAAGGAATGCTATGATACCAAAATCGTAAATGATGGTGAGCAGGCGCTTATCGCATTTGAGCACTACAAGCCAAACATGCTTCTTTTGGACCTCATGCTTCCGGGCATAGACGGCTATCAGGTATGCCGTGAGATACGTGCAAAGTCCGATGTGCCGATTATCATGCTCTCCGCAAAGGGCGAGGTATTTGACAAGGTTTTAGGCCTGGAGCTTGGCGCCGACGACTATATACTCAAGCCCTTTGACTCAAAGGAGCTTGTGGCAAGAGTCAAGGCCGTGCTCAGACGTTTCCATCCTGCAAAGCCGGAGGCCTATACTTCCGTAGATATCAAGTGTGTGGAGTACCCGGGGCTTATTGTAAATCTGTCCAACTACTCTGTCACTTATGACGGACAGCAGATTGATATGCCGCCAAAGGAGCTTGAGCTTTTATATTTTCTTGCCTCATCTCCAAATCAGGTGTTTACAAGGGAGCAGCTTCTGGACAACATATGGGGCTATGAATATGTCGGCGACACCCGCACTGTCGATGTGCATGTAAAGCGTCTCCGCGAGAAAATCAAGGACAAGCCAACCTGGCGCATCGCAACTGTCTGGGGTATCGGATACAAGTTTGAGGTAAAATAATAATGAAGCACACCATCTACACTAAGCTGTTAATCAGCTACCTGATTTACGGTGTCATCGCTTTTTTCATTATATGCACCTTTACACAGCATCTCACCACAGACTATATCGAAAAACAGGAGGCTTCCAATCTCTACAGGGAAGCATCCATCATTGCAGGTGATTACGCCGCCGAATACTTTGGCTCATCCATGTCGCTTAGCGATTTCCAGAATCACATGAAAATCGTAGCCGACTATATGGATGCCAAGGTATGGGTGGTCAGCCCTGACGGTGAGCTGCTCATGGACTCAGATGATCCGTCAATAGGCATTGATACCCAAAATGACAGTTCTAAGCCTGTAGTGATAAATGACTTTGATGTCACCGATTTTGGCAGCGACAACTATATGATTGGAGATTTTTACGGCTCCTTCAAGCATAAGATGCTATCCGTATTTTCCCCGGTAAATGTCTCGTACCAGAATATCGGCTACATAGTCATTCACAAGACAATGAGCCATATCACGGCAGGCATAAACGGATTTATGAATATCTCCTTTTACACTGTAGCGCTTATTTTTGCCTTCGCATTTGTTCTGCTTGTCATGATGAGCCGCTCCATTTACCGTCCTATATCAAAAATCACAAAGACCGCAAAGAAGTATGCAAAGGGTGATTTCACTGCCAAGATTGATGTACATTCCAACGACGAAATCGGCTATCTGGCAAACACACTCAACTACATGGCAACGGAGCTGGATACACTCGAGGAGGATCAGCGCAAATTTGTTTCTAACGTATCACATGACTTCCGCTCTCCTCTTACCTCGATAAAGGGCTATGTGGAGGCCATGCTTGATGGAACCATTCCTGTTGAGATGCAGGATAAATACTTAAACATCATCCTTTTTGAGACCGAGAGGCTTAATAAGCTCACCAAGAGTCTTATCGATCTAAACCAGTTCGGTCATCACGGCATACACCTGGATATTGCTGATTTTGACATCAATACGATGATCCGCACGACAATCCTCACCTTCGAGGGTAAATGCAGTGAAAAGGGCTTAAGCTTTGACCTGCTGCTCACCGGAAAAGAGCTTTTCGTGCGCGGTGATATGGTCAAAATCCAGCAGATTCTTTACAACCTGATTGACAACGCTGTGAAGTTTTCAAATAATGATTCGAGTATCAAGATTGAGACGAGTATCAGAAATGAAAAGGTGTTTATATCAGTAAAGGATCACGGTATCGGTATACCAAAGGACAGCCTTTCAAAGATCTGGGAGCGCTTCTACAAGAGTGATTTATCCCGCGGAAAGGATAAGCGCGGTACGGGACTTGGCCTGTCTATAGTTAAAGAAATCGTGCAGGCACATGGTGAGAATATAAATGTGATAAGTACTGAGGGTGTGGGAACTGAGTTTATATTTACGCTGCCACTCAGCAAAAAAGAAGGATGAGGCGCAGCTCATCAAATGATTGGTGGTGGTGGGCACCTCGCTTTTTAGGTTGTGAAGCTGCCGGCATAGCACGCAGTATATTCCTCAGAAAAATGTGAAGTCAGCCGCGGTTATTTGTCTGGGCAGATTACGGTTTTATTTACATTTTCTTTCTTTTTTACTTTATGGAACTCCGCGGCAGTTCACATTTTTCTTCGGAACACACCGTGTACTCTCCGGCTAATTCAGGTTTACGAGCGAGGCGCTTTGCTACCTTGCATTCTGGCAGTGCCGGACTTATTTCACTGGCGTGAAATTTTGTCCGGCACTTTTTACTTTTTAAATTTAAAGCTCATTTCTCAGATGCGAAATGAGCTTTATTTAGTAGTTATATATTGTTTATAAATAAATATTCTGAGCCGCCTTGAAAACACAAGAAAACTGATTTTAAATAATTCACTTATATCACATTTTTATGGCTCGTATTTGCTGCCGGCCGGGTCGGTTACTGTGTAGTCGCCGCCGGATATGTCGGCTGTGGTTTCAAAGTCTGTGATGTCCTGATTTACGGTACCATCGAACAGGTCATATGTGAAGGTGTAGCCCTGTGCCGATACTGCTTTGACATATATTTTGATATTGCTTGCAGCTGTGACAGGGATTAAGTCTTCGATTTTGACTGTGCCTTCGAGGCTATGGAGCTTACCGTCGTCCTCTTTTGAGGCATCTGATGTGTCATTTTCCGTATTATTCTTTGAGTCATCTTTTTGGGCATCATCCTTCCGGCTTAAGGCTGATGTGATGGAGTCTGTGTCTGCAGAGTCTGCACTGTCTGTGCCGTTTTCTGCCAACAGCTGTCTGATATCGTAGGTCTTTAGCTCTGTATCTGAACTTGCAACTACGAGCTGCACACTGTTAAAGTCAAAGTAATCATTTCCCATGACTGCTACATCTACATCTGTGCCAAGCTTTATGCTGCCATTGTCAAAGGTCGGTTTATCGGCAAGTATGCCTGATGCTACATTTTTGAACACTGATGTCACACCTTCAAACTCATCGAGCACCTCTGTGCTTCTCTTATTTCCGTCAACAAACAGAAATGTCACATTGCCTGCATAATCCTCAGACAGTGGAAGTGTGGCCTCGCCCGTATACTTGATGCCGTTTAGCTCGAGCGGTATCTCGTTTGTACCGAAAAATACACTGGTTTTTGTATCCTCTGTGTACTCCTTTGGCACCACCGAGACAGAGACTGTGTATGTCATATCGGTAAAGTCTGCACTTTTTAAGGAAATGTCCCAGTCTGTTATGAGGCTGGCCTCCTCCTCAAGGGTGGACTTGATATCATCCTGCATGGTCTGCACATCGGAAAGTATCACCGATGTGTTGTCTGAGGTGTATGACATCTGTGTCTCGAGCTTTTTTATCCTGTTATTAAGCAATACTGCCCCCGCAATAAGTGCGGCGAGCAGTATTATGGTAATCGCATTGAAAATGTTTTTTTTCAAATTCATATTATAGTGTTATTCCTCATCTTCCTCTGCAGCTATAGCTATTCCAAGCTCCTCAAGCTGCTTTGGATCTACAGTTCCGGGTGCCTCTGACATGAGGTCCGAAGCGTCCTTTACCTTAGGGAATGCAATAACCTCCTTGATATTGTCTGTATGTAGCATATGCATGCAGATACGGTCAACACCAAAGGCAAGTCCTGCGTGTGGCGGTACACCATATGAGAATGCATCAAGCAGGAATCCAAACTGCTCATGCGCACGCTCCTTTGTGAAGCCAAGCACCTCAAACATCTTCTCCTGGATGTCATCCTGATGGATACGCACTGAGCCTCCACCGAGCTCTGTACCATTGAGTACTATATCATATGCCTTTGCACGAACTGCGCCCGGATCTGAGTCTATCTTGTCCCAATCCTCCTCCATAGGCATGGTGAAAGGATGATGCATTGCCATAAATCTGTTTTCCTCATCAGACCACTCAAGGAGTGGGAACTCTGTTACCCAGAGGAAATTGTACTTGTTCTCATCAATCAGTCCAAGCTCAGCTCCAAGCATAAGACGAAGTGCTCCAAGTACATTCCATACAATTTTATTCTTGTCGGCTGCGAAAAGGAGTAAATCTCCCGGCTTTCCGTTCATCTTTGCAACAAGTGCATCAAGCTCAGCTTCTGTCATAAACTTTGCAAATGATGACTTGTATGTGCCATCCTCATTGATGCACAGATAAGCAAGTCCCTTTGCTCCACAGCCCTTTGCATGCTCTACAAGCTTGTCAATTTTCTTACGAGGCATCTTTGCCTGTCCCTCTACATTGATACCGCGGACAGAGCCACCGTTTTCAAGAGCTCCTGTGAATACTCCAAAGCCACAGTCCTTTACCACATCCGAAACATCGCAAAGCTCCATGCCAAAACGTGTATCAGGCTTGTCAGAGCCAAATCTGTCCATAGCCTCCTGCCAAGGCATACGCTTAAACGGAATCTCAACATCCACATTGATAACCTCTTTGAAAAGGTGCTTTAACAGTCTCTCATTTACCTCGATTACATCATCGATATCTACGAACGAAAGCTCCATATCGGCCTGTGTAAACTCAGGCTGTCTGTCTGCACGCAGATCCTCGTCACGGAAGCATCGTGCAATCTGGAAATATCTGTCATATCCTGAAGCCATCAGAAGCTGCTTAAAGAGCTGTGGTGACTGAGGAAGCGCATAAAAATGTCCGTGGTGTATACGGCTTGGCACGAGATAATCTCTGGCACCCTCCGGTGTAGACTTGCAAAGGATTGGTGTCTCTATCTCCAAAAAGCCCTCGTTTGCCATAAAGTCACGCATAACGCGAAGCACATTGCTTCTGAGCATGAGATTTCTCTGGATATCAGGACGGCGAAGATCCAGATAACGATATTTAAGTCTGATGTCCTCGCTGGTCTTTGAATTCTCCTCAATCTGGAACGGAGGTGTCTGTGCCTCTGAAAGCACTCTGATTGATGTAGCAATAACCTCTATATCACCTGTCTTTAGGTTCTCATTGACAGCGGCTGTTCTCTTCTGTACAGTTCCCTCAACTGCGATGACGAACTCACTTCTTAAGGTGCCTGCCTTTTCAAAGCCCTCTGCACCTACATTTTCCTCACCGAACACAATCTGAAGTATTCCGCTTCTGTCTCTTAAATCTACGAAAATAATTCCGCCTTTATTACGGCTCTTCTGTACCCAGCCCATCAGGGTTACTTTTTTTCCGATATCTGCTTTTGTGACTTCCGCACAGCGGCAGGTTCTCTTCAGGCCTTTCATGGATTCAGCCATTTTCTTGTTCCTCCTATTTGGAACTGCGGACACAAAGAATCTGCATCCGCAGCACATCGTTTTTTCATGCGATTACTATTATTGGATATTCCTTACATTTTGTCAACAAAAAATTCTTCGATCTCAGTGTAGCCCTCGCTGGCAAGCTGCTCTTTCTGGAATTTCTTGTTCTTGTTCATGCGCACGACAAGCACCTGCTGTCCGTTTGCTCTTGCGTCTTTTGCCTGGTTCATGACATCAACAAGCTTGTCTGCCGGATATTTCTTCTCAACCAGATAAGCCACCTTCTTTGGACTCTCAGGAATCTTGAAGCCGCTCTCCATGAGAAGCAGGATAATTCTCTCAAAACCGATTGAAAAACCACAGGCCGGTACATCATTTCCGGTAAACTTTCCAATCATCTTGTCATATCGTCCGCCACCGCCACAGGCTGCGCCAAGCTCAGGCATTGATATCTCAAAAATGGTTCCTGTGTAGTAGCTCATTCCACGAACAAGTGTAGGGTCAAATACAAGCTCAAACTTTGCTCCCTTTGTGGCATTAACAGCAGTAGCTATCTCTGTCATATTTGTAACCACTTCTTCGTCTAAATATTCTCCCAGCTTTTCTGAAAGTAAATTTACACCCTCAGTGACATCCCTTGTCTGCTCCAAAAGCTTGAACAAATCAAGATATTTGTCAATATTTTCCTGTGGGTATCCGTCCTGTGCAAGCTCACTTGCAACGCCGTCCACTCCTATCTTGTCCATCTTATCGAGAGTGATAAATACGCTGTCGTAGTCCTCCTCAGCGAAACCACTGTAAGCAGCCATTGCCTTTAGGATTCTTCTCTCGTTGATTCTTATCTCAAAGTTCTCGAAGCCAAGCCTGCCGATTGTGGTAGTGGTTGCTGTAATCAGCTCTATCTCTGCCAGATTGCTTGGCTCTCCGAGTATATCTATATCACACTGCGTAAACTGTCTGTAGCGGCCTCTCTGAGGTCTGTCTGCTCTCCACACGCTGCCCATCTGGAGTGCCTTGAATGGCGATGGCAGGTTGTTGGCATTGTTTGAATAATATCTTGAAAGTGGCACTGTAAGGTCATAGCGCAGACCACCATCAACCAAATCACTTTCGGTTTCTGCTGTCTCCAAATTCAGTTTCTGACCACGTTTCAAAATTTTGAAAATAAGTTTTTCATTTTCGCCGCCCTGTTTATTATTCAAATTTTCAATATGTTCCACACAAGGGGTTTCAATCGACTGAAACCCAAAGGTACGATATGTCTCTTTAATCTGTCCGATTACATAATCTCGAATCTCCATCTCTCTTGGCAGAATGTCTTTCATTCCGGTTGTTGGTTTTTTCTTTAATGCCATAATTTCTTTTTCCTTTCTATCATCTCATCAATGCGGTGAATATAATCATCCACACTTTTTACGTTTTCAATGCGCTCCATACGGTTTTCTTCATGAATGACATACTTTGTGGAGCCGCCGCTGCCAAGTGCCGCAATCGTTTCCCATTCTTCCATGATTAACGTATTATATAAACACTCCTTACCTGGTTTTGCATAGGCAACATTTTCCTGATTTGTATTTCTTGTGGTACCTGCCTTGTTTTTCTGGCGGTACATATAATAAGGCAGATATCCGTAATCTCTTAAGATATCCTCGCTTGCCTTCTGAATAATCGGAATCAGTGTATCTTCCGGGCGAATTTCTCCACCACTCTCCATCTGTTCACGTCTCATTCTGGACGCCCTCTTAATCACAAGCGTATGCACGGTGACACTGTCCGGGTCAAGTTCATGGATTTTATACATCGTATTGCAAAAATCTACTTCATCTTCTTCCGGCAGCCCGACAATCACATCCATATTAATGTTATCAAAACCAGCCTTACGTG
>OGXR01000841.1_pt1 | contig 24423 bp, 12 predicted proteins | sample 1576331 | NCBI WGS metagenome assembly OGXR01 (sample SAMEA3541473, study PRJEB24748) | human gut metagenome | biome: human gut; feature: human-associated habitat; material: faeces | place: China | collected 2012 | reverse complement strand
GCGCCGATGGTGTGCAGCGTGCTCATGACAAGGTGTCCGGTCTCGGCAGCCGTGACGGCAGCGGAAATCGTCTCATAGTCGCGCATCTCGCCGACGAGGATGACGTCGGGGTCCTCACGCAGGGCGCTGCGCAGCGCCGAAGCAAAGCTGCGCACATCGGCGCCGACCTCGCGCTGGTGGATCAGCGAGCAGCGGCCCTGATAGACGTACTCGATGGGGTCCTCAATCGTGATGATGTGGTCGCTGCGCGTCTTATTGATGTGGTCGATCATGGCGGCCAGCGTAGTGGATTTGCCGCTGCCCGTGGGGCCGGTGACCAGGATCAGGCCGCGCGGCTCGTCGGCCAGTTTTGTCAGAACGGGCGGCATGGCCAGCTCCTCCAAGGTCGGGATAGAGTCGTTCAGCAGGCGCAGTGTGGCCGCGGCCCTGCCCTGCTGGTAAAAGACGTTCACACGGCTGCGGGTACCGTCGGGCGCGACAAGCGCAAAGTCTGCGTCGATGCGCTCCGATGTGATGGCCTCGCGGTGGGCCTCGTCCATCAGGCTCAAAATCAGCGAGCGCGTCTCTGCCGCCGAAAGCTGGACCGGTGCCTCCGCCAGATGCCCGTCGATGCGGAACATCAGCGGCAGCCCCTCGGAGATATGAATATCGCTGGCCTTGTTGTTCCGCGCCAGCGCGGTGAGCTCATGGATCTGCATGGCAGTTACTCCTCCCGTCACTCCTCATAGAACGTGATCTTCAGCAGCTCCTCGGGGGTGGTTTCGCCCTCGCGGACGAGCTGCAGGGCGGCCTCGCGCAGGCTCGTCATGCCCTGGCTGCGGCGGGCGGCCTCGGTCAGCTGCGCCTGCGTTGCCCCGGCAGAAATCAGTTCGCGCAGCTCACGGTTGATGATGACCAGCTCGTGGATGGCGATACGCCCGCGGTAGCCCGTGCCGTTGCACTGGGTACAGCCCGTGCCGCGGCGGACAAACGGGATGTCAGGCCCTAAATAGGTGCGCTCCTCCGCCGTGACCGGCATCTGCTTGGCGCAGTGCGGGCAGACGCGGCGCATCAGACGCTGAGCCACGAGGCCCGCGACGGAGTTTGCGACCATGTACCGCTCGACACCCATATCCTCCAAACGGACAATGGACGACAGTGCGTCGTTTGTGTGCAGTGTTGAGAAAACCATGTGGCCCGTGATGGCCGCACGCACCGAGATGGACGCTGTCTCGGCGTCGCGCGTCTCGCCGACCATGATGACGTCGGGGTCCTGGCGCAGCAGGGCGCGCAGACCGCTCTCAAACGTCAGGCCGGCAATGTTGTTGACCTGCGTCTGGTTGATGCGGGCCAGGTTGCGCTCCACGGGGTCCTCGATCGTCGAGACGTTGACCTGCCGCTCGGCAATCGTCTGCAGGACCATGTACAGCGTCGTCGTTTTGCCGGAGCCTGTCGGTCCGGTCAGGTAGACGATGCCGTTCGGGCGGTTCAGCAGCGGCAGAAAGCGCTTGTAGGTCTCGTCGTTCATGCCGAAATGGTTGGCATTTTTGATGTAGGTGTTGCTGGACAGAATACGCAGAACGGCCTTCTCGCCAAAGACCGTCGGCAGGATCGAAACACGGACGTTGACGTCGGGGCCGGTCTCGAGGCGTGCGCGGAAGTGGCCGTCCTGCGGGATGCGGTGCTCGGCAATGTCAAGGTTCGACATGATTTTGATACGCGCGATCAGCGGCTGGTGCAAAGCACGCTGCAGCGTCACATAGTCAATAATGACGCCGTCGATGCGCATACGGACCTTCGTCTCGCCCTCGAACGGCTCGATGTGAATATCCGACGCCGTCGTCGTGACGGCACGCTGCACAAGGCTGTTCAGCAGACGGATGATGGGCGCGTCGAGGTCGCCGCCCTCGGCAGTCATGTCGATGGCCAGATCCTCGGTCTGGGCGGCGGCCATATCGCTGTCGTTGGCGGTGCGGGCCGCCTTGCGGGCGCTGACCTCGGCGTAATAGTAGCGGATGGCGCGGCGCAGCGGCTCCAGCTCGGCCAGCACGATCTCCGGTTCGAGGCCGGTCAGCTGGCGGATGTCCTCAAGGGCGTAGTAGTTCAGCGGGTCGTTGGCGGCAATCGTCAGCGCGCGCGGACTCTGCGCAATCGGCAGCATATCGTACTTCTGCGCAAGCTCCTGCGGGACCTTCTCAACGGCGGTCACATCGACGTTGGTGTGCTCGATGTCGATCATTTTAAGCTGGAGGCGCTGGGCCAGTGCCTCCAGGACCTGACGCTCATTGACGTAGCCAAGCTCCTGCAAAGCCTGGCCGACGCGCAGGTCGCGGTGCTCTTTCTGGTAGGCAAGGGCGGTGTTCAGCTGGTCGGGCGTGATATAGCCGAACTCGATCAGAACGTCGCCGAGGCGGATGTTTTTCACGGCTGTACGCCTCCTTTGTCACAGAGGATCACGTTCAGGGATACATTGAACGCCGTGGCCGTCACGGCGCTGCCGTCGGTGTCGGCGAAGCTGCGGGTATCAATGGAGAAGGATACAAGCTGTACGGACGGGTAGTTCGCGGCCATGTCGTCCAGCATCGAAAGAAAATCACTGTCCTCGCCCGTGCAGCAGAAGCTGATCGCCACGCTGCGGTAATAGCCCGGCTGGTCATAGTCCAGGATGAGGTCGGAGGCTAAGATCTGCTGCAAAATGGCGTTGCCCTGGGCCGTCGTGCCGGCGGTGTCAGCGGTGATGCTGTCGTCGTCACCGGCAAAGACGGACGCGGCTGCGCTGGGGGCAGCGCTCTGTCCGGCGTTCTCACTGGCGGTATAATAGGTAAGGCTCTGGGTCACAGGCTCGCCGATGGTCAGCGAGTCGGGCTGTAAATTGTGGTTCAGCTCCAGGCTTGTCACCAGCGTGTCCAGCTCGTCACTGCTCAGCAGGCTGTAGTAGTTGGCGTTGGCGGTCTGCAGTTCACCCCAGTTGTTGTTTTTCTCGGCGGCGTAGGTGCCGGCCAGCATGATCGCATCCTGCATGGAGGTCTGGGCGTCCTGCGCCTCGCGCAGATCGGCGTCGGCCTGCTGGTGGTTCTCAATGCCCGGAATCAGCAGGAACCGGACAAAAAGCACAACGAACGCCAGCATCAGAACGACGTACAGCAGAATTTTATCGCGCCTTGTCATTGGTGCAATTTCCATAGCGCCCTCCTTTACTGCTGCGGCGCTGCCAGCACACAGCGCAGATCGATGGAATAGCCGTCGTCATCGGCCTTGTAGCCGGTGTAGCTGACGGTGGAAAACACCCCGCAGTTCTGCAGGGAACGGATGTAGGCCGGAATGTCGATGACCTGGGAGGAGTTCGCGTTAAAGAGCAGCTCGCCCGTCGATGCGTTGTAGTCGGTGAACTGGATCGTGATGCCGGACCCGCCGGCAGCCTCGACCCGGTGCAGCAGACTGCTGGTCACGTCGGGGTAGCTGTTCAGCAGCTCGGTCATCCCGTCGGAATAGTCGGTCAGCGAGCGGAACTGCGCCGCAGACTCGGAATCCTGCGTTGCGGCGCGGTATGGCTCGGTATTGTCGCTGCACCAGTTCAGGATGTCCTCCCGCTGGCTTTTCAGCATCGAGGTGTGCAGTGTCAGCACACCCCAGCCCAGCATGGAGACAGCCACGACAGCAAGGCCGGGCACCAGCGTCCGCAGGCCCTGGCTGCGGGACTCCGACTTGGCCGCACCGGCGGCCTTCTGCCAGCGCAGATAAAAGTTGTTCTGTTTCATAGCCATAATGATAAGCCCCCGGGGCAAGTATTTGCAGGTAAAAATCAGCGTGCGATCAGGTTGCCCGCCGCGTAAAGCACATCGGCCAGCGCGATGCCGGACGGCAGCCTGACGGTGGGTGAATCCGGGAAGCGGTCCACCTGCAGGCCCAGCGCCTCACAGCCCGGGCGGCAGACCGCAAGGTCGTCCGCCGTGGAGCCGGCAAAGTAGACCGTCTCAATGCGGTGCTCGCTCTTGCTGGTCGTGTGGAACTGGATCAGGCCCGAGAGCTTCTGCGCGATCTCGGTGCCGGACTCCGCCGAGCCGCGCGGGTTGAACAGGCGGCTGCGGGTCGAGTAGGTGTACTGCCCCTGCACAAACAGGCAGGCAGAGATCGTGTCATCGTCAAATTGCAGCAGCACGAAGGTTTTCTGCTGCAAATCGGGGATCGTGCGCACGGCCTTGATCGGCGCGGCCAGCCCTAAGTCGATGCTGTACAGCTTGAAGCCGACGGCCTTGGCCAGCGCGTCGTACCCGGCAATGACGCTCTGCTCCACGCGGGTGGCCAGCACGGTATCTACGCGGGTCTTGGCATCGCGGGAGAGCAGCATGTAGTCGTCCAGCGGAGCCCTGACCTCGGCGCCGCCGCTGGCAAGCTCATGGGAGAGCACGGCCATCCGCTTTTTCTCGCTCATGGCGGGCAGCGTCAGGATGCGGTGCATGAACTGGCTGCCGCCTGCAATCAGCGCCACGCGGTTCATCGGCAGCTTGTTGGCGGTGAAAAACTCTTTGAGCGCGGCGGTCAGGTCCGCCTCGTTTGTGATGACGCCGTTGATCAGGCAGCCCTCGGGCAGCTCGGTCTGGGCGGCGGCGAGAACGCGCGCCCCGCTGCCCGTGGGCGTGCCGACGGCGGCATACACCGTGCGGCTGCACAGATATAAAGAGGTAAGAAGTGCCATGGTGGGCCTCCCGGAATAGAATTTAGATCGCGCCGCTCGACGCGCCGATGGTGCCGTAGGACTGGTAGATGGGCACGATGACCGCGGCTACGACGCCGCCGACCACGAGACCCATAACAACGATCATAACGGGCTCCAGCAGCGTGACAAGGCGCTTGGTCGCCATCTCGGCCTCATAGTCGAGTGTCTCGCTGATGGTCGCCAGCAGGCTGTCCAGCTTGCCGGTCTCCTCGCCGACAGCGACGGAGGAGGAGAGCTTCACTTCAAAACCGTCGATGCCCGCAATCGCCTCCGACAGACTGTGGCCTGCGCGGATGCTGTCCAGCGCGTCACCGAACTGGCTCTCGATCCAGCGGTTGCCGATGGCGTCGCGTGCCGCGGCCAGGGTCGTGATGATGGGCACGCCGCTGCCGTACAGGTTGGACAGCGTGCTGGCAAAGCGCGCCGTGCAGATCTTGCGGTTCAGCACGCCGACCACCGGCGCGTGCAGGATGAAGCGGTCCCACTGGCGGCGGACCTTCGGCTGCGCCAGTAGGAGCTTGCCGCCAAAGACGATGAGCGCCGCCGCGACGAGCAGCACCGGCCAGTTGGCACCGACAAAGTCGCTGACGTCAAACAGCAGCTGGGTCAGGAACGGCAGAGTCTCCATCTGGTCAAACATCGGTTTGAACTGCGGCAGAACAAAGGTCATCAAAATCGCAATAACGCCGACGATGAGCACGGACAGGATAATGGGGTACATCATGCTGTTGCCGACCTGCTGGTTCATCTTGTGCTCGCGCTCATAGTAGGTCGCCATGCGGGCGCAGGCGTGGTCGATGCTGCCGGTGCCCTCGGCGCTGCGGATCATGGCCAGCAGCAGGGTGGGGAACGCGGGTGCGCAGGACTCCATCGCATCGGACAGCGGCACGCCCTTGCGCAGCTCGCTCAGGATGGCCTCGTACAGGGCCTTCTGGCGGACGTCGATGGTGCGCTCGTCCGCCATGATGCGGAACGCACGCACCAGCGGCACACCGGCGGTCAGCAGGGTGCCTAGGTTGCGGCAGAAATCCGCCAGCACGGCGGTTTTCAGCGGGCGGAACGTCGCGTGGGCCTTCTGGGCCTCCTGCGCGTCGGTCATGTACAGGCCGTCATTGCGCAGCTTGGCGTAGAGCGCCTCCTCGCTGGGGGCCTCAAGCAGTCCGCGGACGGTCTTGCCCTTCTCATTGGTGGCAGTATAACGAAAACGTGGCATGAGGGAGATTCCTCCGAAAGAAATAGATGAAAGGCTGATTCCCTTGGCCCCCTCGCAGAGGGAGGCAAGGAACATCACAAAAACGCGCAGTACCATTCCAAAACGGGCCCGCCAAACAGCATCGCGATCACGATGCCCGCACACAGAAACGGGCCGAAGGCGAAGTGGTCCTTCTTCCCTGCCTTTTTGGCGGCCAGCAGGTATATACCGTACATACCGCCAAAAACAATGCCGAAAAACATCGCCAGCAGCGTATTCTGCCAGCCCAGGAACAGCCCGGCGGCTGCCATCAGCTTGATGTCGCCGCCGCCGAACGCGCCGTCGATGACAAGGCAGAGCAGAAACATCGGCACACTGACGCAGAGCGCACCGATGATGTGCGGCAGCCAGTCGGCAGGGGAGAGCAGCACGCTCACCGCGCCGCAGACCGCCAGCGCCAGATTCAGCCGGTCCGGGATGGTCTGCGTCTCGGCATCAATGAGTGAAACGCTCAGCAAGATCCCGCAGACCGCCAGCGCCAGGAGCGCGGCCCAGCTCATGCCGAACAGCCCGCCCGGCAGGGCGTAGGCGGCGCCGTACCGCCAAGTGCAGCCCAGCGCCAGCACGCCGCCCAGAAGCTCCACCAGCAGGTACCGCGCCGGAATGTGCGCACCGCAGTGGCGGCACCGCCCGCGCAAGAATAACCAGCTGAACACAGGCACTAAGTCCGGCGCACCCAGCGTGTGGCCGCACTGCGGGCATACGCTGCGGCCCTTCAGCGGGTCCATGCCCCGCGGCAGCCGCCACGCGACGACGTTCATAAAGCTGAACAGCGCCGCGCCCAGCAGAAAACGAATGAGTCCCAACAGAAGCTCAAGCAGCATGGCCCACCCCCGCGCCGTATTGCAGCCGGTCCTCCGCGCGGAAAACGCGGTACCCGCCGTCGGCATCATAGATGGCGTACATGCCGTTCTCCTGATACAGGAGCCGCTGCACGGTGTAGCCGTTCGGGTCGATCTGCAAAAGCGTCACCGTGCCGGGCAGTGAGCCCAGCGTGCGGATTTCCTCGGCGATGCCGTCCGCAAAGCCGTCCGCGCTTGTCTGGTCGGCGAACGTCTGCCCGGCGGAGTAGCACTGGGCAGACACGGCACTGGCCGCCAGCCGCGCAGCCTTGACCTGAGCCAGGGCCTCCCGCGCACGGGCCTGATAGCGCAGCTCCGCCGCGCCGGTCACAATAGTATACAGGACAGCGCCCAGCGCCAGCAGTACGGCGAGCTTTTCCGCAAACGCAGCTTTGGCCCAGCGTTCCCCGGTATGGCGCAGCCATGCGCCCAGTCGTGCTGCCAGCATTGTTACACATCCTCTACCATATAATAACGCACTATTTAGTATAGCGTGCCGGGCCTGTATTTGCAAGAAATTTCGCGAAAAAAACTCTGTTTTTTGTTCAAAGCTAACGGAAATTATGGCGAAATCGTGCACAACTTGCCGCTGACCCACTATATTTGGTGTAAATTTGCTGAAAACTCGCGGAGTTTCTTGCGAAAACGTCACATTCCGAGTATAATGATAATATATATAATCTGATATTGTGTCTAATTGTAACCTTTCACCGGAGAAACGACGGGAGCATCTATGGTGCAGTACAATAAAAATATAAAAAACAAAAAGAAAGGCTTTACGCTGGTGGAGCTGATGGTCGTTCTGGCTATCACGGCCATTCTGGCGGCGCTGGTCGGCGGCGGGCTGATCGCCTACACGCGGCTGGCCCGGTTTGAAAAGAACGAGGCCAACGCCCGCACGCTGTTCCAGACGGCGCAGATCTCCCTGACCCGGATGGAGACGGCGGGGGAGCTGGATGCGTTCCGCCGGCAGGTCATGGAGGAGGGCGACACGGGCGACCACTTCCAGAACGACATCACCGTGACCGACGCGGACGGCAAACCCCTTGTGAGCCGCACCAAGACCGAACTGAACCAGAACGTGGCCGCGCTCTACTATGACCGCACGGGCGCTGCCGCGGGCAACCATAACGCGCTGGTCAAGGAGCTGCTGGGCGATTACATCTACGACGCCTCGCTGCTGAATGCCTCGATCTGCGTCGAGATCGACGTGCAGAGCGGGCAGGTCTACTCGGTCTTTTACGATACCAAATCCGATAAGCTCCGCTTCAATCAGGACGGTGCTACGAATATTTATGACCGCAGCTATGACCACCGCCGCAATGACAGCCTTGTCGGCTACTACTCTGCCGAGGACCGCGTCAACGTTGTGCAGCTGGTGCAGACGAAGCTGAAGGTCAAGAATCCCCGCCTGACGAACGGCGAGACGCTGACCCTGAGCTGGAGCGGCAACTCCAGCCTCGGCGATCTGGACACCTCCTACACGGCCACGGCCTACGCCGCCGGGGACACCGGCGACAATCGGAAGCCGCTGTTTACCATCACGATCAAGCGCGACACCGCGGGTGCGGCGGATGATAACAAGCAGGTCATCACAGAGATGCCTGTTGTTATCTACCAATACGACGCCGCGGGCCAGCAGACCGGCACCGAGGAGAAGAAACTCTACTTCCCGCTAAGCTACAACAAGGGCAGCTTTGTGCTGACGCTGGACGCCATGGCGGACGCGGCGCTGCTGCGTGCGTGTGAGAACGACGAGGTTGCCGCCACGAGCCTGTACAGCATCACCCGCCTGCTGAACGACCCGAAGGATATCTACATTGCCATGCGCGCCGAGCCGCGGGAGAACTACAGCGACACCTACACAGCCAGCAAAGAGGAAACGACGAACGAGGAAAACACCCTGCTGGCCAAGGGCGGCACGGCGGTCACGGCTGACCTGAAATATTTCCGCCATCTGTACAACCTGCGCTGGTCTGCCGACTGGGACATCACCAACAAGGGCACCTACACGCTGACCCCCCAGGCCAGCAACAGCACCGGCCTGAACTGGACGGGCGGCGGCGTTACGGTCTACTGCGCCGCGGGCGCATGGCCTGCGGCCAAGGTGCCGTCCCTCAATGACCCTGTCGCCTGGCCGATGATCCCGGAACTGGGCGAAAAAATCGAACTTAAGAGCAAAACAGCGGGTGTTACAACCCAAACGACCCGTGTGCCCATCCTCAATCTGCAATTGAGCAGCAAGTCCGTTGCAAAAACCGGCAGGGCAGGGAAGGACAAGCTGGCCGACCACTATGTCGGCCTTATCGGCGAGAACAAGGGCAAAATTTCTTACATCACACTGCGCGACCCGGACATTCAGGTCAACGTCAAGACCGAGACCGTCGCCGCCGGTGCGCTGCCGAACGAAAACCAGCTCAAGCTGACCGCAACCAAATTCGTCACGGCGCTGGCGAAGGAAGACGAGAACTGGCGCGATGTTCGCGCCGTCGGCGCACTCTGCGGCGTCAACACCGGCACGCTGGAAAACTGCGCCCTGACCCGCGGCACGAACTCCTCGACGAGTGCGCTGGTGGCCGCGGCGCTGGCGTTTGACAACACTACCACCGCAACGCAGCGCATAGAGCAGACGCTGGACGCTGGCAGCAAAAGCTATACCTATTATACAGACGAGCCGCGCGGCATTGGCGGTCTCGTCGGCGTTGCCATACCCGAAACGGATTCCGTCATGCAGGATCTGACCGTTGCGTCGGACGTGACGGTGGCGGGGCTGCTTGTGGACAAGGGCACGCAATCCGTTACAAACACAGCGCCAGACCAGCAGGCCGAGAAGGCCCGCTACGCTGCCGCGGCGGCTGAGCCGAATGACGAGAACTCCCTCTGGCGCAGCGTCGGCGTGGGCGGCGTGTTCGGCACGGTGGACGCTGCCCAGATGAAAACAGACAGTAAAACGAACATCGTCAACAACGGCTTTGTGACCGGCAACGGCTTTACGGGCGGCATCGTCGGCAACCTGTTTACGATGGACACCAGCGTGTCCCAGAGCCTGACGGGCCTGAGGAACAACGGCACGGTCAGCGCGGGCGCCAACTATAAGGGCGATACCGCGGGCGATGCGCGCAGCCTGGTGCTGGGGCAGTTCTTCGGCGGCATTGCGGGCTACGGCAGGGGCGTGACCCTGCAAGGCTGCGAAAGCGTGACCCGCAGCGACCTGACCGAGACCCAGCTCAAGGAGCAGGTCAAGGCGGGCTTCGACAAAAAAACCGGCGCATTGACCGACGCCAGCCCCCTCAAGGGTGATTTCGTCGGCGGCCTTATCGGCTACGGCAAGGATATTACGCTGGACAACTGCAAGACCGGCAAGGGCTACGTGCTCGGCAGCCGGTTTGTGGGCGGCCTGGCAGGCGGCTTTACCGGCAGCGGCGTAAAACAGAACGATACGAACAGCAGTGACGTCTTTGGCAGCCGCTACGTCGGCGGCATCGTGTCGGTCAACGGCAGCAACAGCATAATCAACGGCATGACCAATACGGGTCTGGTCGCGGCATTTGGAAAGAACGCGGCCTACGTCGGCGGCATCGTCGGCGTCAATGATGCCGGCTGGGGCGGCAGTGAAGACAAGACTGCCAAAGCCACCGTGCAGAACTGCGCCAACCGTATGTCCGGCGACAACGCCACCGACACCCGCCGCATCAACCTGCTAAAGGAGCTGAGCAAATCCGCGGGCGGCTACGCCGACTACGTCGGCGGCATCGCGGGCAGCAACGGCAAAAACGGCGTTGTGACGTGGGATAAGAGCGGCACCCCGACGCTGGGTGCCATCCTGTACGGCAACAACTACGTGGGCGGCGTGGCCGGTTATAACGATGAAAAGGCGATAATCTCCAACACCTCCGGCCAGGACCTGACCATCAGCGGCCAGATCGTGGCGGCGGGCAAGGCTGTCGGCGGCATGATCGGCCTGAACTGCGCCTCCACGCTGCCCTCTGCCACTGTGGCGGTCAGCCGCGTGGCGGGTCAGCAGCTTGTCGGCGGCGTCATCGGCGCCAACCTGCCGGTGGGCGGCTTCACTGTGACGGGCGGCGCGTTTAACACACATGTGGCCTCGGGCCGCGTCGAGGCCGACGCCGTCGCGGGCGGCATCATCGGCTACAACCGTCTGCTGGCGGCCAAGCCCGCAAACGTCACGCTGGCGGCGCTGCTGCCGACGATTGACCAGAACACCGGCGTGCTGACCGACAGCACCGACGCGAATACGGCGGGCGGCACAATCACCCTGACCGATTTTCAGAACAAGCTCAACCTGCAGGCCGACATCTACGTCGGCGGCATCGTCGGCGCAAACGACGCCAATACGAAGCTGACGATTCAAAAGGCAACCAACGGCGCAAAGCAGAATGCCCTGTCCGTCGGCGGCCTGAACCCGTCCAACGGCGCGTTTAAAAACGGCGTATCGCTGAACGCGCTGGCCGATGGCCGCTATGATTTCGACGACGTGCACGGCGCACTGGCGGGCGGTATCATCGGCTATGCCACACCCAACACGGTGCTGAAAAACTGCACAAACTACGGCACAGTGGCTCACAAGTGCGCCGCGGGCGGCTTTGCGGGCTGGAACGAGGGCACGATCACCGGCGGCAGCATGGCGGCGTCCCTCGGCAACCGTGAAACCGGATATACCTATCTGGGCGGCGTTGCGGGCGTCAACGGCGGTCTTATTCAGTCTGCCTACCCGGCGCAGGGCTGCGCCGTGCGCGGCGACAGCTGTGTCGGCGGCATTGCGGGCGTCAACCTGGGCGGTAACGCTGCGGCAAACAAGGGCCTCATCATCTGCACGGGGAACAACAGCAGCACTGGCACGGTGGAGGCCAACCGGTATGCGGGCGGCGTGGCCGGTGCCAACGTCGGCAATATCTCGCTGTCCGGCCAGCTGCAAAGCAGTGTCACCGCCACCGACTATGCGGGCGGCGTGGCCGGTATCAATACGGATAAGGGCAGCATTTACGGCAATGAAAACGCCAACGGCGCGGTCCTGGGCAGCGTCACTGCCGCCAACTACGCGGGCGGCGTGGCCGGTACGAACCGTGCCGAAATCACCCGTGTGGATAACTACGCCTCGGTGCGCGCCAGCACAAAATATGCGGGCGGTATTGCGGGCGTGAACGACGAAGGCGGCACGATCAGCTATTGCAGCCATGCGTCCGGCAATGCCGACGCGGTCTACGCCACCAACGGCGAGGCGGGCGGCATCGCGGGCAATAATAATAAAAACGCGCTGATTGAGAATGTGCAGGTCCGCGCCAACGTCACCGCGGCCAACGGCACGGCGGGCGGCGTCACGGCCACGAACTTCGGCACCATCGGCCAGGAGACCGGACTGGAAAACAACAGCAGCGTAAGCGGCTGCACGATCACCGGCACGTCGGAGAGCATCGGCGCTGTTGCAGCGTACAACGGCAAGGACGCGACCATCCGCAACGTCAGGCTGGCGAAAAACGCCAACGTGCGGTTCAGCACCCCGGCGGTCACCATCGGCGGCCTTGCGGGCATGAACGAGGGCACCGTAACCGGCTGTCAGGTCGAAAACGGTGCGCTGGCGCTGAACGACGGTCTGCGCGCGGGCACCAACACCGTCACGCTGGGCGGCGCGGTGGGCCGCACCACGGAGCACGGCACGGTCAGCAGCACCGACGTTCTGCTGGACCTTACACAAAATCTTGATAAATATACAAATTTGGGCGGCGTCGCAGGCAAGAACGACGGTACCCTGAAGCAGTGTACCTATTCCGGCACGATGGGCGGCGAGGCAGACCGGGACGGCCTTGTCTCCGACGGTGCACGCAGCACCGGCAGCACGGTGGGCGGCATTGCCGGTCTGAACAACAGCACGATCACCGGCTGTGAGGTCAAATACATCAAACTGCAGGTCAGCGGTATCAGCAACATTACCACGACCCAGACCGCAGACGAAAAGCTCGCCAGTGCCAGCCATGTGGGCGGCATTGCGGGCCGCAACAATGACGAAATCGCCAACAGCTATGTCGCCACCGAGCGCAGCGACGGCGCGGGCAGCATCATCACGGCGCGTTACGGCTTTGTGGGCGGCGTTGCGGGCTCCAACAACGGCACTATCAAGGGCAGCGGCAGCAAAAAAGCGCTGGTCAGCGGCGACACAACAAAACTCGCCCTTGTTGCACAGGTTGAAAAATGGCTGGGTACGGCAGATGCCAATGCCGGCATCAACAGCATGGCGGCAGAGCTGACCACAGGCAAGACCTACGCGGGCCTCAAGGGCGTTGACACTGTGTCTGTACAAGGCTATGGGTACGTCTACAGCCAAAGCGGTCTTGCCGCCAATGATCTGCTTGTCGCCCTGCGCGGCAGCAACAACAGCGAGACCGTCCGTGCCGCCGGTTATCTGGGCGGTCTGGCAGGCTTTAACTCTCTCCGCGGTACAATTGGCACTTCCGCCACCGGCCAGTGGTTTGTCTATTCTGACAATGCGACAACGGCATCCACCGTCGGCGGTATTGTCGGCCAGAACGAATCCAACGTCACAGACAAAAGCGTGCTGGACACTGTGGTAAACTGTGCCGCCGTGCGCCGGTTTACGCGCGTGAATAACAAGAATGATACAGACGATGAAAACATTTTCAAGAGCAAAAATCGTGTTGTTGTCCATGTGGGCGGTGTCATTGGCCAGCAGCAGAACCGCAGCGATGACCGGTGGTCTGTCAGCAAGGTAGTCAACTGCGGCAGTGTGTTCAACAGCCGCTCGGCCAATGTGGGCGGCGTGATCGCCTATTGGCTGGACTACGGCGGAACCGTGCAGAAATGCTTCAATTTTGGCAAAATGACAACAAACACGAACGACCATGACCAGCAATTAGGCGGTTACGGTGCAGTCGGCGGTGTTGTCGGCTTTATTGACCAGCCTATTTCCGGCGGCACCACAAATGTGCTTTCCTGCCGTAACTACGGTCAGATTTGGTATGAATCAAACGGCGCGAATGACTGTGCGGGCATTATCGGTAAAATCGAGATGAAGAAGGTCACCGATATTATGACGCTGAACATCATCGACTGCGTCAATAGCGGTGCAATCAAGGCAGAATCGCAGGCAGTCGGCATTCTGGCATGGATCGGCCCGTGGAATGGAGGAAGAATTGACAACGTTACGGTAAATATTGACCGCTGCCGAAACCTTAATACAGACTTTACGTGTGGCAGAAAAATCGGAATTGTCGGCAGCCGCGGCGACGGTAGAGGGTCGAATAAAGCAACCAACGTCACGAACTGCTTTGCGACGGTTGGTACAAATTGGTTCCCGATTGCCTATTTGCGCCTGAGTGGCGAGAATGTCACCGGCCACGGCAACTATTATATTGAAGATTCCGGCGATAAGGGCAAGAGCTTCTTTAAGAAAGATTCCCGTAAACTGACCACAGTAAAACCGAACAGTACAACAGGTAACTGGGAGAAAGCGGATAAGCAAGGAAGTGACTCGGCCTACAACGAGACAGATTGGAACAAGTCCTCGGAAAAAGTAAAAGCACACCGTCTGTACATAGGCTATAACGTCGATAGTAAGACAGATTCTTATATTGCGTTCCTGCCCACTTTGGCAGAGGATGGGAACGGCGCAGCGTACAGTCTGTGGTGGATTAGCGGTCTTACATCTGCGGGCAGGCCTGCCAAACCAAACTCTGCCTATATCAAGACCGACGGTAACAAAGCCTACATTTTCGATGACACCGGCGCGGGCGATAATAACAATCCCGGCAACCAGAGAGCGACTGTGATGCTGCAATTCGGCGAAGCCGCGAACAGTAAGGTCACAAAAGACGTTGATATTACCGACATCACCGACGAGGTCATCCAGAACTACTATAAGTACGTGCTGGACAGCACCAAGCCCGCCAAGCCGGGAGAAATCGACGTCAAGGCCAGCCAGGTGCAGGACGCGGACAACAATGTCTATGGCCGCTACGAGGTTACGTGGGAAGCGCCTACCGATGCGGACGCCAGCCCCGCCTCCTATTACCGTGTGGAGATTTTGCCCTGCGATGCCGTAGGCAACATCACCGGGGTCGCCTACCTGACCGCGGACGTCTACCAGCGCAGCTATACCTTTGTGGCAGATAAAGCGTGGACGGGTAACTTCGTCGTGCGTGTAACGCCCTACAACACCAACGACGACCCGAATCAGGCTGACAACTTCAACACCAGCGGCGTGCAGACCTTTATGCACGCCCTGCCGAAACCGGAACTGGAAGTCCGCCTTGTAAAGCGCTCGGAATTTAACTGGAACGAATGCACGAAGGTCGATGGTAACGAAGAATTTAAATATGAGCAAATTCTTGTGTTGAAAAACTATGAGGACTACCCCAAGGATGAAAACTGGACAGTAACCGTAACAAGAAACGGTGTAACGAACCCTTATACGTTCAGCAGGCAGAATGGGAAGAAGTATGTCCGCATAGCGTGGAGTATTGGGGTGACCAAGACCTTTACAGCGCTGGCAACTCCGGCAGCGGGCAGCACCAGCTATTTATGCTCGGCGGAGTACAAAGTCGAAACCTACGTCCCGTCCCAATGGCGTGATTTTAACACCGATACCAACAAGAAGAATGAAGACGGTCTGCCCGTGGGCATGCTGTCCAAGGCAGAAAACGCGACAGAGTACGTGACCTGCACCGGCCAATCGGCGGAAAACTTTACCGCAACGGTGACTTTCGGCTTCACGCCAACGTTGGCAGACCCGACCCACGGCAGCCCGACCTACCGCGTCATGCTGCTGGCAAAATATCTGGGCAATGACACGGTCAACGGGCAGTCCCTGAACGGCCAGTACATCACGCTGGCCGCGCGGGAGGGCATCGTCACCGAGACCCCCGTCACCTTCAACCTGAACAGTCTGCCGTCGGATGCTATGTCCAACTACACCGACTTCCTTGTCATTGCGGTGCCCATCACCAGCGGTAAAGGCGATGTGACCACACGCTGGGATGCCACGGCGGACGAAGTGTCCGCAGCCATTGACAGTCATGCGAACGAGACAAAAGACACCAACAAAGAAATCTGGTGGAAGAACGGCTATGAGATCGTCCGCACGGGCGAGCACAGCTATACCTATGCCCATCTGACGCCGCTCTGCTTCTCCGACGTGAACCGCACCGATGACGAGAGTTGGGCTATACAGGCCACGCAGACGACCCCGCAGATCATCTTCAAGCAGCTGAACCTGAATGTCCTGAAAGCCCCGACGCTGGACAAAAACACCGAAGGAAAAGTTGACGAGAAAACCAACGAGTTGACCTATACGTTCAACTGGACGCAAGAGGACATGGGCGCGAAAACGCCGACCTACAGCATCAAGCTCTACGGCCTGTTGACGGACGAGAACGGCAATGTGACCGGTCAGGAGCAAATTACGCTGAAGGACGGCGTAAATCTGGCCGATAAGGTCCAGAACAGCGGCAACAGCAGCTTTACCCTGCCTGTCAACGTGGATACCATGCTGGCCAACGGCAGCGACAGCTGGCGCTATGACAAGGTCCGGCTCGAGGTCACCCGCGTGGCGGCAGCCGGCACCAATGAAATCGGCGCGTCCGCTGTGGCGGATTACAGCGTTAAGCAGCGCCTGCCCGGCATCAGCGCACCGAGCTCCATCACCCGCGTCAACGGCGAGACCGACAACGCGGATGCCCTGCTCTACACGGTCAGCTGGTCGCCGTCCGACGACGTGCGCATTGGCCACTATGACCTGTGCGTCGTTGATGACGGCGGCAATACTGTGCTGACGCTGCCCACCACGGGCAACGTCGGCAGCCTGACGCTGGATCTGGAGCAGTATCAGGGCGTTGCAATGAGCTTCCGCGTCATTGCCCGCAGCAAGGCTGGTACCAATTGCTTTGACGGCCCGGACGGCGCGTTGAGCCAGTCCGAGACCATCGTCAGCCGCGCCAAAGCACCTGTGGTTGAAAACGTCGCTTTTGACAACAACAGCCCGAATCAGGAGACGTTCCTGAACGACCTCAAGCTCAACATGACGCTGGAGAAAGCCGCACAGGGCAATGTCTACTTTACCGGCTATATCTTCAGCAACGAGAACAATTACAATACAATTGCCGATTTGGCCAGGACATGGCAGAATACCCCCACCGGACAGGCCAAGTACACGGCCCAGCAGAAGTTGACCCAAGCACTGGACGAGATGCTGGACAGCGGCGACGCCGAGCTGGTCATCCCGAAAGACAGCCGCACGGTGGGCGGGAGCGCCAGCGTCAACGACAAAACCGCCAGCTATACCTTTGTGCCCGACGGCAACGGCTTTACGCTGACGCCCGACCATGCAAAACAATACCTGCTGCCCGCGGTGCGCGTTATGCCCACCGACGGCACGACAGCGTCGAACTGGTTCTACTTCCTGCAGGATGCCGCAAAGGCGCAGCTGCCGGCCATCACGCTGGACGCTCCCGTGGACGCTGCCGAACCGGAACGCGCACTTGGCAATGCCGTTTACACGCAGGAGGTCAACCTGTACAACGACCCCGAGTTTAATAGCAATCGCGGTACGGCCCTGCTGGAGTTGCGCCGCTTTACGGTGGAGTGGACCGCGGTGAACAAGTACACCCAGGCCGAAGGCACGGTGCGCAACCTGACCGACAGCTATACCTTTACCGTCACGCCGCTGGACAAGGACAAAAAGCCCTACAGCATTACGGTGACGACCTACGACAGGGACGTGAAGGACGCAGACGGCACAGTCACGCATAAGCGCGGGGAAATCAAAACCGTCACCAAGACGACCTATAACGGCGAAAAGATGGTGCTTAAAGAGCAGACCGACGTTGTGGACAAGGAGACCGGCGAGACCCGCATCTGGTACGACCTGAGCGTTGAGCCTGTGACCGACGAGAACGGCAACGTGACATGGAAATCGCAACCCTATGACGTCACCGGCACGGTGGAAAAGGACGGCGGTACGCTGTACTACAAGGCACAGACGGTTCCCATGCTGGAGCTGGTGCAGGAGGACGGTGCCGAGCCTGTTTACCGCATCACCCTGCCCGAGCTGCAGGAAAAGGTGCAGGACGACTCGCTCGAGCTGCAAAAGTTCACCGCAAGTGTGACGCTGCAGACGCTGGCGCACTCGATTGGCGACGATAAGACCGTTGCGTCCGATTCGGTCAAGGTCACCGTCAACGAGACGAACACCGCCGATGCGGCGGAGGATGCCCAGAGTATGGACTCCGCGGAGAGCGTCGAGCCTGCCGAGACTGCAGAAAGCACGGCGGCGGAAAGCGCCCCCGCAAGCGTGCCCCCGGTCCTGATGCGGGCCCGTGCGGCACTGCCCGTGACAACCCCGGAGACCGCCGCTGCCCCGGATGAGACGGACGCGGCGGAAACCGCGCCCCCGGAACGGACGGGAACAAGCGACGCATCGTAATTTTATTTCAGGAAAGAAGGTGGCATTATGCACCGCAGGGCACGCAGCATTCTGCGCGGGGAGCAGGGACTTTCGATGATACTGGTCCTCTGCATCGGCGCACTGTTTGTGGCGCTGTCGGCAGCGCTGGTCTATGCGGCCTCCGTGCTGACGGCCAATGCCAACCGCCAGCTGCTGGAACAGGAAGCCTACCAGCTGGCAACCAGCTTTTCCGACGTGCTGGAAGGGGAGCTGAACAATAAGGACAGCAGCTTTGCCAAGTTCGTCAATGAGCAGTTCATGTTCTCCCAAAGCTACGGCAAGGACATCTATGATTTGGAATCCCAGCCCAAGGAGTTCGCCTGGAAACCCGATGCCAGCCAGCCTGATGGCGGGGCCGAGGCCATTACGGTAACACTGCGCCGCCGCCCGGGCGACGGTGCCGACAAGCTGAACCAGACGGCGAATAGTGACACGGCCAGCGCATTGCTTAGTGAGATTACGCCTTGGGAGGGCGGCGAAGGCCGTGGAGGCATGGCAATCGTCGATTTACAGCTGGACATTACGGTGACAGTCACGAAAAACGGCGAGAGCTTTGCCTTCACGCGAACCTATGACCGCACGGTAAAGTACAGCAGCAGCGACAAGTCAACAAGCAAGGTGTACTACACGGTAAATGGCGGAACAACGAAGTATTACCGTAAGGGTGACCTGACATTTGTTGCCGCCGGTAAAAAAGAGGATTTGAAAATCACAGACGATACTATCAAAAACTACCAGCTGACGTTCCACTGCGACACCAGCCAGCAGCCCGATTCCATCACCTACACCCGCGGTGCCAAACAGAGCACCGGCACAACACAGGAGTGACCCGCTATGAAACATACTTTACAAAGTCAGCGCGGCGAGACCATTGTGGAAGTGCTTGTGTCGTTCCTGCTGCTGATGATTTTTACGTCGATGTTCGTCGTTTCGCTGCGGTACGCCCGCGCCATGTCCCAAAAGGCCGAGTCGCTGCGGGAGACAGCCTATGCCTTCTGCGCCGGGCTGTACCCGGCCAATAACGCGGCCCCCAAATGGGAGAAGGAACAGGATGGGCTGGCGTTCTCCTTTGGCGATTACGGTGAATTTACGGTGAACGGCGTCGAGCTGGACAGCGTGGAGACAAGCGCGGAAGTTACGGAAAACGGCCAAAAAACGACGGAACAGCACAAGTTTTACCGCTACAGCAAGAGCACGGCAGAAGGGACGACCAACCCATGAAGCAGCGTTTGAAAAACCAGAACGGCACAACGCTGGTGGAGCTGATCGTCTGCATGGTGCTGCTGGCGATCTTTACGCTGGCGGCGGTCACGCTGATACAGCCCAGCGCACAGGCGTACATGGACATCCAGCAGCAGACGCGCGCGCAAAATCTGGCCGATGCGCTCATTGAGACGATCCGCGGCGAGGTGCTCGAGGCGAACGGCTATATCCGCTTCACCGACGGCGCAACGAACCCTGAAAATTTGGACAGCGTTTTTTTGTCCAAGGGTAACGACTACAGCAAGGGCACGGCATTGGAATTCAGCGTCTACCCCAACCACATTGAGCTGATCGACAAGGACTGTGTGCCGGCGCTGACAAAGACAGACGGCACAGCGCTGCTGACACCGGAACAGGCCAATGCGCTGAACGGCTACCTGCACATGCGGTTTTACCGCGATGAACTGAATGACGCCGGGCACTACGGCAACCCGCAGCACACAAAAAAGGACAAGGCCGAGGACGGTACCGAGACGGTCACACGGCCCTACGTTGCCTACGGCTACACAACGGCCTATCCCCGGGATGCCTATATGGGGCTGTTCATCAGCGAACTGCATTTCTACGCCCGCAGCTGGACGCAGGACGGCGACGAAACCAAGACCCCGCGCATTACGGCTATGACGGTGGTGCTGACTGTGGCCAAGCGGGACGCCGACAACAAGATCGTGCCGCTGTGCACCCAAAAAGCCATTGTGCAGTTGCCCGGTGAGCCGGTCATCCTGTATGAACCCGGCACCTGGGACGGCAAGGCATCGTCGGAGTCGTGAGCGGTGCCCTCCGGGACGATTTTTGAAAAGTATATTACAATCCCGGCGGATGTACTGGACAAATTCAAATGGACTTGTTATACTTTAAAACATGAATACCTGTGTGCCGGACAAAATGCAGGAACGTCATGGGCATCAGAGCAGAGAGGATGACTAGGATGGCAACAATTGAAATCAAAATGCTGGGCGGCTTTGAGATCCGTGTGAACGGCAAGCCCGTGCTGGCACAGCTGGCGCAGTCCCGCAAGGCAACGGCGCTGGTGCAGTATCTCGTTTTGCGGCGCGGGGAGCGCGTCTCCCACAAGGTACTGACCGATACCCTGTGGGCAGGGGAGCGGTCCACCAACCCGGACATGGCCCTGCGCGCCATCTTGCATCGCTTCCGCCTTATGATCGACGCGGAGGGTCTGGATGAGATGAAGGGCTGCATCGTGACCAGCCGCGGCTACTACCAGTGGAACCCCCATCTGGACTGCAGCGTGGATGTGTTTGAGGTCAACGACCTCTCGGAGCTGGCCCGCAAGGAGAGCGACGCCGAGAAGCGCAGCCGCATTTATGAACAGATCGTCAACCTGTACGACGGACGCCTGCTGCCGCAGTCTGCGTCCGAGCCGTGGGTCGAAAGCGTCAGCGTGCGTCTGCACGGGCAGTACCGCACAGCCATTTTAAACCTGCTGGAGCTCTGCAAAAAATGGGGCGAGAGCACCCGCATCGTTACGCTGTGTACCCGTGCGCTGGAGCTGGACCCCTACGAGGAGCGCCTTTATCTGGAAAAGATCGTCGCGCTGGAGACGCTGGGCCGCCACGAGGAGGCGGAGGATCTGGCACGCCGCGGCAGCGCCATGGGCTGCCTGCATCATGCCATTGAGCCGGGCCGCGCAGGCTCTGCCTACCGCCAGATGCGCCAGGCAGACCGCAATATGGAGAGTGAGGTCTCCAAGCTGATCTCTGCCCTGCCGGATACCGAGAACACGGGGGCCTGTATCTGCGACTTTGAGACGTTCAAGGAAATTTACCGCGTACAGCGCGGCGTGCAGGTCCGCTACGGTCTGCAGGTATTCCTGGCGATCCTGACCGTGGCTCCCAGCCAGAACACCGATGCTGCCGAGACCGCTCTGATGGTGGAGCAGCTGGGCGATCTGATCCGCACGAATCTGCGCCAGTGCGATGTGGCCGCCCGCTACACCGATATGCAGTATGTTGTTATGCTGAGCGGCAGCACCGCCGAGAGCGGCACCGGCCCGCTGGAGCGCATCAAGGCCGCGTTCTACCGCATCCCTGCCCATGGCCGCTACCTGTTGAGCTATAGCCTCTATGTTCCCGAGGCCAAGGCCGACAGCGGGCGCGCCCGCCGCCGCAAAAAGACGGCGAAGAAGGAAAAATAAGTGAGCCGTTAAGCCGTACAGTGAAAGCTGTGCGGCTTTTTTTGCTGCACGGACCGGCAAAGAAACGATTGGTAGGGGCGGGCATTGCCCGCCCGTGCCCGTTTGCCCTGTGATATATTTTCCCGAAAAGACGATGCTGCGCCAAGTTGGCGGGCGAGCAATGCTCGCCCCCTACACTCGCTGTATGTCGAGGAACGATTTTTTACACTTTCCACAATCTTTTGCCTAAAAATTTTTACAAGAAATCCGAAAAAACTGTTTAAATTTCCACAACAATGTGGTAAAGTAGTATCAAACAGGCGGGAGTGTTCAAAAATCACTGCGCCGCAATGAAATTCTACGCCGCAGGGCTGCCGGAAGCAGCCCCGGCGCGAAAAGAGGTTTGACGATCCATGGGCTACGCAAGCAAAGACATCCGCAACATTCTGGTGGCCGGCCACGCCGGCTGCGGCAAAACGACGCTGACCGAGGCACTGCTGTACATGAGCGGCGCTTCCGAGCGTATGGGCCGTGTCGAGGACGGCACCACCGCCAGCGACTTTGACCCCGAGGAGATCCGCCGCAAGGCATCGCTCAACTCGAGCGTTGTCCCCGTCGAGTACGAGGGCATCAAGTACAACCTGATCGACGCACCGGGTCTGTTTGATTTTGAGACCGGCGCTGCCGAGGGCATCATGGCCGCCGAGAGCGTGCTGATCTGTGTGTCCGGGCGTTCCGGCGTGACCGTCGGTGCCGAGAAGGCGTACCAGCTGGCGCTGAAAAACAACAAGGCGCGGATGATCTTTGTCACCAAGGCTGATTTGGAAAACGCCGACTACTTTAAGATCCTGGAGCAGATGAAGATCAAGTTCGGCCCCAGTGTCTGCCCCTGCGTCGTGCCCGTCCGTCTGGACGACGGCACCGTCGCCTACATCAACCTGTTCAGCCAGAAGGCCTTCAAATACGAAGGCGGCAAGCAGGTCCAGATCGACCTGCCCGACATCGGCCACCGCTTTGAGGGCCTGATCCAGGCCATGAGCGAGGCTATCGCCGAGACCGACGAGGCTTTGATGGAAAAGTTCTTCGAGGGTGAGGCTTTCACCACAGAGGAGATCGTCCAGGGCATGGCCTCCGGCGTGCGCAGCGGCCAGATCACGCCCGTGTTCTGCGGCTCTGCGGTCAACGCGCAGGCGCTGGATATGCTGCTCTACAACATGAACGTGCTGCTGCCCGGTGCGGACACCGCGTCCGCCGTGGGCGAGTCTGGCGGCGAGCCGGTGGAGATCACCGCCGACCCCGCCGCCCCGCTGTGCGCCTACGTCTTTAAGACTGTGGCCGACCCGTTTGTCGGCAAGCTGAGCTTTATTAAGGTGCTGTCCGGCAAGCTGACCGCGACGAGCAACGCCGTCAACGCCCGCACCGGCCAGCCGGAGCGCCTGGGCAAGACGCTGACCGTCTGCGGCAAAAAGCAGACCGACACGCCCGAAATCGCCGCCGGTGACATCGGCGCAGTTGCCAAGCTGGCCACCGCCAAGACCGGCGATACCTTGTGTGACCCCGCCCGCGTCGTGGCGCTGCCCGCACCTGTGTACCCCATCAGCAGCTACCGCATGGCCGTCAAGGTCGCCAAGAAGGGCGACGAGGGTAAGGTCGGCAGTGCGCTGGCCCGCCTGATCGAGGAGGACCCCGCCATCCGGTTCGTGGTCGACCCCGAGACGAAGCAGCAGATCATCAGCGGTCTGGGCACCCAGCATCTGGAGGTCGCGCTGGCCAAGCTGAAGAATAAGTTCGGCGTCGAGATCACGCTCGAGAATCCGCGCGTGCCGTACCGTGAGTCCATCCGCAAGAGCTGCAAGGCGCAGGGCCGCCACAAGAAGCAGACCGGCGGCCACGGCCAGTTCGGCGACGTGTGGATCCAGTTCGAGCCCATCGAGGGCGAGGGCATCGAGTTTGCCGAGAACGTGTTCGGCGGCAGCGTGCCGAAGAACTTCTTCCCGGCAGTCGAGAAGGGCGTCCGCCAGGCCGCCGAGCACGGCGTGCTGGCCGGTTACCCGATGGTCGGCATGAAGGCCACGCTGCTGGACGGCAGCTACCACCCTGTTGATTCCAGCGAAATGGCGTTCATTATGGCCGCCAAACTCGCGTATAAGGCCGCCATCCCCGAGGCCGGCCCCGTCCTGCTTGAGCCCATCGGCGCATTGAAAGCCCACGTCCCCGCCGACAACACCGGCGATATTATGGGCGAGGTCACGAAGCGCCGCGGCCGCGTGCTGGGCATGAACCCCGATGACGACGGCCTGCAGGTCGTCGAGGCCGAGGTCCCCGTGGCCGAGATGCAGGACTTCACCACCTTCCTGCGCCAGCTGACCCAGGGCCGCGGCTACTTCACCTTCGAGTTCGTCCGGTATGAGACCCTGCCGCAGATGCTCGAGAACAAGGTCATCGAGCAGGCAAAGGCATTGGGCAACTTTGCGGATGAGGATTAAACGAGAGATGTTCTTTCTTTGCAAAGAAAGAACCAAAGAAATTCTAAACAAGTAAAATAAAAGCACCTGCTGACCGGTATGCGTGTGACCGGCCAGCAGGTGCTTTTTGGTTGAGATATTGAAAGCTTCTTTGCTTACTTTCTTCTCGAAGAAAGTAAGAGAAAAGGGAGCCTGCGGAAAGGTGCCAGATCCCCTCAGGCCTCACAGGCTCGGCCAGTCCTTCGGACCCGAACCCCTCTGTCGCTTCGCGACATCTCCCCGCGCAGCGGGGAGTCAC